>OGWT01002850.1_pt1 | contig 11388 bp, 10 predicted proteins | sample 1576101 | NCBI WGS metagenome assembly OGWT01 (sample SAMEA3541481, study PRJEB24748) | human gut metagenome | biome: human gut; feature: human-associated habitat; material: faeces | place: China | collected 2012 | reverse complement strand
CTGACGAAAAATCCATTCGCCAGCCGACCACCTCATTTGCGCGGTGTTACCTTAGGGAGCAGCAGGAAACGAGATTCGGCGGTTGACCCAAGCGGCAATCGCCAAAAGGAGCCTTGATGAAGCCGAAGAAAATCCCGATGCGCATGTGCGTCGGATGCCGGGAGAGCAAGCCTAAACGCGAACTCATCCGCGTTGTCCGCGCACCGGACGGCACCGTGTCCATGGATCCGGGCGGCAAAAAGCCCGGCAGAGGCGCGTATGTATGCCGACAGGAAAGCTGCCTGATGCGCGCCATCCGGCAGAAACAGCTGGAACGTCAGCTGGAAGTGCAGCTCACTGACGACGTGGCGGAAGCCCTGAGGCAGGAGCTGGCGCAGCTGTCCCAATCCCAGACAGAAGCGGAGGAAAACTGACGCCGATGGATAGGGAAACGAAACTGCGCGGGCTGATGGGACTGTGCGTTCGCGCACGACAGGCGACCTTCGGTGAAGATGGCTGCCTGAAAAGCATTCGTGGCGGAGGATGCGCCGTGCTGCTGCTGGACAGCGGCGCGTCAAAAGCCACTCAGGATAAATACCGCGGTGTCTGCGACAATGCAGGGGTGCAGATGGCGCTGCTGCCGCGGGGACTGCTTCAGGATGCAACCGGGCGGTCGGGCGTGGCAATGGCCGTCGCGCCGGGCGGGCTGGCAGAGCAGATCAGGCAGAACCTTCCCGTTGAAGGCAAAGAAGAGCACGGGCAACAGATGAAATCGGAAAATCATGGCGGGGGTGCAAGCGTCGAATGACGAAAGTGAAGCTGAAGGATGCCATCAAGGATTTAACCACGGACGCGGCGAAGGTGCGCGATGACGCATCCCGCGTGCGTCAGAGCGCAGACGGACTGGCAAAGTCTCTCCGTGCGCTGGAGAACGGATTTATCAAGTCATTGAATGCGAAAGCGGAGCAGGAAAAGCGCGCCGAGGAGGAGAAGCGTCTCTCTGACCACTCCAAGGCGTATGTCATGCTCGACGTGGACGAGCAGGCGGCGGTGAATGCGGCGCGGCAGGAAGCGGAAAGGGCGGAAAGGGCGGAAAGGCAGGAAGCTAAGTCTGCCCCGAAGCAGGAAGCGAAGACGGAAGCGCCCAAGGGCGAACAGAAGCCTGCGCCGAAGGCGGAACCCAAGCCCGAAGTGAAGGCAGAAGCGCCCAAGAGCGAGCAGAAGCCCGCTCCGAAGGCGGAACCCAAGCCCGAAGTGAAGGCAGAAGCGCCCAAGAGCGAGCAGAAGCCCGCCCCGAAGGCGGAAGCCAAGCCCGAAGCGAAGGCGGAAGCGCCCAAGAGCGAGCAGAAGTCCGCTCCGAAGGTAGAAACCAAGCCCGAAGCGAAGGCAGAAGCGCCCAAGAGCGAGCAGAAGCCCGAAACCAAGGCAGAAACCAAGCCCGAAGCGCCCAAGAAGCCCGCGATTGGTCAGATTATCTCCCGGCCGGGTCAGGCACTGCCGCCCAAACCGGTCGGATTGGCACCGAATGTCATCCGTCCGCCGCGGCCGCAGCAGCCCCGTCCGCAGGGACAGCAGGGGGCGCAGGGCAACCGTCCGCAGCAGGGACAGCCTCGTCCAGGCGGAAATGGTGCGTTTATCGCGCGTCCGCAGCAGGGACAGCCTCGTCCGGGCGGAAACGGCGCGTTTGTGGCGCGTCCGCAGCAAGGGCAGCAGAATCGCCCCGGCAATGGCTCGTTCCAGCCTCGTCCGGGTGGAAACGGCGCGTTTGTGGCGCGTCCGCAGGGCGCACGTCCGCAAGGCGGCGCTGGCTTCCAGGCGCGTCCGCAGGGCGGCGTGGGTCGTCCGGCAGGCACGGGCATGAATCGCCCGAAGCCGGCTGTGCCGGATATGGCGCCCGCAATGGGCAAGGAGCGCGTCTCCAACTACGACCCGAACAAGAAAAACTACGTCCGTCAGCATGACCCGGAGCATGTGGCGCGCAACCGCAAGCAGCTCAGCCGCGATGCGGGTTACAGCGGATATGATGACGACGTGGTGCGCGGCGGCAAGCGCAGCCGCATGAAAAAGCCGTCCGCACAGCAGATGATGGCGCCGATTAAGATCGAACACGCCTACATGAGCGGCGATACGATTGTCGTGCGCGACCTGTGCGAAAAGATCGGCAAGACCAGCGCGGAGATTATCAAGAAGCTCTTCCTGCTGGGCAACATGGCGACCATCAACAGCGAGATTGACTTCGATACCGCCTCTCTTGTCTGCGCGGATTTTGACATCACGCTGGAAAAGAAGCCGGAAGTGACCGCGGAGGATCAGCTGACCGCCGAAAACTTCGACGACAGCGAGGAGAACCTCCAGCCGCGTCCGCCGGTCGTGACCATCATGGGTCACGTCGACCACGGCAAGACGTCCCTGCTGGACTACATCCGCAATAGCCGCGTCACGGCGGGCGAAGCGGGCGGCATCACCCAGCATATTGGCGCATACACGGTCAAGATGAACGGCCGCGATATCACGTTCCTCGATACCCCCGGTCACGAAGCCTTCACGGCGATGCGTGCCCGCGGCGCACAGGCGACGGATATTGCGATTCTGGTTGTCGCAGCGGATGACTCGGTCATGCCGCAGACCATTGAAGCCATCAACCACGCGAAGGCGGCGAATGTGCCGATTATCGTGGCGATTAACAAGATGGATAAGCCGGAAGCCGATCCGGAGCGCGTCAAGACCGATTTGACGAAGTATGGCATCGTCTGCGAGGACTGGGGCGGCGACACGATTATGTGCCCCGTTTCCGCCAAGACTGGCGAGGGCGTCGATGAACTGCTCGAAATGATTCTGCTGCAGGCGGACACGATGGAGCTGCGCGCGAACCCGAACCGTCTGGGTCGCGGCGTTATCATCGAGGCGAAGCTGGACAAGGCGCGCGGCCCGCTGGCGACTGTGCTGATGCAGAACGGTACGCTGCATGTGGGCGACAACATCATTGCGGGTCTGGCGAGCGGCCGTGTCCGTGCGCTGATTAACGACCGCGGTGAGAAGGTCAAGGAAGCCGGTCCGTCCACGCCTGTGGAAATCATGGGCTTCGATGAAGTGCCGTCTGCGGGCGACGAGATGCAGGCTGTCGGCGACGATCGTCTGTCCCGTCAGGTCGCGGAGGAACGCAAGGCGAAGGTCAAGGCATCTCGCGAGGCGACGATGGCGAAGGTTAGCTTGGAGAACATGTTCTCGAACATGGAATCCGGCAAGCAGACGACATTGAACCTGATTATCAAGGCGGACGTGCAAGGCTCTGTCGAAGCTGTCAAGCAGGCAATGGAGAAGCTGAGCAGCGACGAAGTGAAGGTGCATGTGCTGCATAGCGCGGCGGGCGCCATCACCAAGGACGACGTGAACCTTGCCAGCGCGTTCAACGCCATCATCATCGGCTTCAACATCCGCCCGGATGCGTCCGCGCGGGAAGCGGCGGAGCGCGAAAAGGTGGATGTGCGCCTGTACACCGTCATCTACAAGGCGATTGAGGACATGGAGCTGGCCATGAAGGGTCTGCTTGCGCCGGAGTACCGCGAGGTGCTGCTGGGTCATGCCGAGGTGCGCAATGTGTTCAAGATTACGGGCGCGGGCGTTATCGCCGGCTGCTATGTGACCGACGGCAAGGTGCAGCGCAATGCGCAGGTTCGCCTGCTGCGCGACAATGTGGTCGTGTTCGAGGGCAAGCTGAGCAGCCTGAAGCACTACAAGGAAGACGTCAAAGAAATGGCGGCTGGCTTCGAGTGCGGCATGAGTCTGGAAGGGCACAACGACATCAAGGAAGGCGATGTCGTCGAGTGCTTCATCATGGAGGAAATCCCGCGCTAAGGAATCCTTAATTCCCCTTGCGCAACGCAGGAGGCAGGGCAAAGTCAGTTCCATTTGGCTTTCCCTGCCCCTTTTTTCAAACATCCGCAAATCCATTGCGGCAGGGCATGATTGCATCGGCAGATGTGCAAACTACTGCTGCGATAAAAGTCAAGCCGCATGGGTGAGCGCTGCGAAGGGGTGTCGGGGGCGCCCGCAAAGCCACCGACTCGCGCCCGCAGGCGCGAAATCCCTGCTTGCGGAAACAAGCAGCCATGTCTGAAAGACAAGCAGTTCGGTCGCGCCATCTGCGCGACATAGCATAAACGTTGAAAAGAGCAGCTTGGGGGCGCTTCTGAGGAAGCGCAAAGTTACTGGCAGGGACGCTTCGCTGCCTGCGCCTTTGTAGGTGGCTTCCTTGGAATTGAGCGCACGAATAACAGTTGGGGCGTTGCCCCAAACCCCACAAGGGACGCTGTCCCTTGACCCTGCGAAGGGGCAAAGCCCCTCTCAACACCCATTGACCGGCAGAGCGGCTTGAGCGCGCTAAATCAACAAGTCTTTTCCGAAAGTTTTTCTTTTCCCTATCCCTACCTTTAGGAGGAAATCATGAGCTATCAGCGTATTGAACGCATTTCCGAGGAAGTCCGCCGCGAGGTGGATCGCATCATCCGCGACGAGGTCAGCGACCCCCGCGTGACCGGCACATTCTCCATCACCCGCGCCGAAGTCACCCGCGACCTTCGCTATGCCAAAATTTATGTCTCCGTGCTGGAGGACGATAAGCGCGAGCCGCTGATGAAGGCGCTGAGGAGCGCGGCGGGCTTTGTCCGCCACGAGCTTGGCAAGCAGATGGTCATCCGCTATGCGCCGGAAATCCAGTTCGTCAGTGACCAGAATATCGCCTATGGCGTGCATATCGCGCAGGTGCTGGCGCAGGCGCAGAAGAACCAGAGCGAAAATCAGCCGGAAGCGGCGGCCAACGAGGAAGAACCCGAAGCATGAATGGCTTTCTGAATATCCTCAAACCGCCGGGAATGACCAGCGCCGCCGTCGTGGGGTATGTCCGCCGCATGACGGGCGAAAAGCGCGTCGGTCATGCCGGGACGCTTGACCCCGAAGCGGCGGGCGTGCTGCCCATCATGATTGGGCGGGCGGCGCGGCTGTTCGACTATCTGGTGGATAAGGAAAAAAAGTATGTGGCGGAGTGCGCGTTCGGCGCGGCGACGGATACGCAGGACGCGACGGGCAAAATCATCGCGACAGGGGAGAATTACCCTGCTTTTTCCGCCGTGCAGGAAGCGGCGGAGCACCTTGTCGGCGATATTGAGCAGCGCCCCAGTATCTTCAGCGCCATCAAGCAGGACGGCAAGCCCCTCTACGAACGCGCCCGCGATGGCGAGGATGTCGAAGCCCCGGTGCGTATCGTGCATGTGGAATCCATCGAATTGCACGAGGAAACGCCCGGCCACGGCGTTCGCATGACGATTCGCTGCGGGCGCGGGACGTACATCCGCTCCATCTGCGACGATTTGGGGAAGCTGACGGGCTGCCCGGCGCATATGCGCTTCCTGCTGCGCGCGCAGAGCGGCGTGTTCACGCTGGACAGCGCGATGACGATGGAGGAAGCAGCAGCGTATCAGGCGCAGGGGACGCTGCAAAGTCACCTGCTGCCGCTGGATTACGGCATCCAGCACATGCCGCGTGCGGATGCGCCGGAATGGCTGCGCAAGCAGGTGTGCAACGGCGTGAAGCTGCCCGCGAAGAAGCTGCCCGGCGTATTGGCGCTGCCGGAAGGGCAGGTCACACGCGTGTATCTGCGGGACGAATTCTGGGGGATGGCGGCGCGGGAAGGGGAATTCCTCGTCTGGAAATGCCTGCTCCCGCCGGAGAAGGAGGAGAACAATGCGAATCATCCATGACCCGAAGCGCCTGAACCCCTGCGTGCTGGTGCTGGGGATGTTTGACGGCGTGCACCGCGGCCATCAGGCGCTGCTGATGCGCGGAGACGAGCTGGCGCAGGAGATGGTGTATCCGCTGGCGGTCTGCACCTTTCAGCCACACCCGCTGCATGTGCTTGCGCCGGAGAAAGAACCGGTGATGCTGACGACACTGCCGGAAAAAGCAACGGTCATGCAGTCCTTCGGCGTGGACGGGCTGTGCGTGACGACGTTTACACGGGCGCGCGCCAATCAGTCGCCGGAGGATTTTATGGCGGAACTGGTGGAGGTGTACGCACCGGTTGTGATTGTGTGCGGTTTTAATTTCACCTTCGGCGCGGGCGGCAAGGGCAATGGACAGATGCTCAAGGAGTACGGCAAGAAGCACGGCTTCCGCACGGTCATTGTGCCGGAAGTCGTGATTGACGGCGAAACGGTATCTTCCACGCGCATCCGCCGCTTGCTTGCGCAGGGCGATATGCACGAGGTCAACAACCTGCTCGGACGCGGCTACAGCATTGCGGGGCGCGTTGAAGAGGGCAAGCAGGTCGGGCGCACCATCGGCTTCCCGACGGCGAACATCACCATTCCGCCGCACAAGGCGCTGCCCGCGTTCGGCGTGTATGCCTGCTATCTGGAAACGAGCGGCGGCATTTTCCCGGCGGTGGTGAACGTCGGGCGGCATCCAACGCTGCCAGAAGGGCACGTCACGGTGGAAGCGCATGTGCTGGATGAGTTCCTCTCGCTGTACGGGCGGAACGTCCGGCTGACGTTCCTGAAATTCATGCGCCCGGAGCAGAAGTTCGACAGCATCGAGACACTGCGTGCGCAGATTGCGCACGATGCGGATGACTGCCGGACCTATTTCGCGCAATTGCAATAAACAAATCACCCGTGCATGGGGCAGAAAAGCCGTTGCACGGGTGATTTTTGTAATTGTGGTTATGCTGCCTTTGCATAGAATAGACTTCTCTCGCAGGCGCGAAATCCCTGCAAGCAGCATAAGTTCCATATGAAATAAGGAAGAAAAAAGGCTACTTCACCCCTCCAGCGCCGTTCGCAGACAAATCTCCAGCCCCTTCGCCGCATCATCAGCGGAAACGACATCCTCCGTCGGAACATGCACGAACACGCCCTCGCCGCCGACAGTCAGCCCGCGGTCAAGCAGCGCAAAATACAGGTCGTTGCACACATATGCCCCAGCGGTCAGGCTCAAATCAGCAGGAAGCCCGGCGGACTTCATTGCGTCCACCATGCGCAGGACGTTCAGGCGCGTCATGTGCGCATCGGGACGCTTCGGGTCAATCTTTTCGCCGGCGTACAGCACATCCGCATTATCCGCAATCGTGGCGCGGCGGTAGTTTACCGCAATCAGCTCCGGTGTGATGACCTTGCGCCCGCCCGCAACGCCGCAGCAGAGCGTGACGGTCGGGCGAATCCGCCGCATCATCTCCACCAGCAAATCGCCCGCCTGACCGTAGCAGACCGGCAACCGCATCCGGTATACGGCGTGCCCTGCAATCGTCTCCGGCAAAAGCGAAACTGCCTCCCATGAGGCATTGCGGCTGCTGCCGCCGAACGGTTCAAAGCCTGTGACAAGAATTGACATAACGCATCCCCTCCGCCCCTTATCATACCCCGCAATCGCCCGCAAGTCAATACTTGCCCCGTGCCGTCAAGTGTGTTATAATATAAGAGATATGCGCAAAGGAGGATTTCCCTATGCTGAAAAAAATCGCGTCCTTCACCATCAATCATGATACGCTCACGCCCGGCATGTACGTTTCCCGCATCGACGGCGACTGCGTGACCTACGATCTTCGGCTGAAATTCCCCAATCAGGGGGATTATGTGGCGCAGCCCGCCCTGCATACGCTCGAACACCTGATTGCGACGTTCGTGCGCTCTTCTACCGCATCGGAGCAGGTGGTGTATTTCGGCCCGATGGGCTGCCGGACGGGGTTCTATCTCATCCTTCGCGACAGCATGAGCAAGGCGGACGCTTTGCAGCTTGTGCGCGACGCATTCCGTTTCGCGGCGGATTTTGAGGGCGAAATTCCCGGCGCGAAGAAAATTGAGTGCGGGAATTATCTGGAGCATGATTTGACCGGCGCAAAGCAGGAAGCCGCGGCGTACTGCAGCGTGCTGTCCCGCTGTTCTGAAGCGACCATGGTTTATCCGGACTAAGGCAGGAGGCCGCGCATGAAGAAAATTGCAATGTTGGGCGACCTGCACGGCAACTTGACGGCGACGCTGGCAATGGAAAAGGCGCTGAAGGATTATCACGTTGATGAAATCTGGTTTCTGGGCGACGCGGTGGGCAAAGGACCGCAGTCGCGCGAAACATGCGACTGGGTGCGGGCAAACTGCACCCGCTTCGTCGGTGGCAACTGGGATTATGGCATCGGCGGCAAGCGCTTCGCCGCGGATAACTATTTCTGGGATCAGCTGGGCGAAGAGCGCATGAACTGGCTGAACACGCTTCCGCTGGACATGGACGAGTGGATTAGCGGCACGCATTTTCGCTTTTTCCACGGCCGCCCTGTGACGGACTTGATGCTTGTGCAGCACGACAAGAGTGTTCTGGCACAGCCTTTCACAGCGAATGGCAAAGTTTACGGCGGCGTAGTTTTTGCTGACAGTCACCGTCCGTTCCTGCGGACGCTGGATGTGGGCTACATCGTCAACACGGGCAGCGTCGGCAACAGCATGGGTGTCCCGAAAGCCCACGCGGTGATTGTCGAGGGCGATTTCGGCTCGCGTGAACCGGGCGTTCTGCTGATGTCGGTGATTTCTGCGCCATATGATAATGAAGCCGCGGCAGAGGTTGCGCGCAGGGATGCGCACCTCCCGCACCGGGAGGCGTACATTCGGGAAATCCTCACGGGGATTTATTCGCGGTGATGCTGGCGCTCCCCAGCACCCCTTGCGGGGGCATTTCCCCCATGCTAATTGATTTTGTTGTTGCAGAGGGAATCGCCTCTGCGGAGGCGACCAAAGGGCTTTCCGATCGCCCTTTGCAAACCTTCGGTGCCGCCACTTTTGGGGTTATTTGCGGTTGACTTAAACCGTAGCGTAGGAAACCGAAGGTACACTAACTAAATCAGCTTCGATAAAGCTCAAGTAGCATGGAAGTGCGCTGCGAAGGGGTCAAGGGGGCGACCGCAAAGCCCCCTTGTCGCGCCCGCAGGCGCGAAACCCCTGCGCAACACGCGAAAGTAGTAAGAAAATGTCACCAACTAAATCGCGCGAAAGGGAGTCCAGAGGGTCGAAGACCCTTTGGCGGAGTCCAGAGGCAGCGCCTCTGGTGAAACGAGGTGAATCAAAGAATGTTGATTGCTTGTGAAGATAAGAAAATGGAACTCGAACAGGGCATGACCGTTGAACAGTGCCTGATAAAGCTCGGCGTCAGCCGCGAAGGCGTGCTGGCCGTCCAGCAGGGCGGACGTGTGCTGGAAATGAACGCACCCGTCACCCAACCGGGGCTGCTTCACCTGCTCACCATGCACACGGAGGAAGGTCGGCGCATCTATGAGCGCTCGGTGCGCTTCCTTCTGCTTGCGGCGACGAACCGCGTCCTGCCCGGTCAGCGCGTCCGCATTGAGTATAGCGTCAGCGGGGGCGTGCTGCTGCGAATGCCCGGTCACGCCATCACGGAGGAGGAGACGCGCGCCATCGCCCGGCAGATGCACGCTTTCGCGGCGCAGAATCTGCCATTTGAGAAGAAAGAATGGACGCTCGACGACGCCATTGCCTACTTCGACGCGCAGGGGCAGGCGGATAAAGTCGCGCTGCTCTCCCGCCGAACAACGCCGTTCTTCCATATGTACGGGCTGGACGGTATGTGGGAATATTTCTACGGCGCAATGGCGACACGCACGGGCATGACGCAGGTCTTTGAACTCACTTGGCTGCCCGACCGCGGCATCGTTCTGCGTCTGCCGGCCGCCAATCACCCAGAGAAAGCTGCGCCGTATGTGCATCGCGCGGGGCATCTGGCAGTGTTTGACCAATCGACGAGGTGGTGCGCGCTGCTGGGCGTCAACAACGCCGCCGACGTCGCGGAGATGATGGAGGGACACCGCTTCCGCCACTTCATCCGCCTGAATGAAGCGCTGCACGACAAGGCGATTGCCGACATCGCGGCGGATATTGCCATCCAGCACAAGAAAATCGTGCTGGTTGCCGGGCCGTCTTCGTCCGGCAAAACGACGTTCGCCCAGCGATTGGCACTCCACCTGAACGTCATCGGGCTTCAGCCGCTGGTGATTTCGCTGGATAACTACTATCTTGACCGCGACAGCATCCCGCTGCAAGAGGACGGCACGCTCGACCTCGAAGCCATCAGCACGCTGGATGTGCCGCTCTTCCGCCAGCATTTGGCGGAATTGCTGGATGGGCGCGAAGTTTTGCTGCCAACGTTCTCCTTCAAACTCGGCAAGCGCAATCCGGGCGGCACGCCAGTTCGCCTGCGGGAAGGGCAAGTGATGGTTATCGAGGGCATCCACGGGCTGAATCCGGCGCTGTCCGAGGGGCTGCACACGGAAGCCATCTACCGCGTGTTCGTCAGCGCCCTGACATGCTTGAACCTTGACGACCACAACCGCATCCGCACGACGGATGTCCGCCTGCTGCGCCGCATCGTGCGCGACATGCAGTTCCGCGCGACGCCGCCGAACAACACGCTTTCGATGTGGCCCAGTGTCCGCCACGGCGAAGAAACGTGGATTTTCCCCTATCAGGAGAACGCCGACCGCATGTTCAACACCGCCCTGCACTACGAGCTGCCCGTCCTGCGGCACTATGCCTACGACCTCTTGAAGGCGATTCCGCCGGAGAATGAGAACTATCTGGCTGCGCGCCGGCTGATTAAGACGCTGAACTACTTCCCGGATATTGACGAGGGCGTGCTGGCGGAAATCCCCCCGCTGAGCCTGCTGCGTGAGTTCATCGGCGGCTGCACGATTGAGGAAGCGTAAGCCATTTTGCTTGAAGCCTCAAAAGTGGCGATTCTCCCTGCAACGATAAAGTGTTACCGAATTGAAAAACAAGATTGCTTCGCTTGATGAAAGCGCAAAGCTGTGGTATAATAACGGCAGACGGAAGGAGGCTGATATTCCGTGTTCCAGATTGGAAACGAACGGGTTGCATTGGTGACGGATACGTCCTGCGATCTGTCGGATGAACAGCTCAGTCAATATGATATTCGCACAGTTGCGCTGCGTGTAGCGACCAGTCAGGGAGAGTTCCGCGACCGGCTTGAAATCACGCAGGAGCAGCTTTATGATTTGCTTCAGCGGGAAGTACCGAAAACATCCCTGCCGCTGCCGGAGGATGTCAGCAACCTCTACCGCACCCTGCACGACGAGGGCGCAACGAGCATCCTGCACCTGTCCATCAGCGGCAGCCTGTCCGGAACGTTCAACATGGTTTCTCTGCTTGCGGAGGATTTTGAGGACATGAAAATTCATGTTTTCGACTCCAAAACGCTCTCCTGCGGTCTGGGGCTGCTGGTGCTGGAAGCGGCGGAATCACTGCAAAACGGCATGTCGGTGGAGGATACCATCGCGCTGCTGGAGAAACGCCGCGAACATCAGCTGGGCGCGTTCGTCATCCGCACGCTCGAATTCCTGCG
>OGWT01002849.1_pt1 | contig 11392 bp, 6 predicted proteins | sample 1576101 | NCBI WGS metagenome assembly OGWT01 (sample SAMEA3541481, study PRJEB24748) | human gut metagenome | biome: human gut; feature: human-associated habitat; material: faeces | place: China | collected 2012 | reverse complement strand
AATCATTATGAATCCCAGACTTTCCACCAAAATCCTGCGTCCCGACTTTCAGGGCCACTGAGAGTTACATAACCCTCTTCAGTAAGAATCTTACTAAGGGTTCCATTCTCATAGATTACATTACCGCAATAATCTGTGATATGAGTTTGAGAGATCTGGCTACCAGTCAAATCCTTTATCTGCCCCATTGGAACAGAAATATTGGCGATAGCCGTCTTATGAGTTACCCGTCGTTTCATACCATCAGAACTGTATAAATAATCAATACGATGACCACTTGTTAGCTGTAGAGCACTTGGCAAATTTAGCAGATTATATTGAATCTTAGTGAGTTTCTTATTATAATCTTGTTCTAAATTACCATTAGCATCAAACTTATATTCTTGGATAGAGCTTTTATTACCGTCCACAAAGTTAAATGCACCATTGTAAAGAGGATCAGTAGCTGCATCGCTTACATTATTAAGTTGGTTCCCTTGATATGTCATAGATAAGTCATCAATTTTTCCATAAGTACTTCCATTTAACTTACCGTACCTCTCCAAACTTAAAATATTACCATTATAATCATAACCGGTCACATTCTCCGAGAAGTTTCTACCCGTAGGAGGAGTTATACTTTCACCTTCACCATAGATAGCATTTTGCATACGATTTAAATTATCATAAGCGAACTTATAACCACGCACATTGTCATCTCCACTCTTCCAAGTCATACTACTAATGTTTCCATTATAACAATATCGCGTTCCATTTCCATCATTGTAGTATAAATGTTGAGCAAATTTCGTATTCTCTATAGCTGATAACCAATTGCGAATATTATATTTATACTCACTACCGTTAATAGAGTTATGAATCTTCTTACGGTTTATTCGCCCCAGCTCATCATAAACATTCTCAGACAAGGTTATTAGAGAAGCATTATTCAATTGATACGTAACCTTTAACAGACGTTCGGGATTGTCATTAACTTTAGTATCATAAACATAAGTATAGACTTCTTTCTGCGTAGATTTACCAGAGGCTGAATGTACATGCAGATGTCTCAACATTTTTCCACTAAAGGTATACGCAAAGAAATCCTTTTCATAACCGTTAAGATGATTCAGAGAGCGACTCTGCACTATATTACCATGAACATCATAATAGTACGATGAAAGCAAAGTCTGACTTGTCCCCAGTATAAAGGTTTTAGTACCGGTCAGTAAACCTCTTGCAGTTGCTTCGGGAATATCAATATTAACATATTGCGAATCATATAAAGTGGATGTAGCTCCATCCGTAAAACCATATTTCAAGTTTGCCTTATGCGTCGTGTTCCCGGCAAGATCCAGATAGTCATAATCATCATAATAATTAATACTTATAAGTGAAGCGGGAGTATAATTAAAGTTTTCAATTGCATATCCGGTATTGCTAAATCCAGAGTTCGAAACTCTTTTTGCCTTGACCACAACATCATCTAGAGAAGGCCTTGCCGTAGATGTATAAAGCCCCTGAATAACCTCACGTCCCAAGGCATCATACAAGATAAACCTCCACTCATTTCGCAGAGCTTGATTTGCATCTTGTTGAAAAATTAAACGATCAGCTTTATCATATACATATTTGATAAGATTTTTACTACCAGGCATTTTCTTTTCTATGCAACGATTCCAACCATCATATTTATATTGATAAGCATATAGATCAAGACTACTTGCCTGAATATTATCTTTAATCATAGGAGGTAAAACATAACAAAGATTTCCAAAGTTATCGTAAACATAGTAAGTATCATGAGGAACAGTTCCATTTATCTGTCTTGTAAGGATCATCTGCCCATCTTTATTGGTAAAAGGAAACGATTTATTCCCATCTTCATCTGTCACTTTATTAACATAGAGCTGGCCTGCAACAAAATCTCCCCGTCGAGCCAATATATTACCATTCATGTAATAATCAGAACATCTCAATTCCGCAGAAGTGATATTCACCAAATAATCATTACGCACGGGATGATCCTTCCATAAGGTTCCGGGAGCATATTGGGACGCTACCCGACTTAAAGACGATGTTTCGTATTCTGTAAGTACATAAGGACGGGAATCATTAGTATAAAAAGAAGCAGCTTCAGTTACTATATTACTCGGATCAATATAGTAATTTGTCGTAGGAACCGGAAGCCACTTTTTGAAAGCCCTCCCAACCAGATCATATTCTTGCAAAGTCACAAGACTATTGCCACCAGGCGTTACCTTTTTCTCCAAGAAATGAGAAGGACGCCCCAATCCGTCATAAAATTGAGCTACATCCATATATTTCTTATTATCAGCACTCTGCATGATCCGAGTCAGAATATAGTTTTGATTATTCGCTAAAGGAGCAACAGGCTGTTGAAGTGGCGGAAAGTTCGTCAGCAGGGTGCCTTTCGGAATATCAAAAGGTTCGGATAACGTAATACCTAAAGCTAAAGTAAGGCCACCATCATCACCATTCATGTAATCTGTTATCATTAAATAGCTTCCTTTAGGAAGTGTAATATCAGTTCCATCTTCTTCCACACGTGCTACCTCAACACCTGCCAGTGTTTTAAAAACTGCACGTACATCCATATCCAGAGTTATATGAATATCTGTAGAACAAACAGTATTAAACTGATATCTGACAGCTCCACCTTCGCCCTCCTGTGGTTCATAATCCCATGTGGAATTACTCAAATAAAGCTCTTCGACATCACTTACAAAAGTACCTAAGGCAATAGGATAAGCAGCAGGCTGGGCAGAAATAGGTCTTGATGTTTTTATTGTCAAATCTAAATTCCAGCCGGAACGTTCCGTAGTGACAATATTCTCTAAAAGATAAGATCCGGAACATAAATGGACAGTAGCTTCTGCTAATCCCGTATTTCCATATTTACCTGACAGAGGGACATCTCCATTGGGACCTGTCAGCCGCATTAAAGTCCCTGTCATCCCTTGCGAACCGCAATGACTAAAACAGACCATCATCTCTTTATCCAAATAAAAGCGTATAATAGGTGGTGATTGTCTATTATCCGGATATGGATTTGTTATTGAATAATTATAGGACTCAATCACTCCATAATCTATTATATTTTGTGCATAGCCAATTGGGATTATACTAAATAGTATAATAAAGAAGAAAATATTTTTTTTCATAATAGCACACTATTTTATTGAATACTGATAATCATAAACTTTCTCTACATCTCCCTTATCATTCCTTTCTATAATCAAGCGTCCCAATGGATCATATTGATAATACACGGACTGACCTTGCGAATTAGTAATCGAAGTAATTCCTATAAATGGTTGATATGTAAACGAAGTAACCTGAGCACTATCCAACATTTTCCTTAAAAGACTTAATTTCCCATAGTCAGGTTCTTTAGCTCGGGAAAACTCATCTATAGTCCCAATGATACCCTCCACATCCGCCAATGTCGCATTCTTAATCTCTGCAACTATATATCTATAATTATATCCCCACAAATAAACGATATTCATCTCCCCCCGGGTAATATAGACTGCATTTCCTTTTGTATCAAAACTATGGCAAATATATTTCTCTTTTAAAGGACTCGAAGCTATTCCTTGCTTTATAGATTCAATTGCAAATAATCGATCTGTAACCTTTTTCAAAGGAATATAATTATAGCAACTACGTTTCAGCAATTGGGTAGTCCCATTAGCAACAAAGGACTCCGATTCTTCCACAACAGGAGAAAGTATATGCTTATCAACCATATCCTTACATACATCTGTAGAGTAATTATCTACTCGCTTATAGTTAACCCTTTTCTTCCCATTATTGACATCTTTCGTAATCTCTTTGAGCAAACCATTATTATCATAAACATACTGAACGGAAGCTGTCACAGGATTAGTTGAATTATCATACAGCGACTCTGTCTCTTTTACCATTCGATAATTATACATATAAATTCGATATGTCGTTCCTTCATCATAACTAACAGCTGTGCCTGGACAAATATTTTTATAACCGGCTTTCATCGCTCTAATAAAATTATTTGATGACCGTTCATAATCAACACTTTTTCTCTTTTTCAAAATGCCACCAGCTGTATAGTCTTCTTGTAAAATGAGATGTCCACGTTCAATATCTTTTGATGTATACGGTTCATATGGAGTACGGCTTACTTGGATGACCGCATCAGCAGATTCATCCATATGTCCATTATCAAAATTTGTATACAGATAACGAACAAAAGTATTATCTCCTCTTTTTTCAATAACTTCAGTATATCCTACGTGATTACCCATCGAATTCTCGCAACACGGCAATACAGACTGTGAACTAAACATACTCATTTTCCGTTTTACATCACGATCATTAAAAGCACTAACAACATAGTCCGAAAAACTATATTTTATTTGTCCACCTAAAATACCACTGGATTTCTTTGCATTTTCTTTATTCAAAAGATAATCAGTTGAATAAAAATATTCTCTTGAAATCACATCATTTGCCACTTTTCCTGTAGAACTATTAATGACTTTTTTAATACGCAATCCTCCGGCTATCTTATTAGAAGCTAATTCTTCACAAGATTCCCATCTATTAAAACTCAATTGTTTACGATAATCATGCGGTTCAAAAACAAATTTAGTATACCCCCCAGTAGGATATTTTATCTTTTCCAGAATTCCATACTGAAGAGAGGCAGGATTAGCCTCACGATAAGAATAATAATTAGCATAATTTAGAGGAGCCGATTTGGCATTATAGTACCCCCAATGGTCAACCATATTTGATAAATAAGGAGGAAGCATTTCCGGTTTATTATATTCAAAACTATAAGTCCTACCTTTTAGACCATATCCAAGTTCAATTATCGACTTCAACATCAATCTTTGTGAAGAAATATCATTATATAACAAATGGAATCCCCTCATCAAGTCCCCGTTGGAGTTACGTATCTGTATATCACTAAGTTTATACCACTTTAACTTTTCCAGACATTGAGGATAATTATCTTCATAGATATTAGTAAGAAGAAAACCTAAGAAAGGATAGCCCACTGAAGAACCACTCCATAAAGTACGCTGATAATTATAAATTCTTTGATCATACCTTAACTCTCTGGTTTCTTCCCTCACGAAGGAAATGTTTATATCAGAAGTTACTATATTTCTTAGATACACGGGAGCTATCAATTTTCCTTGGTAACTTGCCTCAATTGATGATACATTCCATGAAGAACATTCTGGCTGAGGATTAAAAATACCACCAGAAGCCTCCGTATAAGATCCCAAATCATGGTGTACAGCAAGATACATCTGATTAACAAAATCCCCTCGATCATAAGAAAAAATGACTTGCTGCCCATCAGTATATATGATTTTAGTTAAATACCAAGATGTTGCTTTCCATTCATCTCTATATTGTAGAAAGAAATCCAATGAGTATTCTATGGCATTCGTATTCCCGCCAAATACATATTGAACCCCATCTTCAGTAGTCAATGTAAAACCTTCAAAAGACGGGTAGTACCCATAAGTTTGTGCTTCGGTGCCTTCCTTCTTAAAAGGAACAGCAAGATATTTATTGTTAAATTCAACTTTTATAGGTCTATCACATTGAACTTCCCATTTTCTTTCATGAGTTAATATAAATTTTCCTGTATAACCCGAAAAATTAAAAGAAAAAATATCAGGTTCAGTATCTTTAATCATCCTACTCAGATTTTGTGCCACCTGCCTAAGATAAGCTCTTTGATTCCAATCACTTTTATTTAGCACCGCATAATTATAATAATATCCTGCATTCTGCCCATAACTATATGCAGCATTATTATAATCATCAGGCATATCATTCACCACACGTGAAATAACCCCACCCACATTTAAACTCCATCCTAAACCTACCCAGCCAGGATGCTGGTCAGGTCGTACCCCAGCCGCATGATAACTTAGAGAAAGTGGTAGTTTAAAGTTCTCAACCTGCAAATCATATAATGGTATTTGTATAGAAGGTATACCCGTAAAATGAGAGACAGGTATCTCTCCATAAAGCCCTAAACTTGAGGCCGTAGGGCTTATCATCGATTTAGGAGGCTCAGGAATCTGTCCATGAACATCCATAAAAGCCATCACTAAAAGTAGTAATAATGTTGCATTTTTCATGTTTTTCAGATCATTAGTTTAATAAATATTGCTATTTCACAATCTTTTCACCATATATTTTCTTGTCGACAATAATCTTCAAAAGGTAATTGCCCTTAGGGTAATTCTTCATAGAAATAACCTCTTGATATTCTCCAATAGATTGGTTAGCATGCCGAGCTACTGATAATTGACGCCCTTGTAAATCATAGAGCATTAAGAGAATCTCACCGGATTGTTTCAAATCATAAGTGATATGCAAGTCACCATCATTTCCCACTCGAAAACGGTAATCTATACTATCATCTCTTTTCCCATTTTCACCATTTTCATCAATATCTCTCCATCCCCGTTGATCGTCTGCTATTCTATCACGTAATTCCTGGTTATCCATATCATACGGCAAATCGTAATATTGCTCATCAGGCAAATAGACAAAAGAAGCAGTAAAATGCTCATAAACATTTCCAAATTTATAGACCATACTTTTCACCGTTTCAAATACAGGATAGCGGTAGCCGTCAGCATACCAGCGCCAGGTTTCTGTCTCCAAATGGATAGAATCGTTAGATAATAAATATTCAATGCTATCACGGCTTAAAACGAAAGCAAGAGTATCCAATTGCAAAGTATCTGGCATAGTAGATCGTGGAAGCATCTTCTGATGAATAAATCGATGCGTATATGTACGCAAAACTTTACGCAGAGTATCACCTCCCGGCAATATCAATGTACCCGAAGCATCTGCCATAACCATACTTTTACCACGTAACCGAATATCCAGTTGTTCGCAATATATGCCCTTTCCATCGAAGTAATCAGTAATTGAACGCCCTTGAAAGACAGGAAAAGCCAAAAGTAATTCTGGTTTTTGATAAGCAATATAGGTGGTAGGATTTTCATATCCTATACAAAAAAGAGAATCACCGGAAGTACGATAGTAATACATAGTACAATGTTCTGTACCAATAATCGTATCATTCCCCTGTGCTGTATATCTCAATTCATAGTCAGCATCTTGGAGCTCCAGTTCACTGAAATCCCAAATCTGTTCCACTCCACTTTCTCCCGGTTTGTTAGTGGTAACCATGCGTTTAATAAGACGGTCACCCCCTCTCGGCTGATTACAATCAAAGATTAATGATTGAGCCTGAAGGAAAAAAGACAAAAGACATCCAAATATAATAAATATCAACTTCTTCATATTTTTTCATGTATTAATGAGAAACCAACATTTTGCCGTTAACAACCTGCTATAAAAAGAAACGACCTTTACTAGGCCCTCCTGCCCGGTTCACTCGCCTTATATCTCCTGAATCGAATAGCTGGAGTTTTTGTTCAACATTACTAGTTTGAGCACAGATACTAAAATTCCTAAAGAAAAGAAATAGTTGTGTTTTCATAATAAATACAGATTAATTGTTTAACATGCCATGAAGATAGCTGCATTTATATAATAACACATGCCTAAAAAGTGCCCGATTTAATACAAAGAGTCTTTAAACATCCAATTAATAGCCTTTAAGTTCCTCAGATAAGGAAAATAATACATCTTTCAACAAACTACCTGAAGAAGCTCCCATCTTTGCAAGAATCTCTCGTGCTTTCAATTGAACCGTGCTACGGGCATATCCTCTTATAAAATGCCCTATGTGCTTGACAGGAACATCCGCCAGATAAAGGCAACATATTTGGATTTCTTCTGCCGATAATATATATACTGCATTAAGATAAGTTATAATTCCATTCCATTTGGCATCTGTCAACTTTACCAATTGCTCCCATTCTTCTAATGTAAGATTTTCTTTAGTTTCTACTCTTATAAGATCTCGCGCTATTTTTTTCAGTTTAGAGTAAACAACTGAATTTTCATAACTTCCTTTTATCAATGCTTGTTTTTTGCACGCCAGCAAACTGATTTCCAACTGCAATTTCTCTTTCCACCGTTGTTCTTCAAGTTTTTGTTTATTACTCCGCTTAGTATAACAAATCATCACTATAATTGTCAAAATGAGAAAAGCCAAAACCAGCACAATAATTATGTTCTCATAAAATTCTTTATTTAGTTCGCAATTTTTGCGCTCCTGAGAAATAGCGCTTCGGAATATCTCATAACCTTGATGGTTCTGCTCCGCACTATCTAAATAGGCTAATTGCTCCGCCCACATTTTTACAGCTCCTTCCATATCTCCACGAATTCGAGCTATTTTAGATAAACGCATGCAAGCATCAGCTTTGGTATCATAATATTTCTCAGCAGAAAATATTTTCTGCAAATAGATTTCAGCAGAATCATATTGCGCATTCATGAAATAAGTGTCGCCCAATAATAAAAATGCTCTGTAACAATTGATAGTATCCTCTTCCGATAAATAGCTAAGTCGGGCATAAAAAAGCGTTCTTTCTCTATCAGATATTTTATTATAAAGATCCCCTAACGATCCATAAACCGGCAACTTTATACTACTATCAGAAAAATGTTCCGCAACGAACAATGCTTTCTGTAATAACCTCTCTGCTTCTACATATTGTGGTTCCCCTTTCTTAAGATTAATCATCCCACGTTGAAGCAAAGCATACACCAGCCCTGTAGTATCCTGTTGTTGCACAGCCAATTGCTCAGCCAACTTATAAATAGAATCTGCCTCCTCATCAAGCTCCTGACTATAATACAAATGACCAACATTACTATATATGCATGACAATAAATTAACGTCTTTTGCTTCTTCTGCAAAAGTTCGGGCTTTACGATACTCCACAATAGCTTTAGGATAATTATTTTTATCCCTCCATACACACCCATAATAATAATGAGCTTTAGCCTGTAAAATAATATCACCTATAGCATCATAATAATACGCAGCTATTCGTATCAACGAATCATCTGTTTGTAGAACACAATTCTGATCCTTTGCCTGCGTCATCAGTAACGCATAGTAAGCACTATCAGCCCGCGTTGCAAGTTCTTGATTTGATATATTCTGCAAAATAAATAGGGTACTATCCGGTTGTAACTGCATAAGAGAATCTGCCAATACCAGTTGCCAGTTATAGTCGTGCCGAGCAGAACACGCTAACAGAAAAAAAGCGAAAAAAGAGAATATAATAGTTTTTGTCCTTTTCATTTTCTTAATCACTCCCCGGATTTATATGAATACAAAAGTTAGCAATTCAATACCAATATTATTATTTTACAATTTATTCTTATACACTCTAACTTCTAATATAAATTAGAACCATAATAATATTACTGAAGCCCAACTTCTGTTGAGCTTCAGTAGCAAATAAACAAAGTTAAGGTTCTGGCTATTAATTACTAAATCTACAATAAATCTTTATGTCAATACATATCTTAAATCGGATAATGGATATACCTCCGGCACATAATGCTTATTCACTATGACAGAAGGGGTTTTACTTATCTTTTGTTCCCGACAATATATCTGTTGTTTTGTCCACACATCACGCACCTCAGCCGTTATACTATATATACCCGCGTCTTCCATGTGCCTGTTTTCATACCACTCCCCCAAAAGCTCTATTGCCCTATCCCAACCGACAACGTAATAAGCTGCAATAATAACCTGGGCAATTTCCTCACCCAACCTATCATTTGGAAATGTTACCAATACTAATGACACGGGAACACTTGAAGCAATTTCTACTATATGACGATGAACACTTGCACAATTCTTGCAATTGGGATTAGTCACTATCATCAATTCATTACTACCTTCTTTTTGATTATGCAATGCAATATCCCGACTTACCATTTTCCCGATCTGAGGTTTTAATGCCAACAATATTTGAAAAGTTTCCGGGTTAAGCAGGCTGCCAAAATATTTTTTTAAAGTAATCCTTTCCTTCTCTCCGGTTTGTATGGCTCTCAACTGTAGTTCAAAAATCAAACAGATATACCCTATGACCACAAATGCGAAAAGTGAGGATAATGACAGCTCCATTACAAAATCATTTTTCAATATATAAAGAGCTACCGCACTACCCCATACCGCAAAATCAGCCAATACACAAAGCATGCAGGCTTTACGCAAAATAAAAACCTGATAAATAATAGAGTATAAAGAAAGCGTCACGGCTACAACACAACATACAACTGAAATTATATAAAAATCATCCTGCCGGATAAGCGAGAATAGATAAAGAGGCGCAAAGTATAGCAGAGATAATTCCCCTAACCCTAACCCTGCTATACTTGCCCCTTTAGAGTGAAACACTTCATTGCAATTCACTATCTTACCGATATTACAGAATCGCTCCATGAATTCCCCGTTCACCCGCTCTTTGTAGAGGATGGCGACAGATACGAGTATTCCAAAAAACAATACAGATAAATAGAACATAAAGGCAAGCGACCGACTCTGACAAAACGCAGTCTGGAGTCCCAATATCAGGACAAAGAGCAAAGCAATAATAAATCTATAACGCAATAAATAAAATACGATATTTCTCATTATATAAAATTGCTCGTTCGGTGTTGCTTCAGTAGGTTCTCCCAATAAGACTGTACCTGTCCAATGCTGTAGAAACTTGTCTACCTTTACATGTCGTTTACCACCCTCTCCATTGATAAATTCTACGATGAAATCGTCCTTTTTCGTCACAACACAAAAAGATTTTTTGTCCACCTCAAGCATTGTGATAAAAGGAGTTTCCAGTTTTAAAAAGTAATCACGTGACAGGAGCCGAAACACCTCATTCTTTATATGAAGCGCATCCAGTGCATCACTGATACCGCGCATACCACCTCCCAACGGAGTACTAAGCAGGCGATGTACAGTATCTCTACTTACCTTTACAGACAATGTCCGCAGATAACAATAGAGTACGACACTGATATTATCAGCCCCGGTCATGATTACCTTCGTTTATCTATCAGGATATTATAAAGAAAAAGTGCCTTCTAAGGAGGTTCCGTCAGAAATAACCTCTATTATATATTCTCCACTATCTTCTCCGTTCAAATCAATAGAAAAGTTTGTAGGACTAAGAAGCGTCTTTGAACAAACAGTTTTCCCTGTAGTTTCATTTATAACACTGATTGCAACAGTAGGGAATACTTTTTCAAAATAAACAGTTATTTCTCCATTATCCAAGTAAGCATACACCGGTTGGAGAACAACACTACGAGTTTTGGGAGCATCTTCCGGACTGGTACTACTACTTTGTCCACTCATGTCCCTGTCATCACTTTTTTGTGTAAACACAATCTCTTTAAATCCAAAATCCAATTGTGCTTTCAC
>OGWT01002823.1_pt1 | contig 11445 bp, 10 predicted proteins | sample 1576101 | NCBI WGS metagenome assembly OGWT01 (sample SAMEA3541481, study PRJEB24748) | human gut metagenome | biome: human gut; feature: human-associated habitat; material: faeces | place: China | collected 2012 | reverse complement strand
ATAGTTTAAAATGATGAAATCATATTTTTTAGATAAAATATCGAAATATTCCAGTGCCGGTTTGCCAGCTTCTGTGATGATCTTGTCTGCATCTTCTACAGCAAACTGTGTACGGTAAATAGCTTCTGCATTTCCAAGCTGTCCCATAAACATTGCGTAAGAGATTTTTCCATCTCCGTTGAGATCCATTTCATCAAAATGTTCTACTACATAGTTACCGATCATTTCGCCCTGCATATGTCCTGCTTCCGGAGCGTCTGTTCCTACGAATGCACACTTGTCATAGCTTCCAAGTACATCTCCTTCTGTTTTGTCATCTTCGACTGCACGGTTAAAGAAGATAACCGGGATTCCTGCTGCTTCTGCTTTTTCAACGATCTGTGAAGAAGCATCTACAGAACCGGATGTAACGATGTTAACGATCAGTGCTGTAGCACCTGTCTGGATCGCTGTATCAATCTGTTCGTTCTGTGTTGTCTGGTTACTGTTTCCATCATAGTCCTGATATTCAACGCCCATCTCGTCAAGTTTTGCATCGAGTGCTGTACGGACAGATGCGATGTAAGTATCAGAATAGGTATAGTAGAATACTGCGATATTAGCGTCTGATGATTTCTTATCACTGCTTCCACCATCACTGTCACTCTTACCGGAGCCCCCGCATCCTGCAAGCATTCCAAGTGCCATCACACCAGCGAGCATCGCTGCTACAATTCTTCTTTTCATAATTTCGTTCCTCCTTGTATAACGTTTACTTGATGATACGAGTATAACAAGAAGAAAATAAAATACCCATGTGAAAAACTACGAGGGGTTTGTGAATTTCAACGTTTATATAAATTTTTACTTAATTTCGTCCATAAATGTTTCAAATGCCCAATTCTTTAAAAAGCTGTAGTCCAAATATTTTTCAGACTACAGCTTCTATACTTCCGAGCAGCTACAAACATTCCACCCGTTACTTTTCTTCAAATGAAAACAGCGCCTTCTGGCTCTTATCATCATACATATTTTCTCTTGTCACCAAAATACTGCTGGTTGCCGTCTCTTTCTTTTCCGGCTTCTGACCATTCAGTAGTGTATTGATCTGCTCAATCCCCAGGTATCCCATCGCATATGGGTTTTGGACGATCAGCGCATCTACATCCAGAAGGATCAGCAGCTGTATTATCTGGCCCTGTACAAGCCCCGCGGCTATGTGACCACCGCCAGCGATGAGCTGGGCCGAAAGACCGTTATGGAACTGGTCAGCGATATCCCGGCCCGCCTGTACCCGGTGGGCCGCCTGGACAAGGACAGCGAAGGCCTGCTGCTGATGACCAACGACGGTGCCTTCGCGCAGGCTGTCACCCATCCGTCGGGCGGCATCTCCAAGCTGTACCGCGTCACCGTGCAGCCCCGGGCCGATGAGAGCCAGATCCTGAAGATGAGCTCCGGCGTTGTGCTGGACGATGGCACCAAGACCATGCCCTGCGCCATCAACGTTGTCACCGATGAGCCCGGCCGCACCGTGATGGAGATGACCCTGAAAGAGGGCAAGAACCGCGAGATCCGCCGCATGTGCGAGGCCGTTGGTCTGGAGGTCGTCCGCCTGAAGCGCAACGCCGAGGGCGTGGTCAAGCTGGGAATGCTCAAGCCCGGCACCTACCGTGAACTGACCAAGGCAGAGGTCAACGGTCTGCGTGCCGCCGCCGCCAAGGGCCGCGCCCAGACCCGCAGCGCATCGCTGCAGTCCAAGGCTGCCGCCCGCCGCCCCAAGGGCCCTGTGGGCAGGGGCACTGCCCCCGCAAAACGGAGAAAGTGATCGTTTTTTCAGCTTTCACGGCGCAAAAACCGTCTGATTCTGGAAAAGATTGTGAAATTTTTCCGCAAAATGGGCCTTTCAGCCCTTGTGAACGCTCTCAAAATAAGGTATAATGATACTAATTTTGAAAGCTCAAAATAAAAAGCTCAAAATAGAAAAGCAGGAGGTCTTACCATGGCTTCAAAGAGTAACAAAGGAGAAATCCTCGCCAAGTTTTTCGATGACGGGGAGTATACCGCACTGTTTGCGGACGGCGCAGTGAGTGCTGCCTGCGGCTATGCGGCTGGTCAGCAGGCTTATGCTGTTTACCAGAACGGCGAGGCTGTCTCTGTCAAGGACGTTGAGAAGAACATCAAGGTCCTGGAGATGGCTGCTCAGACCGGCTGCCCGGTGGTCACGTTCTACAACTCTGTCGGCGCTAAGCTGGCTGAGGGTCTGGACGTTCTGACCGCCAGCGCCAAGCTGAACGCCACCATCGCCAAGGTTTCCGGTGTCATCCCCCAGATCGCAGTCGTCACCGGCGTGTGCGGCGGCACCAGCGCACTGAGCGCTGCCAATGCTGACGTGTGCGTCATGGCTGAGGATGCAGAGCTGTTCTTCACCGCTCCGTTCACCTCCGCCGCCAAGGGCGACAAGGTCCCCGGCGCAGGCACTGCCGAGGCTGCTGCCAAGGCTGGTGTGGCTGCCATCGTGGCTGCCAACGCTGAGGAAGCTGCCGAGAAGGCTGCCCACATCGTGGGTCTGCTGCCCGCCAACAACCTGACCGGCCCCGCCATCTTCGAGTTCGAGCAGCCCACCAGCGTTCTGAGCGCCGGTGCTGCCCCCGAGAAGGCTGCCGCTGCCCTGATCGACAAGGACAGCGCTGTGGAGCTGTACGCAGGCTTCGGCAAGCACGTCTACACCGCATTCGCAACCATCGGCGGCAACGCTGTGGGTATTGTGGCCACCGGCGAGACCCTGTGCCACAACTGCGTGGCCAAGGCTTCCCGCTTTGTCCGCCTGTGCGATGCTTTCAGTGTGCCCGTGCTGACCATCGTCAACACCAACGGCTTTGTACCCAGCGCCACCGATGACATCGCAGGCGGCATCCGTGAGGCTGCCCGTCTGGCTGCTACCTATGCCGATGCTACCACCGCCAAGGTGGCTCTGCTGTCCGGCAAGGCTGTGGGCCCTGTCTACACCGCTCTGGCCAACGCAGACCTGAAGATCGCCGTCAACGGCTGCACCGTCAGCGCTCTGGAGCCCAATGCTGCCGTCTCCGTCCTGTACAAGGCCGAGATCGACGCTTCCGACAACATCATTGCTGCCACCAACGCTAAGGCTGCCCAGTACACCGCTGAGGTGTGCAGCGCTGCCAACGCCGTTGCCGCCGGTGCCGCTGATATGACCTGCGACGCTGCCAACGCCCGTGCAAGCGTGGTTGCCGCCTTTGAGCTGCTGAGCACCAAGCGTGCCGCACGCCTGCCCAAGAAGCACGGCAACATGGCTCTGTAAGCGGTTCCGGAACGTAAACCGTACATCGAATCCATACATTGATTTTGTTCAGGAGGATCCTTCCATGAAGTACTACAATATTACCGTCAATGGCGTTGCTTACAGCGTTTCCGTTGAGGAGACCGCCGCAGGCGCTGCTCCCGTTGCAGCTCCCGCTGCTCCCGCCGCACCCAAGGCTCCGGCTGCTCCCGCTGCCGCTCCCAAGGCTGCTGCTCCCGCCGGTGCTGTCGCCGTCAAGGCTCCCATGCCCGGCAACATCCTGGATGTCAAGGTCGCAGCCGGTGCGTCCGTCAAGGCCGGTGACGTGCTGGTCATCCTCGAGGCCATGAAGATGGAGAACGAGATCGTTGCTCCTCAGGATGGCACTGTGGCCTCCGTCAACGTCAACAAGGGCGACACCGTCAACTCCGGTGACGTTCTGGTTTCCATGAACTGAGAACTGAGGAAGAGGTGACAACCATGGCCAAAAAGCCGATCAAGATTACGGAAGTCGTCCTGCGTGATGCTCACCAGTCTCTGCTGGCCACCCGTATGACGATGGATGAGATGCGTCCCATCCTGCCCGAAATGGATAAGATCCCTTACTTCTCTGTCGAGTGCTGGGGCGGCGCTACCTTTGATAGCTGCATCCGCTTCCTCGATGAGGACCCCTGGGAGCGTCTGCGCATCCTGCGCAAGGAGCTGCCCCACCAGAAGCTGCAGATGCTGTTCCGCGGCCAAAACATGCTGGGCTACCGCCCCTACGCCGATGATGCTGTCGAGTACTTTGTGCAGAAGTCTGTTGCAAACGGCATCGATGTCATCCGCATCTTCGACGCACTGAACGATCCCCGCAACCTGCAGACCGCCATCAAGTCTGCCAACAAGGAAGGCGCACATGTTCAGGGCTGCATCAGCTACACCCTGAGCCCCGTGCACAACAACGAGTACTTTGCAGCCTACGCCAAGACCCTCGAGGAGATGGGTGCAAACTCCATCTGCATCAAGGACATGGCTGGCCTGCTGACTCCCTATACCTGCTATGATCTGGTCAAGAAGCTGAAGGAGACCGTCAGCATCCCCGTGGATATCCACAGCCACTACACCGCAGGTCTGGCTTCCATGTCCATCCTCAAGGGCATCGAGGCAGGTGCTGATATCATCGATACTGCCATGAGCCCCCTGAGCCTTGGTACCAGCCACATGCCCACCGAGAGCCTGGTCGCTGCCCTGCAGGGTACCGATTACGACACCGGTCTGGATCTGAAGCAGCTGAACGTTGTCCGCGCTTACTTTGCAAAGCTGCGCGAGAAGTACATCGCCAACGGCCAGATCAGCCCCAAGAGCCTGGGCGTGGATGCCAACACCCTGCTGTATCAGGTGCCCGGCGGCATGTTCTCCAACATGCTCAAGCAGCTGAAGGATGCAGGCAAGGAAGATAAGCTGGACGAAGTGCTGGCTGAGATCCCCCGCGTTCGTGAGGACGCAGGCTATCCTCCGCTGGTCACCCCCACCAGCCAGATCGTTGGCACGCAGGCTGTGTTCAACGTCATCCTGGGCGAGCGCTACAAGATGGTCACCAAGGAGTTCAAGGGCCTGGTCCACGGCGATTACGGCAAGACTCCCGCTCCCATCAGCCCCGAGTTCACCAAGAAGATCCTGGGCGACGAGCAGCCCATCACCTGCCGCTTTGCCGACACCCTGGCTCCCGAGATGGACAAGCTGAAGGCTGAGGCCGCCAAGTGGGCAACGCAGGAAGAGGATGTTCTGACCTACGCAATGTTCCCGCAGGTCGCACCCAAGTTCTTCGAGAAGCGCAATGCCAAGAAGCAGGGCGTGGACGCTGACCACGCTGATTACACCAATCAGTCTCACCCTGTCTAAATCATAATACCAGAAGGGGCTGCTGCACCGTTTGATGCAGCAGCCCCTTCTTTTTTATTGTTTTTTGTGTTCCGGCAGGTCTCAGTTGTTCTTGCCGTTCTCAGCCTTCATGGCGTTGTAGCCGATCAGCACGGTCCAGACATAGGCGCAGGTCTTGGGGATCATCAGCATACCGATCATGGGGTTGACATCTGCCCACAGCACCACCGGGATATAGAAACCGAAGCTCAGTACGATGGTCAGCCATATCCAGCGGAAAGCCTGATCCTTGTGTTCCTTGGCACTGTGGTAGAACAGCACGATGATCAGCAGGCCCAGCAGTGCAAAGGGGATGTTGCGCAGGATGCCCCAGGTCAGCGGGGTGTGGTTGGTCAGCCACTGGTTCTGCGGCATCATGCACAGCACGATGCGCACGGCAGAAAGGGCGTACACGGCAATGGTCAGATCCTTCTGGCCCTCGATCTGGTAGCGCTTGCGCCAGACGTAGTACAGCAGTACATAGAACACAGTCATGGTCACGGAGGTGATCCACTTGCCCAGGCCCAGAGGCACAGCGTAGTTCTCCAGGCCGGTGGTGCACAGTGCCAGGGCACGGGACACCAGATGGAAGGAGTCACCTGCGCCCAGCACCACGGCCATCAGGCCGAACAGGCGGAACTGGGTGCCAGCCTTGCTGCCGCGGATCATGCGGATGCCCAAGGTCAGCACGGTGACCAGATAGAAGATGTCGAAAACGGTCTCAATGATTGCTCTCATAAGAATGTTGCTCCTTTACGGTTGGTTTGCTGCTCTATCGCGATTCGGTCAGCGATTGCCGGCCGGACTGCATCGTTGTGATGTGCAGCCTGCCGTGGGTGGAATGCTGGGAGAGAAACTCCACAGCAGTCAATATGAACGTTGTTCACTTTTGGCCGTAAAAAACTCCCACAAAGCTGTGGGATGTTTTTTACACTTCATAAATGGTCCTGCGGATGATCTCCAATACCGCTGTTGGGTCAAAATCCTGCTGCACCACGGCAGAAAGCATGAGGGAGAACAGGATGCCCGCAAATTTCTGGCGGCTGAACTCCTCAGTAAATGCGTCTGGCCGGATCTTTTTGTCCCTGGTCAGCACCATGGTCAGCGCATCCAGAATGTGCTGCCAGGTCTGCCGCATCTGCTGCTTTCCATCGGCAGTATCCTGCCGCACAAATCCAAGCGCGTGGTGGGTGAAGAAGCCGGGGTATTGCTCAGAGCCGTACTCCATCTGCCGGTACATCCAGCGGATGCAGGAGAGAGTATCCTCAAACACCGCCGGGTCGTCCGGGTGGCGGAAGATATCGCTCCAGATGCTTTCCACCGCCGCGCTCACCAGTTCGGTCTTGGAACCGAAGTAGTTGTAGATGCACCCCACGGATACCCCGCAGGCTGTTGCCACTGCACGGATGTTGACCGCTTCCCATCCATTCTGCTGGATGAGGACCCGGCTCGTTTTCAGGATCTCCTCCTTGGACGTTGCCATCGGATTCGTATGACCACCTCCTCAACATGAACGCTGTTCACGATGCATAGTATAGCGCTGTTCCTGCCCCTTGTCAAGGGGGTAAAATAGATTTTTTTCGCCGCATTGCTTGCAAAAAAAGGGGCGGCAGAGTAAAATATATAGTATATGTATCGTAACATGGGTCTGTGTGCCCCAAAGCGGATACATATACGAAGAATGTCCGCAGAAAACCCTTTGGAATACGAGGAAAAAAGCATGATTTTGAGCATGACCGGTTTTGGCCGGGGAACTGCTGTGCGCAATGGCCGTGAGATCACGGTGGAGCTGCGCAGCGTCAATTCCCGGTATTTTGAGTATTCTTCCCGGATGCCCCGCACCTGCAGCTATCTGGACAGCCGCCTGAAAAAGCAGCTGAACGAGCGGGTGACCCGCGGCAAGGTGGAACTGAGCCTGACGGTGCAGACGGTGGATGCCGCCGATACCGTGGTGGCTGTGAATCAGGAGCTGGCAAAGAGCTACCGGCAGGCCCTGCGGGACCTGTCTGAGGCGCTGGAGGTCAAGAACGATGTGACCGCCGGGATGATCGCCCGCTTCCCCGATGTGCTGACCACCCGCCACGCCGATGTGGATGAGGAGCAGCTTTGGGAGGATGTCTCCGCTGTCACCGCCCAGGCACTGGACCGCTTTGTGGAGATGCGCGCCGCTGAGGGTGCCAAGATGAAGGCTGACGTGGAGAACCGCCTGCGTTTTCTGGAGGAATGCGTGGGCCGGGTGGAGACCCTGAGCGCCGGCCGGGTGGAGAACTACACCAACCGCCTGTACGAAAAACTCAAGGTCATTCTGGAGGACCGGAACATCGATGATGCCCGTGTCCTGACCGAGGCCGCCATCTTTGGCGACAAGACTGCCGTGGATGAGGAGACCGTCCGCCTGCGCAGCCACATCGCCCAGTACCGCTCCATTCTGGAGCTGGACGAGCCCGTGGGCCGCAAGCTGGATTTCCTGACCCAGGAGCTGAACCGTGAGACCAATACCATTGGTTCCAAGTGTCAGGATCTGGATATCACCCGCATCGTGGTGGATATGAAGGCGGAGATCGAGAAGATCCGTGAGCAGATCCAGAATCTGGAGTAAACCCTGAGATTCAGATGGTTCGGAGGAAAAGATGAAACTGATCAACATCGGCTTTGGCAATCTGGTCAGCGCGGGCCGGGTGGTGGCTGTGGTCAGCCCCGATTCTGCCCCGGTCAAGCGTCTGGTCAAGGAAGCGCGGGAGCGGGGGATGCTCATTGATGCGTCCTATGGCCGCAGCACCCGCGCCGTCCTCATCATGGACTCCGACCACGTTGTCCTTTCAGCCCTTCAGCCCGAAACGGTGGCCAGCCGTGCCGCCGGTCAGGCCGAGGGCAAAGCAGTGACAGAAGAGGAGCAGTAAGACCATGGAAAATGAAAAATATCTGTTTGTCGTTTCCGGTGCCGCCGGTACCGGAAAGGACAGTGTGGTGAGCGCTTTGCGCAAGGCCCACCCCGAGATCGAAAAAACGGTTTCTGCCACCACCCGTTCCCCCCGCCCCGGGGAGCAGGAAGGGGTAGACTACTACTACCGCACCAAGGAGCAGTTCCAGCAGCTCATCGATCAGGATGAGGTCGTGGAGCACAACTTCTTCAACGGCAACTACTACGGCACCCTGAAGGAAGAGGTCAACAAGCGGCTGAACGCGGGCAAGCTGGTGGTCATGGTCATCGATGTGCATGGCGCGGCCAATATCCGCCGCATGTATCCCGGTGCCACCACCATCTTCCTGCTGCCCCCCTCCACCCAGGAGCTGGAGCGCCGCCTGCGCGGCCGCGGCACCGAGAGCGAGGAGAGCATCCGGGAGCGCTTGGAGATCGCCCGCAATGAGCTGGCCCAGCAGGACAAATTCACCCTCAAGCTGGTCAACGACGAGGTGAATGCCTGCGCCGCAAGGCTCTATGATATCATCTGCCAGCGTGCGGACCTGACCCGCTAAATCGCTTTGAAGGAGCTGCCTGAATGCCCAAAACGGTAGGCGTTGCAGTGAGCAACGCGACCTTTCATTTCGACAAACTCTATACCTATGCCGTCATGCCCGACCAGCAGGATACCGTCCGGCTGGGCAGCATGGTGCTGGTGCCCTTCGGGCGGGGGAGCCGTGCCCGGATGGGTGTGGTGCTGGCCTGCGATGCCGAACCGGAGAGCGCAAAGCTCAAGTTCCTGTTCGATGTTGCCCCGGCCTCTGCCTGCCTCACCCCGGAGCTGCTGCGGCTGGTGCATTTTTTGAAGGAGCGCACCTTCTGCACTTATTACGAGGCCGTCAAGGCGGTCATCCCCTACGGCGCGCAGTACAAGCCCACCGTGGCGGAGGACGGCGTGACCCCGGTGCTTCAAAAGCAGCTCGTCCGCCACACGGAAAATGCCTACAAGCTGGTGGGCACGCTGCCCCCAAAGCCCAGGCCGACCGCCAAGCAGCTGGCCGCAGTGGCCCTGCTGGCCGGGGGAGAGCGCACCCTGTCTGCATTGGAGGAAAAGGGCATCAGCCGGGCGGTGCTGGACAACCTCTGCGCCAAGGGCGTGCTGGAATGCAGCAAGGTGAACAAATCCATCGACCTGTATTCTTCCATCCCGCTGAAAAACGAGCCCATCCTTCTCACGGAGGAGCAGCAGGCCGCCTATAATGCGCTGCTGCCCAGGCTGGAGGATGCTGCCCCGCACTCGGCGCTGCTCTACGGCGTGACCGGCAGCGGCAAAACGCTGGTGTTCCTGAAGCTCATCGAGCACTGCCTGCAGATGGGCCGCCGGGCGCTGGTGCTGGTGCCTGAGATCAGCCTGACCCCTCAGATGATCCTGCGGCTGAAAAGCCAATTTGGCAAGCGGGTGGCCGTGCAGCATTCCGCCCTCAACCATACCGAGCGCCTGCTCCAATGGCAGATGATCCAGGACGGCGGCGCGGATATCGTGGTGGGCACCCGCAGCGCGATCTTCTCCCCGCTGGAAAACATCGGCCTTGTCATCATTGATGAGGAGCAGGAGCACACCTACCGCTCCGAATCTGCGCCCCGCTACTCGGCCCACGAGGTGGCCCGGCAGCGCGCGGCGGAGAACGGGGCCCTGCTCCTGCTGGCCAGCGCCACCCCCAGCACCGAGAGCTATTATGCCGCCCAGCATGGCCGCACCCAGCTGGTGCGCCTGACCAAACGCTATGGCGGCAACCCGCTGCCCAAAGTCCAGATCGTGGATATGCGGGCCGAGCTTGCCTCCGGCAACCCCCGGGAGATCAGCCTTGCCATGGAGGATGCCATCCGGCACAACCTTGAGGCGGGCAAGCAGACCATCCTGCTGCTCAACCGCCGGGGTTACCAGACCGTGGCCCAGTGCGAGGACTGCCGCGAGGTGCTCAAATGCCAGAAGTGCAGCGTGCCCATGGTCTACCACAAATCGGCCCACAAGCTGCTCTGCCATTACTGCGGCAGCCAGCTGGACCCGCCCCCTGCCAGATGCCCCGCCTGCGGCGGCAAACTGCAGTACCGGGGTTTTGGCACTCAGAAGGCCGAGGAGGAGCTGGCAAAGCTCTTTCCGGAGGCCCGCATCCTGCGGATGGATCAGGATACCACCGCCGCCAAGGATGCCCATGAAAAGCTGCTGGCAAAGTTTGCCCGGCATGAATATGACATCATGGTGGGCACCCAGATGGTGGCCAAGGGGCTGGATTTCGAGGATGTGACGCTGGTGGGTGTGCTGGGCATCGATTCGCTCCTGTTCGCCCAGGGCTTCCGGGCTTATGAGACCGTGTTCAGCCTCGTCACGCAGGTGGTGGGCCGGAGCGGCCGGGCAAAAGACCCCGGCTTTGCCATCATCCAGACCACCGACCCGGACAACCCGGTGCTCAATCTTGCCGCCGCGCAGGACTACGACGCGTTCTTCGAGCAGGAGATCGCCTACCGGAAGCTGGGGCTTTATCCGCCCTTCTGCGGGCTCTGCGTTGTGGGCTTTGCCGGGCCAAAGGAGAGCGAGGTGGCCCGGGCTTCCGCCCGCTTTGCGGCCCTGCTGGGCCGACAGGCGGCCAAACAGCCCGACCTGCCCCTGCGGGTGCTGGGCCCCACCCCCGGCAGCATTGAAAAGATCAACGATTCCTACCGCTATAAACTCACCGTCAAGTGCCGCAACGACCGCCGTTTCCGGGACCTCATCCGGGAAACGCTGACCCTCTACGAGCAGGAAAAACTGCCCGGCAAGGCCACCGTTGTGGTCGATCTGCACTCGGACGGGGATATCTGATACAACACAACAATACAACACAACAAATTTTGGAGGTACCATTATGGCTATCCGTAACATCGTAAAAGAGGGCGACCCCATCCTGAACAAGGTCTGCCGCCCCGTGACCAACTTTGACGACCGCCTTGCCACCCTGCTGGATGACATGCGGGAGACGATGATCGCCGCCGACGGCGTGGGTCTGGCAGGCCCTCAGGTGGGGATGCTGCGCCGCGTGTTCGTGGTGTGGGACACCACCGATGCCCCCGAGGAAATCCCCGAGGATTATGAGTACAAGTTCATCGACTTCGTCAACCCCGAGATCCTGGCTGTTTCTGAGGATGAGGAGACCGCCTACGAGGGCTGCCTGTCCTTCCCCGGCCACAACGGTGCCGTGACCCGTCCCGCTGCCGTCAAGGTGCGTGCACAGGACCGCAACGGCAACTGGTTCGAGCTGGAGGCCGAGGACCTGCTGGCCCGCTGCATCCAGCACGAGAATGACCATCTGGACGGCATTACCATCAT
>OGWT01002821.1_pt1 | contig 11448 bp, 10 predicted proteins | sample 1576101 | NCBI WGS metagenome assembly OGWT01 (sample SAMEA3541481, study PRJEB24748) | human gut metagenome | biome: human gut; feature: human-associated habitat; material: faeces | place: China | collected 2012 | reverse complement strand
ATTGCAGTGGCTTTTTTATATTATACACGAACTGATGTTCGTTTTGCAAAGGAAATCTTTTTCTTCATGACAATAGAATGCTCACAGCGCGTGTATTCTATTGTTTGGTTCCCTATTTTTTTTGAACAGTCTTTCAGAAATCTGATATACTATCATCTATAGGATGCCCAGGGTGAAAAGGAGGATTGCTTATTATGTTCAGACAAGGAAAACAGGCTGTGAAAAAACCGGCACAGCAAAATGTGGTAATCATTTATGCCGATGATCTTGGTTTTGGGGATCTTGGATGCTATGGGAGCAGGAAGATCGACACCCCGAATCTGGACAGGCTATGTGCAGAAGGATTGAAATTTACCAACGCATATTCCACCTCTGCGGTTTGTACGCCTGCACGCTTCAGTATTCTGACAGGGCGTTATCCGTTCCGGAATGATCAGGCACATATTTTGCCGGGAGATGCAGGCTGTATTATTAAAAGAGAGCTTGATACCGTTCCAAAGCTGTTTCAGAGAGCGGGGTATCATACCGGAATTGTTGGAAAATGGCACCTGGGGCTGGGAGATGGCAGCAAACCGATCGACTGGAATCAGGAGATCAATCTGACACCGATAGACCTTGGTTTTGAGGAATCCTTTATTTTTCCGGCAACGGCAGACCGTGTGCCCTGTGTATTCTTAGAGGGACGCTCGGTGGTAAATCTGGATCCAAAAGATCCGATCGAGGTTTCCTACGAAGCAGAATCTCCCTTTGAGGATATTCCAACGTATTATAAAAATCCGGAGCTTCTGCGCGTGCGCTCTTCTCACGGACACGATAAGAGCATTGTAAACGGCATTGGAAGGATTGGCTATATGCGCGGCGGAAGCAAAGCGGTCTGGAAGGATGAAGAGCTGGCGGAAACCTTTTTAAATCGGGCAAAGCAGTTTATTTCAGACAGCTGCAAGGCAGAAAAACCATTCTTTTTGTATTATGCCCTTCATCAGCCCCATGTACCCCGCGTGCCTTCTGCACGCTTTGAGGGCGCGACCGGACTGGGACCCAGAGGGGATGTGATCGCAGAGCTTGACTGGTGCGTTGGAGAAGTGATGGCTGCGCTGGAAAAAGAAGGGATTCTGGATAACACCATGATTATTTTTTCCAGTGATAATGGACCGGTATTGGATGACGGTTATCTGGACAGAGCATATGAATTAAATGGAACGCATCGGGCAGCAGGACCGCTGAGAGGCGGAAAATACAGCAAATTTGACGGTGGTACAAGGATTCCGTTTATTGTATACAGTTCTGCGCTGAAGCATCGGGGCGTTTCTGAGGCGCTGATCAGTCAGGTGGATCTATATGCTTCCTTTGCACACATGCTTGGCATCGAAACAGGAGAGGACAGCGCAGTAGACAGCCAGGACAGGTATGCGGCATTGATCGGAGAGGACCCTGCAGGCAGATCAGAACTGATGACAGAGGACTTAACCTGCGGTAAAATGCTGCGCTGCGGCGGCTGGGTATACTTATCTCCCAGCGAAGGGGCTCCATATATGCCCTTTACCAGGATTGAAACCGGATTGTCGAAGGATCCGCAGCTTTACAATATGGATTACGATATCGGGCAGCAGAACAACATCGCCTGGGATTATGCAGATCAGGTGGAGAAGATGGAGAAGCGTCTGCAGGAGATTCTGACAAGCGAAAGCACCAGATAAAAGGAAAAACAAAGAATGCCCGGAAGATCCGGGTAGAAAGGATTGAAAAATGGCAGGATATCTGATTAAAGAAACCACTTGCGAGGAACGCAAGCAGATCGTGGAGGAGGCACTTGGCAATCTGTCCGCCAGCTGTGACGGCTGTATGGCGGGACTTGCGGATATGTATCAGGATTACATCGACGGCAAAAAAGAAATCCGTGACATCAACATGGAATTCAACGCCAGATACGAGAGAGGCGACATGGATCGGGAAGAAAGAAGAAGCTGCCCGATGTCCGTGTAAAGAGAGAAGACAGAGACTATTTCGAAGGAAAGGTTTGGAAGAAGAAATTGGAAAGAAAATACGATTTGACAAAGGGGGATGTCTTCCAGACGATCCTGATGTTTACGCTACCGATCCTGGCAGGAAATGTATTTCAACAGCTGTATTCTGCTGTGGATACGATCATCGTGGGACGTACCCTTGGTTCTGACGCGTTGGCGTCAGTAGGAAGCATCGGGAGCCTGCAGTTTTTTGTGTTTGGATTTTGCTCCGGCCTTGCAGGTGGTGTGACAGTTGTGACATCTCAGTTTATTGGCGCTGGGAAAACGGAAAATGCGAGACGTTCCACAGCAGTGATCTATATGATCTGGGCGGTGGTTTCCCTGCTTTGTACCGTGGTAGGTATTGTTTGCCTGCCAGGGCTTTTGCACATTTTGAATATGCCGGAAAATCTGTTTCAGCGTGCGTATGCTTATCAGCTGGTCTGCTTTATCGGACTTGGAGGACAGCTTTTATACAACGTGGAATCAAGTCTTTTGAGGGCGATTGGAAATAGTAAAGTACCGCTTATTTTTCTGATCATTTCCTCTGTGTTGAACATTATATTGGATTTTGTGTTTATTCTGGTGTTTCATATGGATGTGGTCGGAGCAGCTGCAGCGACGATTCTGGCCCAAAGCCTTTCCGGGGTCGGCTGTCTGATCTACAGTTTTCGGAAATATCCGCAGCTGCGTGTCAGAAAAGAAGATTTTAAAATATCATTTGCTTTTTTAGCGGATCATCTCCGGTAGGGCTGCCGCTTTCGATTCAGGACTCCATTACGGGCGTCGGAATGATGGTATTTCAGAGTGCATTGAACGGGATGGGTGCAGATGCGATTGCGGCATACACTGCATGTAATAAGCTGGAAACCTTTGTCGTGATGCCGATGTATTCGATCGCAGTTGCCATGGTAACGTTTACAGCACAGAATTTTGGTGCGAAGCAATATCAGAGAATTCGAAAAGGAATGAAAGTTTCCCTTTTGAGCTGTCTCTTTTTCAGTGTTGTGGTAGGCGGATTGATCATTGTGTTCTGTAAGCCGCTCGTTTCGATTTTCGTTGGAAGCGGTGCAGTAGAGGTGATCCGGCTGTCCAGAATTTACAACAGTATTGAAGCCAGCTGCTTATGGTGTGCGGCGCTGTTGTTCACCTACCGGGGCGCGGTGCAGGGAACCGGAAATACGAAGATCCCGATGATGGGCGGATTTTTGGAGCTTCTCATGCGTGTTTTTGCAGCACTTTGCTTAAGCCGTATCTGGGGATTTCCGGGACTGGCAATGGCCTATCCGCTGGCGTGGATATTTGCGGCACTGTTAAACATGTGGTATTATCGAAAGCTGGACAAAAATGATTTTCAGTGTACCAGAACTTCATCAATATGAAGAAGAATATGTTCCATGAGATAGAGGAGGACGAGTTGCTCGTCCTCCTTTGTCATGTCGGAAATCGGCTGCAGGAGAGTGATGTGGAGAATTGAGGTATCCAGAGAGCTTTCCGTAACTGCAAAGGCACAGAGACATTCTTTGCCAAATACGGAAACCTGCGCCTGAATATCACCGGTCATAACCTGGTCATAGGAGCTTTTCAGGCGATCCAGAATATCAAAAATCGCATAGACGGTCATACGCCGCGGACAGCCTAGATCCTGTTTGAGCGTGAACATGAGAGAGCCCTCCTATTACATTTTCCAATGAAAACTGGCGTTTTTTGCTTTTTTCCATGCTGCAGACTTACAGCGGCCGCAGCGTGCCTATTATTTCGGCAAGTACATTGCTGGAGTTATCAATATTTTCTTCGGATGTGCTTGCACCAACGATATAGGGGACACCGTCGATATCAGCTGCAGCGAAGATAGAAATATCGGAATCGTGAGAAACGATCCGAAATTTCCAGATAATATCGTCTTCCCGGCTTTCTGTCATGATCTCCGAAAGGGAAGCGCCGGAGACATCTTCCCAGATGCCGGAAAGGTAAGCAATACATTCGTCTGCGTTTTTTCCGGCAGAAAGTCCCTGCTCCACCTCAATATATTCCTCTTCGTTGGAGGAAAGGAAAAGAAGGAGGGCGGTTCCGCTGTTGCCGTTTGGAAGCGTAAAGCTGCTGCGTCTTGTGCTGCTGATCTGAGCGGAATCCGTGATGCATTGGATGCCTGCAGCGGTGTCGCAATAGCGCTCATAGGTAATATCCACAGGACCATTTATACGAAAGGATGTCAGACTGTTGTAAATCTGTGTGTGGTCTGTTTCGGAATCCTTTGGATAGGAGCCGACGAGCAGATATGCGCCAAAGTCATTCCTTCCTTCTACTGCAAGCAGTACATGCTGCAGGGTGGTCTGGCTGAAATCTGTTCCCTGGAAGAAAATCTGGTAAGCGGACTGTCCGCCGAAATCGTCCGGTCCTGCGGTCAGAATCATGGCGTCGGTAAGACCGTAGCCCTCTGCGTAGGAGGAAACAATATCCTCCCGGTAGTTTTCGATGTCGGCAAGGGAATAGATCGGAACAATTGTAGCCCAGTTGAAGCTGGTTTCGATCCGGCAGTTTCTGGCATTGTTGGTAAAAGTAAAACCATCATCTGAAACGCTATACTCTGCCGGAACGTCGATGGTAGCATTTAAAATCCCGAGATCATAGGTGACAATTTCCGTACCGGTGCTGTCGTTTGAATCGCCGGAAGAAGGATCGTCCGGTGCGTCTGGATCCTGCCCGGGCGGGGTTTGAGAGGGCGTCGGCGTATCCGAACCGGGAGGTGCAGATGCAGAAGAAGGATTCATGGACGAAGCAGAGTTTGTGTAGCTGGTATTTTTTCCGGACTTTCCGGAAAGGGGCAAAAAGAGGACGAGGGCGATTACCGCGACCAGAGCGCCGCCAAGAGCGACTGCCAGAAGCGGATTTTGTTTCAGATGTGCCGACAGGACAGCGAAAAATGTGGCAGGTCGGGAAGACACCGCGCCGGAATATGGCTGCGGTGCATTTGCCGTTGATCCGGGGGATGGCGATTGTGCCGATGCAGTTGCGACATCCCCGTTCAGCGCGCAGATAAAGGCTTCCATGCTCATGAAGCGGTCTTCCGTACGGATGCTGAGCGCCTTCAGAATCGCCTGTTCGATGGCAGGGGAAATGGAGATGCCAAGCTCGGAGGGGCGTTTGAGGGTATCGCCGTGAATCCGTTCGATGGAATCCGGCGGAAGAACTCCGGTGATGCAGCGATAAAGCGTTGCACCCATGGCATAAACGTCTGTCCAGGGTCCCTGATTTCCATGGGAAGAGTATTGCTCCTCCGGGGCATAGCCATGCTTTAGAATAACGGAAACGCTTTTCCCATCACCGGAAGCAAAGCGCGCTGCGCCGAAGTCCAGAAGCCTGCTGTCACCGTCGGCGGTCAGGTAAATGTTGTCCGGGCTGATATCCCGGTGTAAAAGCTGCATGGAGTGGACAGAAACGAGCGCGTTCATAACAGGCAGCAGGATTTTCAATGCTTCTTCGCAGGAAATTTTTTCCCCGTGCGCAGCAAGATAGGCTTTTAGACTGGTGCCGTTCACGTATTCCATGACGAAGTATGCGGTGTTGTTTTCCCGGAAATAGTTCTGGACGGAAACGATATTCGGTGTGTTCTGGAGCTTTGCCAGAATGCGTGCTTCCTCCAGAAAACGTTCCATTCCGGATTGATAATCCTTTTCCTGATGACTGGTCAGAACGACAGTATAGCGGTCGGTATTCCGGGTAGCCATGGCGGAGGGCATATATTCTTTGATGGCGACTTTGATTTCGAGGGTCAGGTCAAAGCCGAGGTAGGTAATGCCGAAGCCGCCGATGCCGAGGACTTTGCCGATCAGGTAACGGCCGTTTACAATTGTGCCCAGGGGAAGGGCGAGATAGGGCTGCTGCTTTGTTTCATCGAACCCGCAGACGGGGCAGACCGTGCCGGGTTCTTTTTCGGAAAAGCAGCCGTAACAGATACGTTCGGGATTCATAGTTCCTCACATTCCGCCGCAAAAGCGGCTTTTGATGATAGACAGTTGTAAAATGTTCCGGTGTATTAGGAAAATGCTGGCGAGATCGCATCGGGACGGCTGATGCAGGTCAGGACGAAAAGCGTCCCATCGATGCTGCGGATGCGTTCCGTATGGCGAAACAGCAGCCCTACGAGCCAGTCTGTCGCGTTGTTGGCTTTTGAAAATTCAATCTGGATTTCCAAAGGTTCAATATAAAAATCTCCGCAGCAGACAAGGCTGCCCTCCCCCGGCAAAAGCACCGGGAGGGAAGTCTCTTTTTGCAGCCGGCCATCTGCCATCAGATGGTAAAAGACGGCAGCTTCGGGAAAAGAAAGCGTATCGGAGGAAAGCTCGACCAGCCGTGTTTCAAGGAGAGCCGCACAGGAAAGACCTGTTCTGGCAGAAATCGTATCAGATGCAGTCATAGGTTCTCTCATTTCTGCGCACGTTTTTTGTGCATGTCGAGTTTGTGTCAAGTGCGCGCAGACACAAATCTCGTTTATTCCTTTGCAACGAGAAAACGGTTTGAGGGATCGCAGAGGAAGAACGTATCTCCGGCATAGAGCTTTTCGGGGACGTTCGGGGCGAGCTTTTTCCCATTTCCAAGAAAGGTTCCATAGGAGGAACCGAGGTCGGTCAGGACGAAGCAGCCTTCCCCCGGATTGTAGGAAAGCTGGCAGTGGCGGCTGCTGATGCCGGGTGTGCTCTTTTCATAAACGATGTTGCAGAACGCAGGATCTCTGCCGATGGTAACCTTTCCCTTGAGCAGGTCGAAGCTCTGCCCTGCGTAGTAGCCGGTCATTCCACGCAGGATCGCATGAGCACTGGAGCTGCCTGCCGCACCGGAGTGTACAGGATTGCCGTTTAAGCCGCTTGCTGCGCCATTCGCCAGACCGCCGCCCAGGCTGCTGCTTCGATCTGCCAGGCCGCTGCGGCAATTTGTAACGCTGGCTGCAGCCTTCCTTTCCTTCCAGAAGAAAAACGTGCCCGCTGCGATCAACAGAATGCCGAGCAGGAGCAGCACAGCACTGCCGGGACCGTGGAACAGGGAAAAGCCAGAGCCCGAAAGCGTGTAGGGAATGCGCTCAACATCCAGGATTTTCGTCAGCTCGTTGATGATGATGGCATAGTTCATGCCAAGGCTCAGCCCGGTATTGGGATCAATGGCACCTGCAACGTTGATACCGATTACGTTTCCTTTTTCATCGACCAGAGGACCGCCGGAGTTGCCGGGAGCGATGGAAACGTCCATTTGAAATGCCTCATAGGTGGAAAAAGAGGTGGTTGTACGTTTGCTGATGATGCCCCGGGTGATTGTAATATCGTCTATATCGTAGGTGGCAAAATCCTGACGCTGGGAGGAATTGCCGGGATAGCCGAGCGCGTAGGCGGTGTCGCCGATCTTGATGTCGCCGGAGTCGCGCAGCGTCAGGGCAGTCCGTTTATCCGTCGGGGAGGGCAGCTGCAGGATGGCGATATCCTTTTCCTCCTGAGGGGAAAAGTAGCCGACCTTGGCTTTTACATAGTCGTTTTCCGCTGCGGAAAAAAAGACATCAATTTCCCCTCCGTAAAGACTGGAATCATAGCGGGGATAGGTATAGGCTTTATTGACGACATGCCCGTTTGTCACGATGTACTGAATCGGCTGTCCGGGCGTGCCGATGGCCCAGCCGGTTCCCATTCCGGCTTCGCTGTTTCCTTCGTTGTCATAGACTGTCGCATAGACCATGACGATACCGTTTCTGGATTCATAGGGATCTTCAGAGGAGCCTTTGGTCAGCCCTGTGATGCCGAAAATAGATGAGACAGCGCCGATCAGGATTAGCACAAGGGCGATCAGCTGTTTAGAAGAGAGTTGTTTGGTTTTCATTCAGTATTCTCCTTTTCCCCGTAATAATGTAAAACGATTGCGGTATAGTTATCCTGTGTGGGAAGTGCGGCTTTTCGGATTGCTGTTTCGAGCGCGCTGCAGCAGTCCTGAACCGGAAGCTCCATCGCCTCGCGGATTTGTTTCAGGGTCAGTGGATCGCTGATTCCGTCGGAGCATAACAGCAGGGTATCGCCCGGAAAAAGGGAAAGTGGAATGTGAGTGCGGTCCAGCGTGACCTCCTCCTTCCCGATATATTGGGAAAGTGCGCCTGCCTGAGGGTCAGAAAAAGCTTCCTCGATGGGAAATGCACCGTGAAAGGAACGCAGCAGCAGATCCTTTTGAAATTCCTGTCGGGTGTTTAATGCATAGAGCTGATGTTCCCGGAGCAGAAAAAGGTCGCTGTCTCCGACGCTCCAGAAGTGCAGTTGATTTCCCAAAATCCAGGCAGCGACAAGGGTGCAGCCGCCGTGTCCGTAAAATTGTTGATAGATCTTCCGGGTGCATGTAAGGATCAGCTCCGATGCAGTTTTTGTCTGGGGCTCAGGAAAGGGGAAATGGTTTAACAGACAGGATACGGTTTGAACTGCGATCCGTTGTCCTTCCGCCATTCCGCCCATGCCGTCACAGAGAACGGCTAAAATTCCGTCTGTTTCATAGCGGTCTGCCGGAGAAATTCCGAAGGCATCCTGCTGCTGCTCACGCTGCCCGATTCCCTGCAGGTTTGCAATGTCCAGAATAGAGGTCTTTTCCGAAGTCAGAACGGTGGTAACGCAAAGCGACTCCGGTGCTGGTTCGGATGGCTGCTGCTGAGTCTGTACTTTTTTTCGCTTTTTAAAAAAGAACATGGGCTATTCCTCGCTCCACTGAAACTGTTGGCTGCAAAGAGGCAGGAAAAGCAGTCGGCTTTTCCCGACCTCGATGATGTCGTATGCTTTGAGTGGATGAACCATTTCGACCTGTTCATCATTGCAGTAGGTAATGCCGCGTCCCTGCCCGGGCGAAAGGGAAAAGGCATTGTGTTTGGCATCGTAAGTGACCAGTGCATGGCTTTCACGGGATACGGTATCATCGTCTGGCAGGGAAACATCCATCGCGGCAGCCCGGCCGATAAAGTTTCTTCCTGAAACGAGACGGAAATCCGTTCCGCGGTGTGGACCTTCGATGCAGATCAAAAAGCCGACTGCCGGATCAATACCGATTTTCTTTTTCATCACAGCGACTGTTTTGCCGCTGTCGAAGGATGTCGCAGCTGCTACAGCAGGATTGCCCGGAAAGGCAGCCACTGTCTTGCCGATATCCGCTGCAGCCATCGTCTTTCCGATCCCTGTATTCTCCTTGCAATACGGACAGCTTTCAAATCTTGCTTCATCATAGAAATGACCATTATCACACTGCTTCATAGAGTCCTCCTTGTTTTCCGAAGGAAAATGCGACTGTATTGAACGCTGCGCTGCGGTTTGCGTCAGGCGGGCATTTTCCGTTTTGCAGTTTTTTGTTACCTTCAGTCTACGCGCTGGGCCATCGTCCGGGTATGCCGTATGCGCGCCAAAACAGCGAAAAATGCGGGTTGGCGCTGGTGCGCCAGGGGAAAAATCAGAAAAAGCCGAACATCTTGGCGATGTCCGGCTTGTGACGTATTCAGATATTATGATGCCAGGGTCAAAAGGTCTAAGCCCACATGAGCTTGCTCATAGGTGGGTGAAAGACCTTTTGACACCGACATATTATAAAAGAGCTGGTTCCTGAGACTTGGAAGGCAAGACTTTACGGAAATATAATTTCAGCTCCGGTTACAGGTTTTTGCGCTGCCATTCGATGTAGGACTGGTACAGTCCCATCCGGGATTTTGCACCGACCTTTTCATAAATGGATGTGATATAGCGCTGACAGGTTCTTCGGGAAATGAAAAGGCTGTCGGCGATTTCCTGGATGCTCTTTTCTGTGTTGACGAGTTGGTCAAAAACAGACTGTTCCCGGTCAGTCAGGGAAAATGCCGTGGAAAATGTGGAAAACGGGTCTGCATTGGGAGTGTTCTGTGGATAATCCGGATCGGAGGAAATGTCCGAAGCCGTAGAGGCGGACGAATCGTTGCCGAGGGCGGCCTTTGTGTTATGGCTCGCGTTCGCTTCGCAAGCTGCCTGCATTTTGTGAGTCATAGTGCCGCCTGTCTCAGTCTGTACGCCCGGCGCTTTTAACGTACTATAGGCTGCGATCAAAATGCTCACCGTTGCGAACAGGACAAGAGCCGTGATAATCAGCGTGATGCTGTTGTTCGACGCGATCAGGGAGAGAGACAGGTTTGAGACCAGGGCAGCGCCCGCATTGTTGACGGCACGCCCCATTCCTGCCCAGAGCCGCGGGCAGCGGGTATCCTCGGACAGTGCCAGAAAGGAGGTCGTAAAGTATACGACGAAAAATCCGGAGGACAGGTAAAAGACGATCAGTCCGATCAGGAAAGAACCGCCAAGCTGCAGGATTGCGACGCTAAGGGTGGAAAGCATCATAATGCAATACATGATGAGATTCATGAAACGTCTGTTATGGAAGTCAAACAAAAACCCTGCGGCAAGCCCGCTGCAGGCGAGCAGGATGCGAGGCCACTGACCGATATCCATGGTTCCGTCTGCGTGTCCCAGTGTAACGGTGTTGTCCAGCGTACTGAAAATACAGGTCATAAAAATGACGAGAAAGATCAGCAAAACGAGCTGCGGCAGGGCACCGGAGGCAGATGGAGCAGGGAGCTTATGCTGTGAGTCGGTGCTGTCGGAAGCAACGCAAGCTGACGCGTCTGACATATGTGGACAGGGATTTGTCACATCGGACACCTGAGGGCTGGAATTTGCAGTGTCCGACATCTGAGAGCTGCGGCTTGCCTCCCGGTGCTGAAACCGGAACAGGAAAAATACGATAAAAAGTAACGCGGCGCAAAGCAGCAGCTGTTCTGCCAGGGCAGAAGAAATCAGACTGTTGTTTAGAAACTGCAGCAGGATAGCAAACCCATAGGAAATGCCGACCATGCGTGCGAAATATTTTTTGTCAGAAATTTCACAAAGAAAATGGTAATGCACCGCGCTGCCGAAGATGCCGAGAACCAGAAACAGAAGCATTCCGGCGGCAGTCAGAAGACCGGGCGGAACAGGACTGCCAAGGATTACAAAGCAGACGATTGCCAGCATTGTAAGTGTGAAAAACACAGCGCTGTGCAGACGATGGCGGAAAAACCGAAACAGCAGCGGATAGAGGCAAAAGCCGACCGCACTGATACCGAGCGCATAATTCTGGACGTTTACCGTCCGGGCGCTGGAGGCGTTCTGAGCGATCTGGTTGACATAGAAATATTCTGTGCTCAAAAAGAGAAATGTAAAAACCGCCAGCATGGAAATGGCGCGGAGGGATGAAGGTTTTGTAAGTTCCTGTTTCATAAGAGGGAAAGCTCCATTCGTATCGTTCACAAGTGTCGGTTGGCAGCTCTTTAAAAGGGGAAATGCTGTAAACCTTGAATCGGATTTCTTTTTCGTTGTATAATTCATTATATAAAATTTGTTTGCCCCGTCTTTTATGGTAAGCTTCCCGCCGGCGGTGT
>OGWT01002816.1_pt1 | contig 11469 bp, 12 predicted proteins | sample 1576101 | NCBI WGS metagenome assembly OGWT01 (sample SAMEA3541481, study PRJEB24748) | human gut metagenome | biome: human gut; feature: human-associated habitat; material: faeces | place: China | collected 2012 | reverse complement strand
GGGCGACGAGGCACACCTGACCGCTTTTTGCCAGGGCATCCAGCAGGGTTCGCCGGTGGATTCCTTTGTAATCCCGGAGGCATGGGATATGCCGGGCTATACCAGCAAAGTTATCATGGCTGCCGGCGCATTCACCATGGGTGCCTCGATCGAACTGTCCGCAGATGCGCCGATTCGTGAGCCTTTTGCAGTCTGGATGCAGGGCGGTATGACCTATACCACCGGCAAGATCGGCGTTTTGCTGGCAGCACAGAAGATGCTGGAACAGGGCTTGCTCTCGCTTTGATGCCCAAGAAACAGTATCAAATTTGTTACAAATGGATACAATTTGGACAGAATCCAGTGAAATTTCAAGGAAAACAGTTGACATTGCGCTTGGTTGCTGGTAGAATATAATGTGCGGAATTCTTATCGGAAGCAGATTGCCATGGATAGGAATTCCTGCCGGCAGGAATGCTGAACGAATCAACAGGAGGTATCGCTTTGGGAGAACGGAAATTATGCTATGGCTGCATGGAACGCACAGAATTTTCTGGCGGAGTCTGCCCCAATTGTGGATATTACGACAAGTCTCCGAGTGACCCGTCTTTCATTATTCCGGGTACTCAGTTAAATAACCGATATATCGTTGGCGTTGCGCTTTTCGTGAACGGAGAGGGCATCACATATCTTGCTTATGACCAGTCCATCGGATGCAAGGTCTATCTGCGGGAGTATATGCCGCCGAACCTGTGCAACCGTGTGGCAGGTTCTCCGGTCATCAGCGTGATTCCGGCTCGCCTGGCGCAGTACAAGGCGCTGATGGCGGAATTCACGGAACTGCACAAATCGCTGGCACGCCTGCGTGGACAGGTACACGTTAATACAGTGGTAGACCTGTTTGCGGAAAACAATACCACTTATGTGGTGGACGAGTATGTCAGCAGCGTTCGTTTTGTGGATTATCTGAAGGACAACGCCGGGGAACTCACCTGGGGGCAGCTGTCCCGGATGCTGCCGCCGCTTTTGACAACGCTAAGTCTGCTGCACAATTCCGGCGTCGTACATCGTGCCATTTCTCCGGATACGATTTATGTGACGGACAAGGGAGACCTGCTTCTGACTGCCTTCTCTATTGCGGCAGTCCGCACGGCAAACTCTGAGCTGGAATGCGAGATCTACAACGGCTATGGCGGCGAAATAAAAATCAGCTACGAGTATGAAAACAAGTCCTCGCTGGAGCTGTTTACTCCCCAGCGCTATCAGGAGGGACAGTGGGAATCCTTTGGGGCGGTGGGGGAAAATACTGTGCGTATGGAAACCACCGGGACGGGCATGAAGATCCGGATCACCGATGGATGGGATTATCCGGTAGATGAGGCCAGGATTACCCTGATCTGCCTTGGCAATGGAAATTATACCCGGCAGATTGATTTCCTATTCCCCAAGGACGGGAAGGAAGGGGCAAAATATGCCCAGGAGATGCTGAAGAAGAAGGACGCCGGCCTGGAGATCACTCAATTGGAGGATGAGGAACATTTAGTGTGCCGGGTGTCGTTTTCCGGCACGGCGGAGGAAATTTCAGAAAAAGTGAAAATGCTGTTCGGCCCCGGGAATTCCTTCTCTTATCAGAGCCAGGGCCAGGGCGTTGATTTAAACCAGGAGGTTTCTATTATAGATAATATCCAAATGGGCCGGCTGTTCCAGGGAGAGCATCAGGGGGTGCCTGTCACCTATACCGTGCAGACCAACGGCAAGGAAAGCCTTACCTCCCTTCATTACGAGGGGGAATCCAGGAACCGGGATATTAAGATCGTCAACGGCAGCGTGATCGAGTCCTTCCAGCTGGACGGCGGAAACGGGCGGGTGGTTTATAACGGCACTGAGCCCCGGTTCTGGGGCGTGGTATTCTACTTTACCATCGCTGTATTGGTTGTGGCCGGCGTAGTCACGCTGATTGTTTTCCTGCGCCGCCGGGCAATACGGGAAGGGAAAAGCACAAAAGGGGTTCTCAGCCAGCTTGCCGAGAAAAAGGAGCTGCCCGGGGAAACCCCGGAGGAGGCCAGGGAATCGGTAGAGGATATTCTATCAAAGCTGTAGCCGGCCGCGGCCCCAGCCGGGAGAAATAAACGATAGCCTGCAACAATAGGATAAAGGAAGAGAATTATGACAGAATTCTGTATTTTCGATTTAGACGGCACCCTTTTAGACACTTTAGAGGATTTGGCGGTAAGCGTGAATTACGCCTTGGAGAAAAACGGGCTTCCCCAGCATCCCATCGACAGCTACCGGTATTTTGTAGGGGACGGCGTGCTGACGCTGATCCGCCGGGCGTCGGGAAGCGGGGACGAAGGCCTGGTCAAAGCTCTTAAGGCGGATTTTGACCGGTATTATAATGTTCACCGTTTTGACCGAACCAGGCCTTATGATGGCGCCAGGGAGCTTTTGGAGGCGCTGGCGAAAAGGAATATCCCAGCGGCGGTGCTGTCCAATAAGCCGGATGAGTTTGTGGGAGATTTGATGAAGCGGTATTTCCCCGGGATCTTCTTTTTCGCGGCTGTTGGCAAACGGCCCGGCGTAGCCAAGAAGCCGGACCCGGCGGCGCTGAATCAATTGATCGCCCAGAAGGGCGCGGAGAAACCAGCCTGCCTTTATGTGGGAGACAGCAATGTAGACGTAGAGACTGCTCATAACGCCGGAATCCGCTGCTGCGGGGCGGAATGGGGCTTTCGGGGTTATCGGGAGCTGAAGGAGGCGGGCGCCGACTGCTTTGCCAAAGCTCCGCTGGATGTGCTGGCCGCGCTGTGATGAAACCCTTAAAAAAGCGCGGGTATCCCGGCGGCGATTCGTAAGGCTTGTCCAGACGCAGCCGGCCGCTCTGGGCAAGCCCTGTGAATCAGGAACCCTTTTGACGGTTTTGCGTAAAACCGGCCTTTTACAAAAAAATCTAAAAAAATTAAAAAAAACACTTGCATTCTGCAAAACGTGATGATATAATAAACAAGTCGCCAAAAGAAGCGATAAAAAAGAATAGTTGGTGTTGATGACGCTGAGGGTCCACCCGTTCCCATCCCGAACACGGAAGTTAAGCTCAGTGGTGCCGAAGATACTTGGCTGGTGACGGCCCGGGAAAATAGGGAGATGCCAACACAAAGCAGTCACCCAATAGGGTGGCTGTTTTTTTATCCATCGTTCACTTGTTTGGAGGGCTGCCCCATGGTTAAGGTGCTGCTGTGCGGCGTGTTTATCTTATTGGCGGCTATTTTGCTGTCGATCGGGGGAACTATGCTCCAACATCTTTTTTCTGTAAGAAAAAAATGCGGCCTGAAAATTATAGGGACGGTCAGCGGCTTTCAGGTGGAACAACGGCGCAAAACGAAACGCTATTATCCGGTCTTTGAATTTGAAATAAAGGGCTGCCGTTATCAGGGAAAATCCCACTATGGAACCAGAGAACCCCGCTACCGCTTGCATCAGCCTGTGGCCTTACAGGTGGATGCCCGCTATTTTGTAAGGCTTTACGAGAGGAAAGAGCTAATACGCACCCGGATTTTCTGTGCCGTGTGCTGCTCTGTGGGAGGAATAGCCTTATTTTTATCCTTTCTCTTTGCATTTTCCCCCATTATGTAGAGCTGGCAAAGGCAGGCAGAAGCGGTTAGCTTACGGACCGCGTTCAAAATGCAGCCTGCCGGAAAAGACGGATCAGCGTGTTTTGTAAAAAGATAATAGAAAACGGATTTGTATTTTACTACTCGCCCAAGTGATACTCAATGGGGTCTATTCCATAATAATATAGAAAGAGGAAAAAACTGTAAAAACGCGCTGGGAGACTTACTCTCCCAGCGCGTTTTAAATTTTCTGCAGCGTTTCTGCAGCGAAAAACCCAGAGCCCTCAGAATACAGGCGCTTCACAGCCTGGCAGAGCCGCCGGTACCGCCGAAAGCAGGCGCCTTTAAAGGGAAACCTCCATAGGCCTTTCAATCCCATGGAGGTAAGCGGACGCTGTTTATTCCTTAGAGAACATATCCTTGCCCACGCCGCACAGGGGGCACACCCAATCCTCAGGAAGCTGGTCAAAGGAAGTACCCGGATCGATTCCATTGTCAGGATCGCCTACCGCGGGATCATAAACATAGCCGCATACATCGCATACATACTTATCCATAATAGCAATACTCCTTACTGTGGATTGATTTCATTAATTTAATAATGATTATCAATATTATAATTTTTTTTTGATAAAAAGTCAAGGTATTCTTGGTATTTTCAGGGAAAAAGATAGAAAACTATATAGGACCAGAGACAGTCTGTTTATCATAAAGTTTCTCACCAAAAAAGCGGCTTATCCAATGAAAACAAAGCTGTAATTTATTGTAACAAGATTGTAATATTTATTTTTTTATATTTTGCACAGAGAACCTTGGTTTTCCTCCGGTAATCCATACAATATTTTGGGGTTTTTAGGGTGCATATATTCCAAATAAGAATTAAAATAAAATTACTGTTGTGCATATCAAACAAAAATGAGAATCCGAAATAATTGACATATCGTGAAACTTCTCATATAATGCCATTGTCACCTGAAAGCCGTGAATAGAAATATAATGGAACCTATTCAAAAAGTAACGGCGCATAAAGGAGAATTAACGTATGAAAGAGACCACAAAGAAAATTGTAAGCAAGCGGCTTACAAAAGTTGTGGCGCTAGTGCTCATGTGTGTAATCTGCACCAGCGGGGTTATTACCGTAACCGCCCTGAGCAGAGACGTCACCGTTTTAGACGGCGATAAAATGTACGGCCTTACCACGCTCAACGCCAATCCGGATGCGGTGCTGGACCGCCTGGGAATCGAGGTTTCCCCGGAGGATTCCATCGAGTTCGACGAGGCGGCGGCTAAGATTACCATCAAACGGGCGTTTGATGTTACCGTTGAGGTAGATGGAAAGGCTAAAACAGTAACCATGACCGAGGGTACGGTCGCAGACGCGTTGGAGGCGTCCAAGGTAGCTCTGAAAGAAGGGGACCAGGTAGTTCCCTTTGCGGCTACCAGCCTGGTGCCGGATATGGAAATTAAGGTTGCCAGAGGCGTGGAGGTCACCGTAGAGGCTGACGGGAAATCCGTGAAGGTGAAGGTGCCGGTAACCGCTACGGTAGAAGCGGCTGTGGCCGCCGCCGATTTTACTGTCGGCAAGGACGATGTCCTGAGCGCGGAGAAAACAGATATCGTTTCCGCGGGAATGACCATCAAGCTTGACAGGGTATCCTATCGGGAAACCGAAACCACTCAGGAAATCCCTTATGAATCCACGCAGGAGGAGACCGGCGAGCTGGATCTGGGAGATACCCAGGTGAAAACCGCTGGCGAGAATGGCGCCCGTACAATTGTAACCAGGGAAAAGCTGGTAAACGGCCAGGTGGTGGAAACAGAGGAAATCAGCAGCACCGTGGTGAAGGAGCCTGTAAACGAGGTGCTCCTGGTTGGAACCCGTGAGGTTGAAACCGCTCCGTCCTATGGCGCGGCCTCCACCTCCGGCGGCGTGCTGGTGGACCATGACGGCAACCAGATCGCCTATACCGCCGTGTATACAGGCTCCGCTACCGCCTATACGGCGCCGGCCGGCTCCTTTACGGCCACCGGACGTCCGGCCCAGTATGGGAACGTGGCGGTGAATCCCGATCTGATTCCTTATGGCTCCCGGCTTTATATCTGCTCTCCTGACGGCTCCTATGTTTACGGTTATGCCGTCGCGGCGGATACCGGCGGGGCCTTGATGAGCGGAAGCGCTTTGGTAGACGTGTATTTTGATACGCTGAGCGAGTGCTACGGCTTCGGAAGAAGAACCCTAAGCGTTTATATCCTTGCCTAACGGCGGGAGCCCATGAGCTAGTGCGAAAAGGAAGCCGGACTATAGTCCGGCTTCCTTTTTAGATAGAAAATCCATTGATATAGGGATGGGAAAAAGCGTTAGTTTTCGCTTTAGGGGAAGGAGCGGTACGGGAAATCTGCCGGCCCGAGGAACCGGGAAAAGGATCATTTACAAATTGAGCCTTTCTTTCCCGCGGCGGGTATGGTACAATCAGACTACTGAAAAAAAGGAGGAATTCCATGCTGCAAATAAAACCCATGACCATTAAGGACGAGGCCCAGGTGATGGAGATGGTAAGGGATTTTTACCACAGCGACGCCGTGGATCACGTAGTAGGCGACCAGGTGCTGCACAGAACCTTTTTAGACGCGGTGGGTCAGGAACCGAGCTTGTGGGGATTGGTTCTGTGGGATGGCGGCCAGGCGGTTGGTTTCAGCTATCTCACCAGCTTTTACGCCTGCGAGTGCGGGGGAAAGACCCTGATGATTGAGGAAATTTATTTAAAGGAAAGCTGCCGGGGAAAGGGCTTTGGCAGGCAGTTTTTCCGCTGGCTGTTCCAGGAGTACCCCCAGGTGAAACGCTTCCGCCTGGAGGTAACCAAGGCGAACGCCGGGGCGGCTAAGCTGTACGCTTCCTTGGGCTTTGTGCCCTTGGAGTACAATCAAATGATTTTGGATCGGGAATAGCTGAAAAATCGGTTTCCCTGGCAAAGCCGGGAGGCTTTTTCGCAAAGGCTAAACATTAAGAGGCCCTGGGGCGGTTCTGCCCCAGGGCCTCTTAATCTTTAGCGGGATGCGCCTACGGCATCATGGCTGGAACGTCCAATGCGCCGTCATCCGGCATGGTCCAAGGGAAAGAGCCGAGAAGTGCGCAGGCCCTTAAGCGGCCGCGGAGGACCCGCAACAAACGCCTGGGATTAACACAGCGCTTTCAATCCGTAAATTACTGTCCACTTTTGGGCCGCGGCGCGGCGGAGCCCGGAAAGTGAATCCGCACGTCTCCGGCGGCTGCCGCTCGCATGCCCTTCCAGGGCTTTATCTTATAGTGATACGCGGGCTTGTCCGTTTTCATAGGAGCGGAGCAAGAACGCCGCCTGAGAGAAGCTGAAACGAGGCAGTCCCAAAGAAAACGGCGCCGGAACGCCCGGCGGGGAGAAATGCCGTCCAGTGAGAATAAAGGCAGAATCAGAGCTGGGAAAAGACCTGGCCGATTTGCCCCTGAATGAGCAGGTCTGCCTCCTGATCCAGGGGTAGGGCGGTTTGATTTACCACCGCTAGGCGGCTGCCCTGGAAATAACGCAGCAGGCCGGCAGCCGGATAAACTGTGAGAGACGTGCCGCCCACAATAAGAAGATCCGCTTGGCGGAGAGCGCCTGCAGCTTTTTGAAGCACCGCCTGATCCAGCGCCTCCTCATACAGCACTACATCAGGCTTGACCGCACCGCCGCATTGGTCGCAGCGGGGAACTCCGGAAGAGCGGAGAAGGTATTGGGCGTCAAAAAGCTTACCGCACCGCCGGCAGTAATTCCGGTGGACAGAACCGTGAAGCTCCAGCACATTCCTGCTTCCCGCCTTCTGGTGCAGGCCGTCGATGTTCTGGGTAATCACAGCAAGCAGCCGTCCCTCCCGTTCCCACTGGGCCAGCTTTTTATGGGCGGGATTTGGCTCCGCATCTAGATACAGCATTTTGTCCCGGTAAAAACGGTAAAACTCCTCTGGGTTTTTCTCATAAAAGGAACGGCTTAAAATAGTCTCCGGCGGATAACGGTAGGCTTGATGATACAGCCCGTCCACGCTTCGAAAGTCGGGGATGCCGCTTTCCTTTGACACCCCCGCGCCGCCGAAAAATACCATGGCCCGGCTTTTCTCCGTCAGCTCCTTCAGCCTGGCGATTTCCTGATCCATGAGAAGACCTCCCTTTCTATTTTATTTTTATGCGGGCCGCCCAGAGGATTGACCCTGCCGGGCCGCTGTCCTGTGAAAGCCTGTCCGGCAGTGTTTTTAACAAGACCCTAATAGGAGCTCCGGCTCCGCTCCGGACGGCCTTTTCAGAAAAACCGGCGGACCTCCCTTAAGAGAGCCTCCGCCGGCCTTTTTCTTTTACGATAACGCAATGAGGCGCCGCCCATTCCCTCCAGCCCCCGCGTTATTGATCCACAGTCTCCCCGTCCAGCAGAGCCTGGTCGATGTCCGCAATAGGTAATTCCAGGGTATCCCGTTTGAAATCGATAGACGGCCCTTGGCCTTTAGGCTCCTCCTTCAGGCAGATACCGGCGCAGCTCACCAGAAGCAGGGCAATCTGTACAGCCAGCAAGGCGTACAGCCCGACCTGGTAGACGGCGCCTAAATAGGCCTGCTCCACCGCGGGGAACAGATATTGCGAAAGCAGCAGGGTCAGCCCGCCGGAGGCGGCAAAGAGAGTTACCGCGTACCGGATTTTGCTTTCCAGCAAAGCAACCAGAATGCCGCTGACAATGATCGGCAGATAGTAGATGGCGTCGGTTAAAATGCCGCTGGGAGAGCCTGTCAGGAAGTTCTCGGTAATCTGGGTCCACAGGCTGTCGGTGGCGCCGTAGTTTTCAAAGGCAGGCAGGAACAGAGCGGACAGGGCCAGCACGTCCAATAGAATCGTAGCGATTTGAAGTATTCTTTTTCGAACCATAATCAGCCTCCAAACAGGTTATAAGGATTCCAGGGCTTTTTGCGCCCAGGAAGCGCCTATTCGCAAAAAGCCGGCAGGAGGCACAGACTGGCCGCTGTAACGCTTGGCCACCTCCCTGGACTTCTCATAGGCCTCCATACGGGTGGTTTTGTGATAGGGCTCTCCGGTATCCTTTACAAAAAAGGTAAAGGCCAAATGCCCGGTTTCCCCATCCTTGGCGCAGAAATAACCCTTTTCAAGCTCCTTTCCGTGCTTTTTCAAAGCCACCTTGGACATCGCCAGCTTGGTGAGCTCTACCGCCCGGTCATCCAGGCCGTTTTCAAAAATTAATATTTTTTCCTTCAATTCATTCAAATCCGCCGCCAGCCGCTTGGTAACGCCGCCAAGCTCCGGGTAGCGGTTTTCCGCTTCGGCGTCGTTCAGGCTCTCCTGCTTTGCGCCGGGTACCAGGTAAATCATAAATTTATTGGCCATATCGTGATATAAACAAGGGTAACTGAGCAGCGCCTCATGGCCGCACTGGGGGCATGTCCATGTGAACAGGCTTTCATCCAGCACGGATTCCCGCAGCTCCTGGTCCAAGGTCACGTTGACGCTGGCCCACATTTTCGCGTCCGCTTTTTCTCCGCAGGCGGGACAGGTGATTTCTTTCTTGATAGTTCTGGACATGACAGCTTCCTCCGCAATTGATAACTATTATAATTAATTTTATTGTAACACAGAAACAGGAGAATGAAAAGCAAATAATCGAGTTAGTTATTGACCTTGTTTAAAAAACATGACATAATGGGGATACAGCCGGAAAGGGGGCTTGGGAATGAAGGAAGCGAAACCATCAGAAGGAAAAAGGGTTCATCCCCTGACCAAAATAGGATATTTTCTGCTGACCCAGGGGAACCGTTATGCGAACAGCTTTATTCTGCTGGCGGGCTTCACCCTGAGCGGCGCTTTTTTTGTGCTGGGGGTCAATTATGTGGCGCCGGCCTTTTCCTATGCCTCCCGGGTTAACGAGGCCCTGCGGCAGGGAATTGAGTTTGTATCCAGAGACGACGCTCTGGCAGCCTGGCAGCAGGCGTGGCTCTCTGCGTTTTTATGCCTGTTTTGCCTGGGAATTATGGTGTTTTGCGTTATGGTGGGCATAAAAATGATTAAAATTATTTTGGAGTTTCAGCGCCGGGGCAGAACTTTATAGCCTTTTTCCCAGGAAATGCTATAATTTTTGTTCCAGGTGAAGTATAATAGAAGAAACTAAAAGGGTAAATGCCATAAACGGAGGGATAAACTATGGATCTTTTCAATACGATTAGCTGCGCTGTTGCCGCCGCTTATGAGGCAGTGGCAAACCGGAACCGGCAGGCAGCGGTGAACAACCGCCTGAAGGCGGTTGTCCGCAGCGAGCTGGCTACCATCAACCGGGCTTACATCGCCCTGGGAAAGCACTTTTATAACGACCTTCGGAGCCAGGCCGCCGGAGACGAGGCGGTTCTGTGCAATGCCATCGACCAGGCGAAAGAGAGAATCCTGAAAGCCCGTGAGAAGCTTGCGGCGGAAAGCCAGCCTACCAAGGGAAGCGGAAAAGCTAAGGTGAAAAATACCCAGGCCTGGGAGCAGGACGAGGAAAATGACGACGTCCTCACGGAGAACCTGAAGGAAAGCCCTGTGTACCATCCCTTTGTGGCTCAGGCCCAGGAGGCGGAAGAGGATTCCGAGACGGAGGAGCTGAAAATGCCCAGGCCTCATACAGGCGGCGGGGAATCAAAGGAGACTTTTTGATGAAAATTCTGGTTGCGTGCTTTTCCCTTACTGGAAAAACAGAGCTGATCGCTAAAAAATTGGCTAAGTCTCTTGGGGCCGATTATGTGTCTCTGGAACCGGTGAAGTGGAAATCCAAGTTTGCCGCCTATACGGTGGGCCTCATGCTGGCGCAGCGCCGGAGGGCGGTGGAGATTTTACCCCTGGAGGACGTGGATGTGGATTCCTACGACTGCGTGGTGGTCTCCGGCCCGGTCTGGGGAGGCGCTCCGGCGCCGGTGCTCAACGGGTTTATCCGTCAGTACCAGCTGGAGGGAAAGCAAACCTACGGCCTGCTTTCCTGCGGCCTGGAGGGAAAATCCGCGTCGAAGCTTTTGCGGGCGGAGTTGGAGGCTGCGGGCACCAGATGCCGGTCAGTCATTACCGTGAAGGCGGAGAATGAAACCTTGCTCATAAACCCCAAAAAAATGGTAATTTACTCCTTTGTAAAAATTTGTTCCGGCGTAAAACAAAATTAACGGCAAAAATAACATGATTATCAAACGTAACAATCGTATCGGATTTCTGTTATCTTTATTCTTAAAGTAATGATAAAGTGAAATTCCTATACAAATCGCAAACATAAGAGCCAAACAAGGAAGCATCCAAAATCCATCTTCTTTGATATAATAGGTAAAGGTAAAGAAAAAGCTTAGCGCAATAATATTCAATAAAATCTTTTTCGCACTGATATCTTTATTCTTCAAAACATCTACAATCAGAATAAGCATAAGCGCAAAAACAATAAAGAGAAAAGGTGCAATTATAGAATTTCGATAGAGTCTTGTACCAACATAATAATCGAATGCACAAGGAGTAAATAAAACAAAAAGGTATATAAAAATTAGAAAAATAGGTTGCAAACCAAATCTGCTGAATAATCTTACCATTAAGATGGCTGCAATCACCCAAATTATTGATAGTACAATATTATAACTCAATCCTGTCAAATGTACAAAGTCTAAAAATAAAGGGTATCCCATATCCTTTATTAAAGAATTAATATTTGGTGTTCTAAAATGTTCAGTGATATTTGCATAGGTTACTAATATATAGTCATCAAAAGTCTGAGAAGATGGGTACCAATTTCCAATCCATTGAGATAAAAATATTCTAAATAAAGTTACTATGGATAAAAAAACTATTTGGGACTTTTTTAAAATCTGTACC
>OGWT01002810.1_pt1 | contig 11492 bp, 13 predicted proteins | sample 1576101 | NCBI WGS metagenome assembly OGWT01 (sample SAMEA3541481, study PRJEB24748) | human gut metagenome | biome: human gut; feature: human-associated habitat; material: faeces | place: China | collected 2012 | reverse complement strand
AAAAACGGTAATAAGAGCCATTGGGAACAGCTTAATGAAAAAGGCAAATATTCCTCAACCTGATCGGCAACGAGTCGGCACGCGGCACGGAGTACCAGGCGTTCGGCGGCTCGAAGCCCCACCATGTGACGATCCTGCCCTTCACGCGCCTGCAGGGCGGCCCGATGGACTACACGCCCGGCATCTTCGTGATGGACGTCGCGGAGGTCAACCCCGGCAACCACTCGCACGTCAACGCGACGCTCGCCAACCAGCTGGCGTTGTACGTGACGATGTACTCGCCGCTGCAGATGGCGGCAGACCTGCCCGAGCACTATGAGAAATACATGGATGCGTTCCGTTTCATCGAGGACGTCGCACTGGACTGGGAAGAGAGCCGCTACCTGCTGGCCGAACCGGGCGACTACATCGTCGTGGCGCGCAAGGCCAAAGACACGGGCGAGTGGTTCGTGGGCGGCGTGACGGACGAGAACCGACGTACGGTGACGCTCCCGTTCGACTACCTCGATCCCGGTAAGGAGTACGTGGCGACGCTCTACGCCGATGCCCCCGATGCCGATTACCAGACCAATCCGCAGGCGTATGTCATCCGCACCGGGAAGGTCGGACAACGCACGGAACTCGACGTGGAGATGGCGCGCGGCGGAGGCTTTGCAATCTCCATACGCGAGGCAACCGACGCAGACCGCAAACTCTGCAAGCTGAAATAACGGGCGATGCCTGCGGACGGCAATCATGCCGGGACCCACACAGCCCCCTCAAAAAATCCTTTGCCCCTCGTTCTTTTCAAGAACAGGGGCTTTTTTATGCGTATTTTTAAAACGCAAAAGTTCGCCCCTATATTATTGACTCCAAACCATTTACGCCCACAAATCCAAGATTAACACAACTGCTTGATTTTCAAAACAACATGGAGGTGGTCAATCAAAATTAACGAATCATTATAGCGGGGAAAATAAATTATTTTCCCCGCAACTGTGCTGCATCATCAAGTAGTTTTTTCGCTTTGCGCTCTTTAATTGCAGCCTGCTCCAGCTGCTCTGCCCGCCGCCTTACGGCTTCTTCGTACCGTTCAACTTGGTTTCGGACGGTATCGCGTATGGCCGTGTGCTGCTCATCCCTGAATATCGTTTCCAACTCCATAAGCTCCTTTTCTTTGATCTCACCACGCATTTTCACGTAGCGGTATTTCAGGTCGTTCGCAGCTAACAGCCGATTATTCTCTGAGATTCGGTAAATGAATGCGCCTTGCAGGAAAATACATCCCAGCATGACGAACATCGTCAAAAATGTTTTCGAAGAACTGATATCGAGCGTATAAGTATGCCGGTGCTCCCGCACTGGCAGGTTTTCGGGCTTTGCCGCTGCTTCGACAGCTTGCCTCACCTGCTCTATCAATGTATGTGTCTGCCTGTTCTCCTTGTCGATCACCTCCAGCCTACCCGCTAACTGCGCCAGCAGCGCGTTGTATTTCTCTGTGGTCGGTTCTTGTCCGTTTTGCACTCCGGGCAACTTGATCTGTTTGCGTACGTGTTCGAGCAGCTGTGTTATCTGGGCCTGCGAGAGCTCCGTGGCCTCTATCGGCCGCTCGATCCGTTCCAGCTGTGCATTCTCCAGACCCGCGTTGGCTTTGGTGCTTTTGACAGCCTTGACGAGCGTTTCCTTGAGGTCTTCGTACATCTCGATTGAGAGACCGCTCTTATTTTCGTCGTTCATGATTTTTAAGATTTTCTAATTCGGTTACAGTTTTATTTTGGCTCTTCTTTTCTGTTCTTCCATCCTGCGGCGGTGCTCCATCGCAGCGATGGCCATCGCCTCGGCCGCGGCGTTGAGCAGTGCCGTGATTCGTGCTATATGCTCTTCGGGGCTTTCTCCCGGCTTGCGCTGTAACTGCTTGGCGGACACTCCGCCGGGCGAATCGGCCGGCGGCAGTGGAATCCCGCCTGCCTTTCCGAGGTTTACCGATGACGGCTCTTCGCGTGTGCTGCCGCCGCCCACGCCGCCGAACAACCCTGCAAATGCCGAACGGTAATTGCCTGCCGCCGCCGAGAGGTTCCCGAAGAGCGTTGCCCGGTGTTGGGTTTGTTGTTGAATATTGTTGAACCGGTTGTCGAGTTTCGTAAAGTTGAAAGCCCGGTCGATCTTCGATCCGGAGAACTCGAAGCCGTTTTTCGAGAACAAAACCCCTTGTTTGCGGTCAGTCGAACCGCAATACTTGTAACGGATGCCGATGCCCTGTTTTTCCAGTTGCTTCTCCAGCCCTTTCCATCCGGCGCATCGGGGCAGACACCTTTTGATCGCATCGTGGATTTCGTATCTGGTCTTGTCGGGTTCGCGCAGCCGCTCCCGCCGCACGTCGTCCTTTCCCGGTGCGAGATACAATCCGTACTTCTCGGTCAGCTCCCGGCATACCTTGGCGCTGCGGAGCTTGATGTTCTTGTCCGAAATGGTCTGCCTGTTGTTCCCGACCCGGTTGTAGACCAGATGGCAGTGCGGATGGGGCTGGTCGAGATGGCGCACCAATAGGTATTGCGTATCGGTGATGCCCATCTTCTGCATGTACTCCTTTGCGATCTGCGTCATCAGGGCGTCGGTCATCCGCGGAGCGTCCTTGGGTGAGAAAGACAGCGAGATATGCCCGACGGTGTTTTTCAGCCGCGGATTCAATAAGGTCTGGTCTTTGAAGTCCTGCACCATGTCCTTCACTTCCGGAGGCGTAATGCCTTCAGCTTCCAGTATCCGGGATTCCTCTTTCATCACGTAGCCTACCGTCCCCGAAAAGGACGAAGCGGATATGACCTTACCGACCATCGCATATCTGCTTCAGGAGTTTTTCGATGGCCGTGACGATCGCCGCATGCCGTACCCTGACAGCCGCCAGACCTTTGGCATTGGCCAGCCGGGTCAGTTGGTTCAGGTTGCGGGCAATGCCTTTGAGTTGGGCCATGAAATCCAGTTGTTCGCGGGTGATCCGTGCTCTTACCGTTCCTCGGTCGATCAGCTGGCGCAGGACTTCGGCAGGCGGTTGTCCTGCTTCGCGGCAGAGGGCCGAAAAGCGGAGTTTCCGTTCGGGGCTGAGCCGCGTGCTGACGACGTATTTGTGGATGCGGCCGATGCCGACTTTCGGCCGACCGCCCTGTTTGCTGTATGTTTTCTTCGGTGTTTCCATGACAGGTTGTTTCGATAGATTGTTCATGCTATATAGGTTGTTCAGACCAGCGGGATTTTACGCCGGCCAGCGGGGAAGGCGCAGTTTTCGTCTACGAAAACACAACCTTGCCTTCCTTAAACCTTTATCCCTTTCCGACGCGGTGGTTCAATTTCCTCCGGTTCCGCTTTCAGGGCTTGCAGATTATTCCGACAAAGGTGACCCTGCCGGTCGGATGTCGTTTTCGGGAGATTCGGCCGGTCTTTTATATGGGCGATCAGATAGTCATTTACGTCCTTGTAAAACTGCTTTGGTCGATTACCTCGCTGCGGGGACAAAGACGGATCAGATCGGCTGTTGCCTTGCGTCCTGCCTCGTCGTTGTCGAAAAAGGTGTGGATCACCGGATGTCGGCTAAGAAACGGTACGGCTTTGGGCAGGTTGACGACCGAGTTCAGAACCGTGGCGTCGATGCGCAGTCGTTCGGGATGTTTCAGCGAGAGATATGCGAGGAAATCCATAAATCCCTCGAAAGCGATTACCGTATCGGAACGGTTGTCGATGGTGGTGATATGTTTGGGCGAGGAGCCGCCTTTGAACCGCTCGGAGCGGAGCTCCCACCCTTCGGCATCGTTGCGGAACCCGACGGCGAAAAAGGCGCGGCCGTTTACCTCGTAGCGGACCTCGCGGCAGAATGCCGCGGCGACTGACGGGACGATGCCGCGCGAGGCGAGATAACCGACCAATGCCGGATGCCGGAGCGAAGCGTCGGAGAGGATGCGGAACGCGGGAAGGGTGGCCGGACGCAAGACCGGCAAGGGACCTCCGACAGCTGGACGCTCGCCAACACTCGGTGAAAGAGAAGCGGAACCGGCGTCCCTTTTTTCACCGTTTTGCAGCCGTCGGACAGCTTCACGGCTGTCGCACCGCTCCAACCGCATCACGAGGGTGAGCAATGTGCCGCCTTCGCCCAGTCCGAAGTCGTACCAAAGATTTCGCACGTAGTCCACTTTGAAACTCGGCGTGCGTTCTTCCCGCAAAGGGGAAAGATACATACCGTAGCCGTTGCGTTCGTATTTGGGCTGAATGCCACGCCGGGCGAGAAAATCGCGGATGGAAATCCGGTTGCAGTGTGGTATGACAGTCATTTTTTCCGTAAGTTTGTTGAGAAAACAATGTAAAATTCAGTGAAAGAAAAGGTTGGCATCTTACAACTCTCTTACACGGCATCCGGCGCTGTAAGTCCGTAAGAACCCGTAAGACTTTGTAAGAGGATTTATAAGAAATGTAAGATTATGAAAATAAGAAACCTACCTTCTTTTTTCAACATTCTTACATCGCTGCATCGTTCAGCAATCCGCCGAGCTGTTCCCGTGTGACGGTATAAACCCGTGCCGTCTTGCCGTCCTGCCGCTGCGTTTCGCCGTTATAGGTGATCGTATAGCGTTGGTAATAGATCGGAGGTGCGGGACGCAGCTGCCAATTTTCGGCAAGAATCCGCTGCACAGTGGGATGATCCGAGCGGATACCGCGTATCTCCAGCATATTGACCATATCGCTCACGTCGAACCGATAGTCCGCAAGGTTTTCGGCCTCCATAATGTCGTGGATGATCGACAGCATTTCGGTTTCGGTCTTGCTGCGGTTGTAGTGTACGATCCGCCGCAAGGCATCGGTGGCCAACAACCGGGGCGCGAACCACATGCGGCTCTCTTCATATGACGAGAGCATACGTTGTTGCAGGTAGAAGAGCAGCCCCGGTATCTCGGCCTGCATTTTGACCAGCAGGTGTTGGTCGTCATACGGGAGCGGCGGCACGCGCCGCACCCAGTAACGGGTTTCCGCCGCCTCGATCAGGACGGGATTGCGCTCGTTGTTGGAGCAGAGGACGAACTTGCCGAAAAACTCCACCTCCCGGCGGTCGCGGCCTTTCGCCTCAGCCTTGTAGCTGCGGGCGGTCGAAAGGTTCTTGATCCGTTCGGAATCCTCGCGGCGGTTGAGAAGCACCTCGTCCACGCAGATCAATAGTTTACCCGTCCAGTCGTCGTTGAACTGCGAGCGGAACCGACGCCAAACCGAGAGTAATCGAATTTATTCGAATTACCGAGGTGCGAAGGAGGAAGGCACAGCCAAATCCTCGTTGGTATTGAAGGTCACGTTTCCGCCGAAGATCGACTTTAAGAGATTGAGAAAGGTCGTCTTTCCCGTGTTGCGTTCATCCGACACCAGCAACAATACCGGCAGCCGTTGTAAGAGAGCAGTTGCAGATAGTCGTATCCCAGCTCGACCTGCTCGCCGAAGATATGGGTGAGAAAGTCGTGGATGTGCGGAAAGATGCCCTCGGCAGGCTGGAAGGGAATCGGCTCGTAACGGTTCAGGAAACCGTCGATCTCCCGGTGGTAGTTCGTGTGGTCGGGAACCGTGCAAAAGCCGTCGTATTTCGGAATGCAGGCCAGATAGCTTTTCCCGTAGTCCTGACGCAAGGTCTCGACATTCCACGGGATGAGCGTCTCGACGCTCCGGCCGCTGCTCAACGGCTGCCGGACCCGCTTGTAGATGGTCGTTCCCACACGCAGGTAGGGGCTTTCTCTTTTCACTGTTTTAGCGGGCATGGCTGTCTCCGTTTAGAATCCGTTGCACATCCGCCACGCGATAACGACGTTGCCCGCCGTACTCCACGGGAACAAGATAACCGCTCTTGGCCCATCGCCACAACGTAGAGGAATCAACACCCAACAACGCGATGGTCTGTTTTCGCGTATACAATTCGCCCGCGTGTTGCGGAACCGGCATTACGGACGGCGGCGACGCGACTGCCGTCAACTCCTTGTGCCATTGCCGGAGATCTTCCAGACGGACGGTCACATTCACTTCACCGCCCAGCTCACTCAATTGTTTTAAGTCCATAATACGATAATTTAACCGAACCCGAACAGCAGGTCCGGCGACGAAAATAACAGGTGCTTTTCCTGCACCTGTTTTTGCAATCGAATCACCGCATTTGCACCGGCAAACAATTTCAGATATTGCTACTTACCAGCATTTTGCAATTACATGACAACAGAAAGAAAATTCCCTGCACCGACCGGGTGCAGGGAATATCTCATCCTTATACAGCTCTTTATTTTTGGATATATTCTTTCAGATTATCGATCAATCGGATGCGATAACCTCCGTCCGTCGCCCGAAGCTTGGCCCGCAACGTCTTCGTATTGTATTTGGCCAAAGACTCGAAGCTCGCTTTCAGCCATTCCGCCAATTCGGTCTGGTCATAAAAACGATTGGTCGCGCCCTTAAAAGCATTCCAGACGTTCCAACCGTAGTGACACAAATCCCCATAGCTCACCCGATCATGCCGAAGCCGAACCTGCGGCACATCATTCGGAACAGGCGCCATACATGCCAAATAAAGCAAACGTCGTCGCAAAATTTGCCGATTCGTCCCGTCAACGGCATCGCCCAAATCCTTATCGGTATATTCGTAGACGGTGGCGAGTGCATTTTCGAGAATCCGATCGTCCGGAACCGGATCGGCAGAAACAACGGCGGATTCCGGCACGATCGCGTCCGGGCTTCTTTCACACCGCTGTTCGGAACCGACTCCTTCTGTCGTTGTTTTCTCTTCGCCTCTCGGCTGACTACACCCAAAACGACGAAAAAAACGCTCCGAAAGATCCGCCGAACTGCCCACGCTGAAAAAGTAAAATCCGGTCACGCCAAGTCCTGCGGGGACAAGCAAAACAAGCGCCAGCCAAAGCGGAAATCCCCGCGAAACCATGGCGCTGAACAAAACGATCAAAGCAAAAATCACGGCGCTTGCCACGATCAGACGAAGACCTTTCTGGAAATAATACTCGGGATTCATAATTCCGATTCGCTGAAAAAATCATCCTCCATTACAACTTTCCGAAACCGATCCCGCAACTCCGTCATCCGTACGATCAGTCGATCGTATGGCAGCGAATCTCCATAGATGAAATACTCCTGCATCCGCTCATAATCCCTGCGCCATACCTCCGCCAATTTTTCGGGCGGAATAAAATCGATCCGGCTCGGATGGTGCGTCCGATAATCGACTCCGCGAATCGTATTGAATATGCTGCGATGCCTGACAATCTCGACATACATTTTCGGATCGGCCAAGGCTGCCTTTCCGAAATCCGTATCCATCAGCCGCTCCAAATCGTACAGATGGCGTGTCATTCGCTCGACGCGCGGATTCTCTTTCTGAAACTCTTCATGCAGCAAAAACGCTTTCTCCAAAAACGTCCGTGACGGCACGACCGCATAAATCGGGAACACCAATTCTCCGAATACATCGGGATATGCCTCGGCAATCAGCGGACGAATCTCGATCCGCTCACGCGGTTCTTTCATCGACCGGCAACTGAATTCGATCCGGATTTGCGATTCCACATATTCGATATTCGCATAAATGCTTCGATACGGCAGCAGCACCAGCGTCGGATCGGCATCGGAGTCCTGCGCCGGAACGGCACGCAACTCAAAATCGGAAGCCCCATATCCTTCCAGCAATGCCTGCATTTCCGCAACGAGCCGCTGCTCGATATAGGCCCGCGAAAGTTTCCGAATCCGATCGCGCTGCGACTTGTTGTCCCCGGCAATTCCCCAAAAGGACTTGTCGATAGCAATATCGATATCCTCCGAGAAGCGTTCTATGACATGCCAACCCTTGCTCAACGACGTACCGCCCTTGAAGGTGATGAAGTCCCGGCACGACGATTCGAACAGGGCTTTCAGCGTCATCGTCACCCACCAGTCCTTCTCGACAGCCTGCGGAGGAAGCCCGACACGCTCGCTCGTCTGTGCAACGAACATACTTTTCTGCTCGTCGGAAAACATCCAAAAATTATTCTTCATAGAACGACATAATGATTTTACGAATCCAAGCCGGCACCAACCGCAGATCGGGCAGAATGCTCGACTTCGGAATCCGGGCGAATATCGTCTTCAGTTGGGCGGTGTGCTCCTCCGTCACCTGCGGCCGACCGATCTCCTTCAGAGCGAACACGGCAAGCATCAGCGTTTTATTCTGATAGGCCAGATTTTTAAGCGCTACACGCTTGAATCGCAATTTGCGACCGTTGAACAAATTAACTGTCCGGGAATTGCCGTCGGTATAAAACACATAGTTCATCGGTACCTGGGCAGACAATCCCAATACATTCAATGCGTGCATACCCGTCGGAACAACTCGGGCTTCGCTCTGCCGAGCTACCTTTTCAGCGATTTCATTGATGGTCGGGTATTGTATGCCCATTCCAAACTTTCTATCGATTTTGGGATAGCAATAGAGGCCCCTTGCAATACGGACCAAACCGCCTTTTCGAGTAAGCCGTTCCAATGCCTTCGCAACCGATACAGCCGATCCGTATACAGCGAAATCGGATGCGGAATACAGCTTACCCCGTCCGCACTTCTTTATCTTATTAAGTATCTTATCCTCTATTGCTTGCATCTATTTACGCACATATATCTGTCGTAAATTTATACAAATTTATCGACAAAACAAATTCTACTCCAACACACTCACTGCATCCCGTTTTATATCCATGTCGATATCGCGATAGCGGGCGAACGCCCGGCTGCCGTCCTTATGCCCGGACATCGCTCCCACGATCGCAGGGTCTTTCACGCTTTTATAAACATTCCCGATGAATGTCCGGCGCGCCATGTGCGACGAAGCAAGGTCGCAGATCGGCACCTGAACATTCTGCCGCGTCCGCTGGTCGATCGTCGTCACCATGCGCGTCAGTCCCGCTTTACGGAACGCCGCTTTGATATAGACATTATATTTTTGCTCCGAAATAAATGGAAACAATGTTCCGCGGTTCTCATCGAGGTATTTACGAATCAGTTCTTTCGCAGCACCGATCAGCGGCACCGAGACCGTCACCACTCGGTCGTCTCGCGTCTTGCGGGGAACATATTCGATGCAATCGCCGATGATATTGGCATAGGTCATCTTATAAAGGTCGCTCACCCGGCAGCCGATCATGCATTGGAAAACAAAAATATCTCGTTGCGTTTCCAGTTGCTTGTCATCCCCCATATCCGCTTCGGCCAACTGTTTGCGTTCGTCGGTCGTAATATAGATAGGCGTACCGTAGACAATCTCCGCAATCTTGTACTGCTTGAACGGATCATTGTAGGTATGTCCGTTATCATTTAACCATACATAAAACGACCGTAGACGAATCAACATATCCGAAACGTAATTCATGCCCCGCTCTTTCGGACGGCCGGGAATTACCGTTTCTCCCGCAGCATTGAGGTACGGGCCGCGCTTCACAGGCAGATTCTTCCTCACCTTCGGCCGAGCATACGGCACCTCGTCGTACAACTCCGGATGTTCGTCGAAAATCTCCGGTTCTTTCATCAGAAATGCCCCGAAATCATCAAGTGTCGTCGGAGATACGGTGTGTACGTCCAGCACGAACCGTCGGTTCGACAGTTTACGATACAACTCATACCGCTTCAACGTCCGCACCAAGACATTGAAATGCTTGACACGCGATTCGGACAATTTATGCGTAGCGAGGTATTCATCCGTCAACGGGAAAAAGCCTATTTTCTTTTCCTCAACGGAAGTCGCCGTCTTTGGCCGCAAAGTGCGCCGGATCAACTTTTCGAGCCACTCGCGCGTAACGGTCGATTTATCGTCTGCCGCCTCGACCGAGGTCTCAATTACATCGACCAATTCTTTCAATTTCGCCCGCTTTGCCAACAGCGCATCGCGCTCCTCCCCCGGTGTGTTCGGAATATTGATATCGTTTTTCTTTCCCCAACGTTTCCGATCGACCCAAATGCCGGACGGCACACGTACACGCAATTCGCGGGAAACATAGACACGGAAATTAACTTGCGATTCTCCCGCGCTATTTTCCCCTTGAGCCAAAACATATGTAACTTTTGCCATACATCCTCATTTTATACTCACAAAGATATGATTTATATTCGAATATAGCAATACTTTCGCGTCCGCACTGTGTCCGCATTTTTGCAAAACAGCTAAAAACAGACAAAATACATTTCATAGTATATCATTTTAATATACTATATTTCAACATATTATAAATATATTCAAATTTTAGTTATTTGCATATGTTTTCACAAATTAATTCCTGTCCTGGGCACTGGCAATCCCCGTAATCGTTTGATTACGGGGATTTTCGTTTTCCGGCGTCCGGCGTTCAGTCGGCAGCGCCGTTTAGGGGCGGAAGGCTGCGGACCTCGGTCCGGCCGCCGCGGAGGAGGTAGATCGCCGGTTCCGGCGCCGTGATCGTCCGCCCGCCGAGGCGGTATTCTCCGGCCCGGTGAACCACGGCGCAGCATATTTTCCCGTATTCGACGGCCTGACATCCGGCATCGTTCCGAAGTATCCGCACGGAGGGATTCCGGGCAAACCGTTCGGTCCGTTTCGCGTCGCGGCACGGCAGAAAAGCGTAGGCATAGCCGCCCGTCCGGGCCGGATCATGCCCGAACCAGCACTTGAAAACCGGCCCCCGCTGGGTTCTGTCCCTGTAAAAAGGATCTATCAGATCCCATTTTCCCTCCTGAATCTCCGTGCTGACTGCAATCGGAGCGCCGTCCAGCGATACGTATCCCCGGCCGTCGTGATGCACCCACGGCAGGCTGCCGGAGGTCTCGGTCGCTCCGCCCCGGGTTACCGGACCCGCAAGGTGCGTCTGATCCAGGGCCGTGGTGATCCGGAAAATCCGGGCGTCGGAACTGCGGATGTCCGCACCCAGCGCCACGACGAGGTCCCCGAAAAAGAATGCCGACTTGAGGGCGTGAAGCCCGTCGCGCTCGATCTCCATCGTCGTACACAGCACATCGCCCGAAGCGAGGCCGCCCACATGTCCGGAACGGTTTTTCCTGGCCTCGACGGAGTTGTCGCACTTCAGGGGCGCGCCGTCGTCGTAAGCCGTCGTCCCGGGAACCATCCGCCAGTCCCAATGGGCGAAGATATTGTCGTACTCCCGCCCGTGCTGCATGAACAGCAACGCCCCGTCGGCCGAGAAGTTGGCCAGAGTGTTCTCCCGGTTCGTAAACTCGAAGCCGATCGTACGGTCGGAGTGCATGCGGATCGACGCATACCATGTGGCGGTACGGTAGATGCCGCAGTCCGAACGGTCGTAATAACGCGGCCCACGCAATCCGTCTGAGCGGTTCTCCGGCTCCAGTATCCTCTTGGCGAACCGCCTGAAAACCCGGTATCCCGGTCTTTTCAGCGCCGCGATGTTCTCCGCGGCGACGGCTGCCGACGAGGCTTTTCCGGGGACCGTCGAGCAGGCCCGCACGGCCTACAAGATCTCCGACAC
>OGWT01002800.1_pt1 | contig 11518 bp, 10 predicted proteins | sample 1576101 | NCBI WGS metagenome assembly OGWT01 (sample SAMEA3541481, study PRJEB24748) | human gut metagenome | biome: human gut; feature: human-associated habitat; material: faeces | place: China | collected 2012 | reverse complement strand
CAAACACATTGGTTGAGATTTCGGACTATCTGTACAAGAAGAATCCGGAAGGTGCCAACGAGATTATCAACAAGCTGGAAAGTAAATATCGCCAGCACATTGATGAACTCTTTGCTACTCCGGAGTATAAACAGAAAGGCCTGGAACTCATCAAATCACATTTTGACTATATCCGTTCTTATACCAAAGACCTCTTCACTCTGTTTGAGGAGAAAGTGGTGTTGGCTCAGGGCGAGTTGATTTCCACCGCCATGATGAACTACTATCTGCAGGAATGCGGCGTGAAGTCTGTGTTGCTTCCGGCTTTAGAATACATGCGTACGGACAAGAATGCCGAGCCCGATCCGGTCTATATCAAGGACAAGCTCCAGGTTCAGCTGGAACTGCATCCGGATGCTGAGATTTATATCACTCAGGGGTACATCTGCCGCAACGCCTACGGCGAGATAGACAATCTGCAGCGTGGCGGAAGCGACTATACGGCTTCGCTGATTGGTGCTGCCATCAACGCTTCCGAAATCCAGATTTGGACGGATATCGACGGCATGCACAACAACGACCCCCGTATTGTGGACAAGACTGCGCCGGTGCGTCATCTGCATTTCGAAGAGGCCGCCGAGCTGGCATACTTCGGTGCCAAGATTCTGCACCCTACCTGCATCCAGCCTGCCAAGTATGCCAATATCCCCGTCCGTCTGCTCAATACGATGGACCCCACTGCTCCGGGTACGCTGATTTCCAATGATACGGAGAAGGGTAAGATTAAGGCGGTGGCTGCCAAGGACAACATTACGGCCATCAAGATAAAATCCAGCCGCATGTTGCTTGCTCACGGATTCTTGCGTAAGGTTTTCGAGATATTCGAGAGCTACCAGACTTCCATCGATATGATTTGTACTTCAGAAGTGGGTGTGTCCGTATCTATCGATAATGTGAAGCATCTCAATGAAATTCTGGATGACTTGAAGAAGTATGGCACAGTGACGGTGGACAAGGACATGTGCATCATCTGCGTGGTGGGCGACCTCGAATGGGAAAACGTCGGTTTCGAAGCCAAGGCATTGGATGCCATGCGCGACATACCGGTACGTATGATTTCTTTCGGTGGTAGCAACTATAATATTTCTTTCCTCATCCGCGAGTGCGACAAGAAGGCAGCGTTGCAGTCACTCAGTGATGCGCTGTTCAATGAGGAATAACTCTTGATATTTTTCAGACGCAGATTACACAGATGACGCAGATTCTTTTTGCTTCCTATTTGTGTAATCTGCGTCATCTGCGTCTGAAAAATTATTTGTAGACACCTCTTTCATCTTCCTTTTTTTAAACTAAACAAAGATTACGATTATTATATGAAAGGAACATTCCCTATCCATAAATTCCGCGAATTGCGTACTCCCTTCTATTACTACGACACAAAGGTCTTGCGCGACACACTTTCGTGCATCCGTACGGAAGCTGCCCGATATGGCAACTATTCGGTGCATTATGCTGTGAAGGCCAATGCCAATCCCAAGGTGCTTGCCATTATCCGCGAGAACGGCTTGGGTGCCGACTGTGTAAGTGGCGGTGAAATCCGTGCAGCCATCAAGGCAGGTTTTCCCACTGGCAAGATTGTTTTTGCAGGGGTGGGCAAGGCTGATTGGGAAATCAATCTGGGGCTGGATTATGACATTTTCTGCTTTAATGTGGAGTCTGTCCCCGAGCTGGAGATTATCAACGAGCTGGCTGCCGCTAAAGGTAAGGTGGCCAATGTGGCTTTCCGTATCAATCCCAATGTAGGTGCCCATACCCATGCCAATATTACCACTGGGCTGGCCGAAAACAAGTTTGGTATCAGCATGCAGGATATGGACCATGTGATAGACATTGCGCAGAATATGAAGAACCTGAGATTCATCGGACTGCATTTCCACATCGGTTCCCAAATATTGGATATGGGCGATTTCGTGGCTTTGTGTAACCGCGTCAACGAATTGCAGGATAAGCTGGAAGCTCGCCATATCCGCATCGAGCACGTCAATGTGGGGGGCGGACTCGGCATTGACTACGGTCACCCCAACCGTCAGCCGATACCCGACTTCAAAAGCTACTTCGAGACTTACAACAGCCATCTGAAACTCCGTCCCCACCAGACGCTCCACTTCGAGCTGGGACGTGCGGTAGTGGGACAATGCGGTTCATTGATTTCGCAGGTGCTTTATGTGAAGCAGGGCACCAACAAGCAGTTTGCCATTCTGGATGCCGGCATGACGGATTTGATTCGTCCGGCACTCTACCAAGCGTTCCATAAGATAGAGAATATCACTTCGGATGCGCCGGTTCAGGCTTATGATGTCGTAGGGCCCATCTGCGAGTCTTCTGATGTATTCGGTAAGGCTATTGATTTGAATGGGGTGAAGCGTGGCGACCTTATCGCCCTCCGTTCGGCAGGGGCTTATGGCGAAATTATGGCTTCGGGCTATAACTGCCGTGAGCTGCCTCAAGGATATACGTCGGACGAGCTGGTATAGAGAGGCTGGAGATGCGTTGCATGAATGGCGAAGCATTTATTATACCAAGGCTTCTGTTTTTATATAAAAAATGTTATTGCGTGAACAACTTTTAAGGTTTCTTGTTACTTTTGTAATGATTTCAATTTAAATAAATACGATTATGATTACAGAAAAATTACAGAATGCAATTAATGAGCAGATTACGGCTGAGATGTGGTCTTCCAACCTTTATCTGGCAATGTCTTTCTATATGGAGAAAGAAGGTTATAACGGCATGGCTTCCTGGTTGAAGAAGCAGGCTTCTGAAGAAAAAGCTCATGCTTGCGAAATGGCTTCTTATATCATCAAGCGTGGCGGTAAGGCCAAACTGGACAAGATTGATGTTGTTCCCAATGACTTCGGTACTCCACTGGAAGTCTTCGAGCAGGTAGCCCAGCACGAACGCCGTGTTTCCAAAATGATTGATGAATTGGTAGATGTTGCCTCTGCCGAAAAAGATAAGGCTACACAAGACTTCCTTTGGGGATTCGTGCGCGAGCAGGTAGAAGAAGAAGCTACTGCCGACGGCATTGTAGATATGATAAAGAAAGCCGGTGATGCCGGAATCTTCTTCGTTGACTCAAAACTGGGAGAACGCAGATAAGAGAGAAACTAAAAAAATCCCGCGGCTAATTTTAGTCGCGGGATTTTTTTTAGTTATGAGTTATAAGTTGTGAGTTATTTGTTGATGAAGGGCTTATATCCGCAAGGGAAAGCACAAGCAAATAACTTATAACTCATAACTCATCACTCATTTCAGCACTCCCAGCTCTTTCCCCACCTTAATAAATGCAGCGATACATTTGTCCAGATGCTCCTTTTCGTGTCCGGCAGAGATTTGTACGCGGATGCGTGCCTGGTCTTTGGGCACTACGGGGTAGTAGAAGCCGGTGACGTAGATGCCTTCTTCCTGCATGCGGGTGGCATAAATCTGGGAGAGTTTGGCATCATACAGCATGACGGCGCAGATGGCGCTTTGTGTCGGCTTGATGTCGAAACCGGCGGCGGTCATCTTGTCGCGGAAGTAGTTCACGTTTTCCAGCAGTTTGTCATGCAGGGCATTGCTCTCTTTGAGCATCTTGAATACCTCGAGGCTGGCGCCGATGATGCCCGGAGCCAATGAGTTGGAGAAGAGGTACGGACGGCTGCGTTGGCGCAGCAGGTCGATGATTTCCTTGCGTCCGGTAGTGAATCCTCCCAAAGCGCCGCCAAAGGCTTTGCCCAAGGTTCCGGTATAGATGTCCACGCGTCCGTAGGTGCCGTATTGTTCGCTTACGCCGTGTCCCGTAGGGCCTACCACGCCGGCGGAGTGTGATTCGTCCACCATGACCAGCGCGTCGTATTTCTCGGCAAGGTCGCAAATCCGGTCCATCGGGGCAACGTTGCCGTCCATGGAAAATACCCCGTCTGTAACCACGATACGGAAACGCTGTGCCTGGGCTTCCTGCAGGCATCTTTCCAGGTCGGCCATGTCGGCATTGGCGTAGCGATAGCGTTTGGCTTTGCAGAGGCGTACGCCGTCAATGATGGAAGCATGGTTCAGGGAGTCCGAGATGATGGCGTCTTCCTCGGTGAAGAGGGGCTCGAACACACCGCCATTGGCGTCGAAACAAGCGGCGTAGAGAATGGTGTCTTCAGTCTTGAAGTAGTCGGAGATGGCTGCTTCCAGCTCCTTGTGGATGTCCTGCGTTCCGCAGATGAAGCGTACGGACGACATGCCGTATCCGCGGCGTTCCATAATCTGCTGGGCGGCGGCAATCAGCCGCGGGTGGTTGGACAGTCCCAGGTAATTGTTGGCACAGAAGTTCAGCACCTCTTTGCCTTTTACGCTGATGGCAGCTTGTTGTGCACTCTCAATCAGTCGCTCTTCCTTGTAGAGTCCGGCTTCTTTTATTTCAGCAAGTGTCTTGCTGAGATGGTCTTTCATTTTACCGTACATAGCATTTTATTTTTTAGGTAATACGTTGTCATTACATTTCCCACAAAGAACATCATTTTTCTTGGAATAAACAATATCAATATGGCAGAAATATGAAAAAAAAGTATGTATATTTGCACCATATATAATAACGAAACCTTATAAATAACTCGTATGAAGAATATTTTGGTAATTGGAGCTACCGGACAGATTGGGTCGGAACTCACGCTGGAGTTGCGCAAACGTTATGGCGATGACCATGTTGTGGCAGGATACATTCCGAGTGCTATGCCCAAGGGAGAATTGAAAGCATCCGGCCCTTCGGCCATTGCCGATGTGACAGACCGTCAGTCCATCGAGGTGGTGGCACGTCAGTTCAAGATTGATACTATCTACAACCTGGCTGCCTTGCTCTCGGTAGTTGCCGAAAGCCGTCCGGCCATGGCTTGGAAAATCGGTATCGACGGGTTGTGGAATGTACTGGAAGTGGCACGTGAGTACAATTGTGCCGTGTTTACTCCGAGTTCCATCGGTTCGTTCGGCGAAGCTACGCCTCATGTGAAGACACCGCAGGACACTATCCAGCGTCCGCGTACCATGTATGGGGTGACAAAAGTGACGACTGAATTGTTGAGTGACTATTACTATACAAAATATGGTGTGGATACACGCTCGGTACGTTTTCCGGGAATCATTTCGAACGTGACCCCTCCGGGTGGCGGCACTACGGACTATGCGGTGGATATTTTCTACTCTGCCGTGAAGGGAGAAAAATTCGTATGTCCGGTGAAGGCCGGCACGTATATGGATATGATGTATATGCCCGACGCACTGAACGCGGCCATCTCGCTGATGGAAGCGGCACCGGCAAGGCTGAAGCACCGCAACGCTTTCAACATCGCCTCCATGAGTTTTGACCCGGAACAGATTTATCAGGAAATTAAGAAGCATATGCCTGATTTTGAGATGGCATACGAGATTGATCCGCTGAAGCAGGCCATTGCCGACAGCTGGCCCGACTCTCTGGATGACTCTTGTGCACGCGAGGAATGGGACTGGATGCCGCAGTACGACCTGGAGTCCATGACCGTAGACATGCTTGAGAAATTAAGAGCTAAATTAAACAAGTGACCGTAAGCGGTCCGTAAAGAATGAAAAAACTTTTATTGGGATTTTTGTTGTTCACCTTTTTGATTTCGTGCGGAAACAAAAAGGCGAAAATGGATCCCTTTGCTACCATTACGGAAATGGTGGATTCGGCCGGTCACAAGGCCGATACGCTGCTGGAAGCAGAAGTGAAGGAAGAACCGAAGCCGATGGAGGCAGACGAGCTGTTTGATGATTTTATCTTCAATTATGCTTCGGATGATGCCCTGCAAAGGCAGAGGACGGTATTTCCTTTGCCCTATTACAATCGTGACACGCCGTCAAAGATAGAGGAAGAGTTTTGGAAGCATGATTATCTGTTTACCAAGCAGAACTATTACACCTTGCTTTTTGATAAGGAAGAGGATATGGACATGGTGGGCGATACTACGCTGACATCGGTGCAAGTGGAGTGGATTTTCTTGAAAACGCGTATGGTGAAGCGTTATTATTTTGAGCGGAAGCGGGGAATGTGGATGCTCGAGGCCATTAACCTGCGCGAGATGGAGAAAGGTGAAAATGAGGACTTCGTGGAATTCTATACCCGTTTTGTGACGGACAGTGTCTATCAGAGCAAGCATATCAGGCATCCGCTACAATTCATCACCATAGACCCTGATGACGAGTTTTCTATTCTGGAAACTACTTTGGATGTGGACCAGTGGTATGCCTTTCGTCCGGTAATGCCTACCGACAGATTGTCTAATATCAATTACGGACAGAAGAATGAGGACTTGTCGGATACCAAAATACTGAAGGTAAATGGTATAGGCAACGGATACTCCAATATCTTCTATTTCCGCAAACGCAGTAAAGGATGGGAGCTGTACAAATATGAAGACACGAGCATTTAAATAAAGGAGGAAAGGTTTGAGGAAGATACCCAATACATTTGGAATTGACGTTACTGCTGCAAGATTTCTGGAATACGGTTCGGAGGATGAACTGCGGGAGCTGATTGCAGCAGGACAGGTCGTTGCGCCCTGGCTGCATATCGGTGGAGGGAGCAACCTGCTCTTTATTAAGGATTATGAAGGCACGGTGCTGCATTCACGTATCGGTGGCCTGGAGGTGACGTCAGAGGATGAGGAGCACGTGTCGGTGCGTGTGGGCGCCGGTGTGGTATGGGACGATTTTGTGGCCTACTGTGTGGAGCGGCATTGGTATGGTGCCGAGAACCTTTCGCTGATACCGGGTGAGGTGGGGGCGAGCGCAGTACAGAATATCGGTGCCTATGGTGTGGAAGTAAAGGACCTGATAACATCCGTGGAAACCATAAACATGGCAAGGGAGAAGCGTATCTACGGGGTGGACGAATGCGGCTACTCCTACAGAAAGAGCTTGTTTAAGCAACCGGAGATGAAGACCGTGTTTGTGACTTACGTGAACTTCTGCCTGGGTAAACGGGAACATTATACATTGGATTACGGTACTATCCGGCAGGAGCTGGAGAAATATCCGGTGCTGAATCTGGAAATTTTGCGCCGCGTGATTATAGACATCCGTCAAAGCAAGTTGCCCGACCCGAAGGTGCTGGGCAATGCGGGTAGTTTTTTTATGAACCCCATCGTGCCGCGTCGGCAGTTCGAGTCTTTGCAACGGGAATATCCGGACATGCCCCACTATGATGTGGATGCCGGTCGGGTAAAGATACCGGCTGCCTGGATGATAGACCGGTGTGGCTGGAAAGGCAAGGCGCTGGGGCCTGCTGCGGTGCACGGCCGGCAGGCGTTGGTACTGGTGAACTCGGGTGGTGCCACGGGAGCGGATATTGTCGCTCTTTCGGATGCCGTGCGGGCTTCTGTCCGCGAGAAATTCGGCATTGACATTCACCCGGAAGTTTGTTTGATAAAATAGTAAGAGAGTTTTGACGCACCCAAACATCGTTGTATATAACCTGATTTTAGAAATTTATTTGATTTAGTCAATGGGAAAACTCAGAATATTAGGAAGCGGAACTTCGACCGGTGTGCCTGAGATAGGCTGTACTTGTCCGGTCTGCACTTCCACTGACCCGCGGGACAACCGCTTGCGTGCGTCATCCCTGCTGCATACGGATGATGCGGTGATATTGATAGATTGTGGTCCTGACTTCAGGGAACAGATGCTGCGCGCCTCTTCTTTTGAGAAGATAGACGGCGTACTGGTGACACACGAACACTATGACCATGTGGGCGGTCTGGATGATTTGCGCCCGTTCGGCCGTTTTGCCGATATCCCTATCTATTCCGATGCCTACACTGCTGCCCATCTGAGGGTAAGGATGCCTTACTGTTTTGTTGATAAAGTATATCCGGGAGTTCCGCGTATCTATCTGCAGGAAGTGGAGGCGGGGCAAGCGTTCTACATCAATCGGACGGAGGTGCTGCCTTTACGGGTGATGCACGGCAGGCTTCCCATCCTGGGCTACCGCATTGGCGGCCGGCTGGGATATATCACGGATATGTACACAATGCCTGAGGAATCTTATGAACAATTGAAGGGCTTGGACGTTTTGGTAATGAATGCTTTACGGCCAAAGCCGCATCCTACGCACCAGAGTATTTCGGAGGCGTTGGAGGCTGCCGGACGTATTGGTGCCAAAGAGACCTATTTCATCCATATGAGCCATCATGCAGGGCTTCATGCCGACATCGAAAAGCAGCTGCCACCCCATGTACACTTTGCCTACGATGGACTTGAAATAGATTTCTAAACTTTTTGAAACATTTGTTTTGTTTTATTAGTAGAAAATGCTATTTTTGCCAAAAGTTGATGAATAAATGCCATGAAACTCCGACTCCTCATACAGATAGCTGTCGTTGTGTCCATAGTGCTGCTATGTACCGGTTTTGGTGTGTATTCCTTCCTGCGGTTGAATTCGGTGGAGAACCGGCAGGATTTCAATCTTTATACTTTGGTGCCGCAAGATGCCACAGCCATACTCGAAACCGACCGTATGGCAGACCTCGTGGAGGATATCAATGAACTGAATTGCAGCAAAGACAATCATTTTCTATACGTATCGGAGCTTTTTGTTTACTTGAAGAAGTATTTGTATACTTTGGTGGAGGATACTCCGCATGGACTGAGTAAACAGATGAACAAGATGCTGATTAGCTTTCACGAGCCGGATACACCGATGAACCAAGTATTGTATTGCAGTTTGGGTTCGGGTGATTATGAGTTGGTGGAGTCTTTTGTGGAGAAGTACTGCTCCAGTTCGTTTCCTTCCAAGTATTTCGATTACAAGGGAGAGGAGATACGTATCTATCCCATGGCAGACGGTCGTTTCCTGGCTGCCTACTTCACTCCCGATTTTCTGGTTGTAAGTTTCCAGAAGCGTTTGATAGAACATGTGATTGATGCGCGGCGCAGCAAAAAGTCCCTGATGAACCTCCCTTCTTTCCGCACTATGTACGCGGGCAAGCAGAGTAACGTGGCTGCCACGGTCTATGTGCGTATGAAAGGAGTGGATATGGGGAAGCCTACGGATGGTATCCGTTCGCAGACGCAGCTGGGCAGTTGGGCGGAGTTTGACATGAAGTTCAATGAAGATGCCATTTATTGCTCCGGCATCAGCCATGGGTCGGATTCCACACAGACGTTTATCAATGCCTTGCGGGTGCAGCAGCCGGTAGAGGACGGATTTTCCGGGGCTCTGCTTCCGTCTTCCACTTTTTTTTACGATCGCTGGGCAATGTCTGACAGAAATTCCTGGTTTGGCTTTACTGCCAGTCAGGAGTATGCCAAGGCCACCTATTCAGACTATATCAAGCAGCGCGACGAGGAGTGGATTGCTTACTTGAATGAGCATGCGGGCGAGAGCGTGATGTCTTGCTTGTTCCAGTCTAAAGACACGTTGGACAAGCTGCCTTGCGCCGTGATGTGTATCCCTCTCAAGGATGAACTGGCAGCGGAACGCCGCTTGCAGTCTCTGCTTTACAGTACCCCCAAGGAAGAGGATGCTCCGCTTATGCCGAAGGTGGTTTCAAATAATTCGTTGTATCCCAAAGCAAGGAAGTTCCCTAAATATGTGTTGCCCCGTAACACGCTGCTCACCCAGCTGACGGGCATCACGGAGTCTGCCCTTTATACCTTTGCCTGTTTCTATCGGGGTAGTCTGTTGCTGGCTCCCGATGCACTGAGCCTTTCGGCCTATATTGAGGCGGTGGAGAGTGGAGATGTGTTAGACGGAACACCGGTGTACGAAGAGGGTATAGGCAGTCTTTCACCCATATATAATTTTGTGATGATGGTGGATATGGAGATGATGCTGAGCCAGCCTGAAACGTATGTGCGTCTGATACCGAACTTCTTCTTCCGTCAATCCAACTTCTTCCGTCATTTCATGCTTGCAGTACAATTCACTTGTACAGAAGGGGTGGTTTATCCGAATATCGTATTGCTTTATAAAGGGTGATTAATCGGTCATTCTGTAGAGTGCTGAGGGAAAATAAGCACGAGGAAAGTCAAAATACACACTCACCACAGATTGCACAGATTAAAACAGCTAAAAAATCTTGATTATCAAAATTCTAGAATAAACTGTGTTAATCTGTGCAATCTGTGGTGAATTATAACATATTCTTAGAACGGCAGGTCATCCTTTGCATCCCCTGCGAGGAATTCCGGTGCGGCAGTGGGAGCCGGCGGTGGAACGGGAGCGCCCGGAGCGGGTGCGGCAGTGCTTACGCGTTCTACCTTCCATGCGCGAATACTGTTGAACCAACGGTCTTGCCATTGGCGTGCATCCACATCAAATGATACGGTCAGTTCTTCGCCCATCTGGATGTTAAACTGTTCTATTTTGTCTGCTCCGAAAACATCGAAACACATTTTGCGGGGATATTGGCCGTGGTCTTCAATCACGTATTCTTGTGCTTTCCACTCATTGCCCGACTTTGCCACTCCGCCTCTTGGTTGGAGTATAGCGATAATTTTTCCTGTAAATTCCATTGCGTTCTTTTTTAATGATGCGGCGAAGTTACAATTTTTTAGGGAAATCCGGAGAAGTTCCAGGTGTTTTTTCTTAATTTTCTTTGCTGTGGGAAGATCTTTTTTTGTAACTTTGTCCGATACTATGAAGTTATAGTACGAATAGGGAATAATATAAAACTTAAATACACAGAACATATGAAATTTATCGTTTCGAGTACTGCGCTCTCCAGCCATTTACAGGCTATCAGCCGTGTGATTAATTCGAAGAATGCGTTGCCCATTTTGGATTGTTTCCTCTTTGAACTGAAAGACGGAACATTGTCGATTACTGTTTCTGATAGTGAAACGATGCAAAATTCTTCTTTGATCATCATCTTATAAATATCTGACATCTCTGGAAATTCTTCCATATGTAACATCTGTTTTCTTGTTTCCTGCTCCCGGCTGACTCCCACCATGCTTTCCAAAAAAAACGGAATATTCTCATAAACAGCTCCCGCCACTTCCAGATCTGGCTCTTGTTCTACTTCCATTGGTGTTCTTAAATCCAGAATTTTCTGTAAATGATATTCTGTTTCCAGTAAAATCTTATCTTTCTGCGTAATCCTTGATAAACGGTTGCTGCGGATCAGCTGTTTATCTTTGATCACTGCACCTTCTGTCGTTTTTAATCCGCCAAGGTCTCTCGTATTATCTGCACCTTCCAGATAAATCTTCCCCATGTTACCGCCTCCATTTTTGTATGATCAGTTTTCCTTCTCTGGCTGTTCTTTCTCCAAGGATATTCCATCCATCATATAAGTTTTCTCATTTTTCTGATTCTCCAGATATTCTGTTCTGATCTGTGCTTTTGCTTCTTCATAGTCTCTCTTTAATTCTCTTGCAGAAAGCAGACGGCAGCCTTGTCCGCGGATAATGATCTGTTCCAATCCATCGGATGTTGCAACTGTTACATCGTATTTTCGTCCATGGGTATGGGCAAATTTTTCAATATACTGAT
>OGWT01002794.1_pt1 | contig 11534 bp, 11 predicted proteins | sample 1576101 | NCBI WGS metagenome assembly OGWT01 (sample SAMEA3541481, study PRJEB24748) | human gut metagenome | biome: human gut; feature: human-associated habitat; material: faeces | place: China | collected 2012 | reverse complement strand
ACCGTCCTCCCCTCTCCGCACAGCCTGTTTCAATTCTTCAAGGTCATGGTCATCCGGATGGGCGAGGGCGCGGTCAAAATTCCGGATCAGTCCGTCCAGATTGGGAGCCGGGTTGGGCTGCTGCTTCATTTTTTCATACCGCTCCCGGACCGCCATGGGCATTTTGCCCTGGCACATATACTCTCCGAACACGGAGTTGCTTGGGTCAACAGACTGCTTAACATGCTCAAGGATCTTCTGAAAATATGCCTCGCTGCCGCCAAAGCCCGCCGTCCCGAATAGAAAAACCTTTTTGTCTCTCAGCTTTGACAGTAGTTCCAAGGTTGCACTGTCCGCGTTGCCCTTATCCGTCCAGAACCCGATATAGAGTATTTCGGAGTGCAGTTCTTCCGCTTTCGGCGCACCGAAATAGTCACAGTTTTCTGCCGGAAGCACCGCGCGAATTGTATCAGCAAGTTTTTTTGTGTTGCCGGTCAAGCTGCTGAATATGATCGAATATTTTTCCTTATCCATAGTAAAAGCCTCCTGTCTAATCAAATCGGCATCGGTGTCCGGGCAATCAGAATGACCGCCAGAATCGCGCCCACAAACGATGTAGCACCGATGACAGCCAACACCTTTTTGTTGGTTTTCTTCTTCGCTGCTTTGCAGATCAGAGCGGCGCAAGCTACGCAGACAGCCGCAGCAATAAGCGCAATGCCAAGTGTTTTCCATAACCACGACAATTCATTGATCCAGTTCATAACATCACCTGTCTTTCTCCATTCTCTTCCGGATGCGCTTAGTCCATTAAGCCGTATTTCTTATAGGTGTTCAGCAGCTGCTTATAAAAGAGCCGGTTGCCGAAAAACTGCCGATACGTCGCGGACTTCTCTCGACCTTCGGCTTTGAGGCGTTCCATCTCATCCGCCTCGTAAGCGGCTTGTGCCTTGAGATCATTGAGCATCTTTTCAAATCCGCGATTTTTCTGTAAGCGCCTTTGGTGCGCGGAAAGGAAATGCCGTTCTCGTACCGGGTAATCATACGTCTGTTGATCCCCAGTGCATCGGCTACTTCCTGCTGGGTCAGCTTCCGCTTCTCCCGTTCAGCCTTGAATTTCTCTCCAAACGTCATTTTGGTGATCACTCCTGCCCACAAAAAGCTTGCGCCATCAAATTGCGCAAGTCTATGGCGAAGGCATTTGAGGTGCGTATCATAATGACTGAGCAATCCAACTGCTCATAGCATATCCTGAATGGCTCATCCCGTCAAGAAACATGGGGAGTCGTACACGAAAAAGTTACATCTTTTGAGCAGTTCAAATGAACAGGCATTTGTACTGCCGAACATCATCCGTACCGGCATACACCGGTGTGAAGGAACCGGAGTAAGAAATACGGAAATGGCTGCACAGTACAGAAAAGGATATGTCCCGGTTACGCTGGGTGTGGACAGGTTGCGGCTTACAATATAAAAGAAGAAGCCAGAACTGCAGGAAACAAGCAGTGCTGAAGATGTGCCAACCTCATCCAATCCAAATCCCCAATCCCACCTCCGTCCCACCGCCTATTCGGCCTTCAACCTCGACCATATCACATTTTGCAATATTTAGGCTACAAAATGTGAGGAAAAAATAAACGAACTTTGATATGATAGGGATGAAATGAAAAGGCTGCTATGGATTATGGGTAAAGGAATGGCGGTTTCTGTTCAATATGCCCACTGACGAGCAGAAAGTGCGTGACCGTAATTTTTGAGCAGGCCAAAAAAACGGACAAATACATGAAACAGAAAAGGGAAGGAGCTTGTACATGAAAGTTTGCTACACGGCAGGTCCGGTCAAAAAGCTGGAAAACTGCTTCTCGGTTTCCACCAATGCGGTGGAGATCCGCATCTGGTTTTTGACGGACGATATTCTGCGTATCCGCGCCGGTTTTGATGGGGACTGGGACGAAGCGTCCTACAGTCTGACCATGACCGCCTGGGACTCCCGCACGGACGAACTGATGAAGGACTGCCGCAAGCGCGTGCAGACCGCCGCTGCCGAACTGACCGATGGCGACAAGCAGGCCGTGATCCAGGGTAGCCGCCTGAAGGTGGTTGTGGAAAAGGCACCCTTCCGTATCATGGTATACGATAAAGATGGCAGCCTGCTGCATGCAGACATTCCCGACCTTGCTTATCGTGAGGATTCCAACCACCGCCGCATGCACGCTTCCCAGATCGAAGCCGATGACTGCTTCTATGGCTTTGGCGAAAAATCTGGCGAGATCAACAAGGCTGAAAAGTACATGAACATGGCCCCTGGCGATGCCATGGGCTACAATGCCAAGGAGACCGATTCCCTGTACAAACACATCCCGTTCTACATCAAGCTGAACCGCGGTACCAAACAGGCAGTTGGTTACTTTTACCACAACACCGCTGAATGTGATTTCAACATGGGCCGCGAAAAGCGTAACTACTGGCACCGTTACTCCACCTACCGCACCGATGCCGGGGATGTGGATCTCTTCCTGATCGCAGGCCCCTCCATCCGCGATATCATTGAGCGTTACACCGATCTGACCGGCAAGTCCGTCATGCTGCCCAAAGCAGCGCTGGGCTATCTGGGCAGCTCTATGTACTACCCCGAATTGCCGGAAAACAGTGATGACGCCGTGCTGGAATTTATTGATACCACCCATGAGGAGGACATCCCCGTGGACGGCTTCCAGCTTTCCTCCGGCTACTGCGCCGTGGAAACCGAGCAGGGCATCAAGCGCTGCACCTTCACCTGGAACAACAAGCGCTTTAAGGACCCCGCTGACTGGTTTGCCCAGATGGTCAAGCGCGGCATTATCGTTTCGCCCAACATCAAACCCGGCATGCTGCTGGTTCACCCCCTGTTGGAAGAGATGAAGGCAATGTTCCTGCCCGCATCCGATGATAACGCCGGTGTGGACGGCCTGGCGGTGGGCACCTGGTGGGGCGGCCCCGGCCTGTTTGTGGACTTTACCAAGCAGTCCACCCGCGAACACTGGAAACAGTACATCAAGGACGCCCTGCTGCGTTATGGCTGCCGCTCCCTGTGGAACGACAACTGCGAGTATGACAGCATGGTGGACAAGGACGCCAAAGTTTACTTTGAGGGCAAGGGCAGCACCATCGGTACCATGAAGCCGGTGATGAGCAACCTGATGTGCCAGCTTTCCAACGAAGCCATTGAAGAGTACGACCCCAACTGCCGTCCCTTCTCGGTCTGCCGTTCCGGCCATGCCGGCATCCAGCGTTACGCCCAGGTTTGGGCAGGCGATAACCTGACCCACTGGGATACCCTGAAATACAACATTGCCACCATCCTGGGCATGGCCCTGTGCGGTGTTTCCAACCACGGCTGCGATATCGGCGGCTTCTATGGCCCCGCACCGGAGGCCGAGCTGTTCGTGCGCTGGGTGCAGAACGGCATCTTCCAGCCGCGCTTCTCCATCCATTCCACCAACACCGACAACACCGTGACCGAGCCTTGGATGTTCAGTGATAAAAAGCAGTACATCCGCGATGCCATCAACTTCCGCTATAAGCTCAGCCCGATGCTGTATTCCCTGATGGTGCGCGCCCACGAAAACGGCCTGCCGATCTGGCAGCCCACCTTCGCCGTGTTCCAGAACGACCCCGCCACCTATGATGAGGGCGTTGACTTCATGTTTGGCGATTCTCTGCTGGTTGCCAACGTTGTGGAAAAGGGCCAGACCGTGCGCCCTGTCTACCTGCCCAAGACCGAGAACGAAAACGAGCGCTTCTACAACTTCTACACCCGCGAGGAGTACGCTCCCGGCCAGACGATCGAGGTACCGGTCGATATTTCCAGCATCCCGCTGTTTGTGCGCAGCGGTGCTATCCTGCCCATGAGCGGCAACCGCCTGCACAACCTGATGACCGAAAAGACCACTGAGCTGGAGATCCTGATGGCACCGGATGTGGATTCCGAGTTTGTTCTGTACGAGGATGACGGCTGCACCAATGAGTATCTGAAGGGCGCTTACCTCAAGACCCGCATTGCCGTGACCGCAGGCGTAAAGACTTACGTTCACTTTACCAACGAGGGCGATTACGATACCGCTGTGGAAAGCATGTATCTGGATATGATCCACCGCGAAAAATCCCCGTTCTATGTGCAGCTGGACGGCAAGGAGCTGCCGCACTTCCTGCACCGCCGCAAGTTTGAGGAAGCCGAGAGCGGCTGGTACTACAGCCAGCGCCTGAAGAGCGTGCAGGTCAAATACCCCAACCCCAAAAAGGACCATGAGATCATGGTCTCGTTTGAGCAGTTTGATCTGATTGGTATGTAACGCGCCGTAAAACGCGATACAAAATAGAAGGAGGAAACAAAATGTTCAAAAAGATTGCAGCGCTGGCAACGGCTGCTGTGCTGTGCACCGGGCTGATGGCCGGCTGCGGCGCATCCAGCACCACGGCTGACACCAGCTACAGCGCAGAAAACCCGCTGGTTCTGACGCTGGCCCACGGCCTGTCCGAGACCCACACCGTCCACATTGCCATGACCCAGTTTGCTGAGGAAGTGAACGAAAAGACCGATGGCCGCGTCCAGATCAAAATCTTCCCCAACGGCCAGCTCGGCAGCGAAAACGAGAACCTGGAGCAGTTGCAGGCAGGCGTTATCGCCATGACCAAGGTTTCTGCCCCCGGTCTGGCAACGTACAACGAAGCCTACAACGCATTCGGCCTGCCTTACATCTTTAATGATACCGAGGATTTCTACCATGTCATGGACTCCCAGCAGATGCAGGATTTCTTCCTCTCTACCGGCGATGACGGCTTTGTTACCCTGACCTATTACACCTCCGGCGCCCGCTCTTTCTACACCAAAGACAGAGCCATCCGCACCCCGGCTGATCTGAAGGGCCTGAAGATCCGCGTGCAGGACATGAAGTCCCAGACCGATATGATGAACTATCTGGGCGGCATTCCCGTTGCCATGTCTTACGGCGATGTGTATACCTCCCTGCAGACCGGCATCATTGACGGCACCGAAAACAACGAAACCGCACTGACCACCGGCAAGCACGGCGAAGTGTGCAAGGTCTACTCCGTTGACCAGCACGCCATGATCCCCGACGTTCTGATCATGAGCGAAAAGGTATGGAAGCAGATCTCCCCGGAAGATCAGCAGATCATTCTGGAAGCTGCCCACAATTCTACCGAGGCCCACAAAGTCATGTGGGACACCGCCATTGACGAAGCTGTGAAGGAAGCGCAGGAAACCATGGGCGTTGAGTTTGTTTACGATGTAGACAAGGAAGCTTTCCGCGAAGCAACCCAGCCCATGATCGAAGCATACGAAAACGAGTATCCCGGCGTTAAGACCCTGATGGATACGATTGAAGCTGCACGAGAGGGGGAATAAAACATGAAACAGTTTTTGGGTAAAGTAAAGTTCTGGATGGATAAGTCCCTCAGCATTGCCTGCGCCGTTCTGCTGTCTTTCATGACCATCCTGGTTCTCATCCAGGTGTTCTCCCGTTATGTCCTCAACAGCCCCGTTGCCTTTACGGAGGAACTGGTGCGCTACAGCCTGATCTGGACCGGCTTTATCGGTGCAGCTTACGCATTCTCCACCCGCGAGCATATGTCCCTGACGCTGGTGCGTGACAAATTCACCGGCAAAGCCCACACCGCTCTGCTGGTTGCCATCGACGGCCTGATCCTGCTGCTGGCGATCTTCGTCATCACCATCGGCGGCTTCAAGCTGGCTGTTTCTGCCAGCCGTGAATTCTCCGCTCTGCTGGGCATCCCCCGCAGTCTGGTGTACTCCATCGCTCCGATTTCCGGCATTTTCATCATCATCGCCCAGATCATCAACATTTATGAAGATATCACCGGCGAAAAAGTTGACTGCTAAGGAGGGCACAGAACAATGAGCATTACACTGACAACCGTTATCCTTTTTGCTGTGTTCGGCGTGCTGCTGTTTTTGGGCGTGCCCATCTCCATCAGCATTGTGGTTTCTTCCATTGTAACCGCCATGTCCACCCTGTCTTGGGACCAGATCACCTTTATCACCATGCAGAAGATGAACTCCGGCGTTGAGTCTTTCTCTCTGCTGGCTGTGCCCCTCTTCATCCTGGCTGGCAACATCATGAACAACGGCGGTATTGCCAAGCGCCTGGTCAACTTTGCCCAGCTGTTCGTTGGCAAGATCCCCGGCTCCATGGCACAGGCCAACATCCTGGGCAACATGCTGTTCGGCGCACTGTCCGGTTCCTCCGTTGCTGCTGCTTCCGCCATGGGCGGCTGCATCAGCCCCATTGAGGAAGAAAACGGCTATGACCCAGCTTACTCTGCAGCAGCCAACATTGCTTCCGCCCCCACCGGCCTGCTGATCCCGCCCACCTCCGCATTCATTGTTTACTCCACCGTTGCTGGCGGTGTTTCCATCTCCACCCTGTTCATGGCTGGTTACGTTCCCGGCATCCTGATGGGCCTGTGCTGCATGCTGGTTGCCTTTATCGGCGCCAAAAAGGCAGGCATGAAAGCTACCGGTTATGATAAGAGCAAGAGCATCGGCAAGACCATTTGGGACGCTGTGCCCTCTCTGCTGCTCATCGTCATCGTTATCGGCGGTATCGTTTCCGGTATCTTCACCGCTACCGAGGGCGCTGGCATCGCAGTTCTGTACTGTCTGATCCTCTCCATCGTCTACAAGAGCATCACTTTCAAGAGCTTCTTGAAGATCCTGCTGGATTCCGCCAAAACTTCCGGTATCATCCTGTTCCTGATCTCCGCTTCCTCCGCCATGTCCTTTGTTATGGCTTACTCCGGCATCCCGGCAGCCATCTCCAACGGCCTGATGAGTCTGACCAGCAACAAGTACATCATCTTCCTGCTCATGAACATCATCCTGCTGGTCATCGGCATGTTCATGGACATCACCCCGGCCATCCTGATCTTTACCCCGATCTTCCTGCCCATCGCTACCAGCTTTGGCATGACCGAGATCCAGTTCGGCGTTATGCTCATCTTCAACATGTGCCTGGGCAACATCACCCCGCCGGTTGGCTCAGTTTTGTTTGTCGGCTGCGGCATTGGCCATGTTTCCATCGAGCAGGTCACTTCCAAGCTGATCCCGTACTTTGTCGCATTGGTGCTGGCCCTGCTGGCTGTTACCTATATCCCGGCACTGTCTCTGGGTCTGCCCAGCCTGATGGGCCTGATCTGATAGCAGGCTTTGCCCCGTAACCCAACAATAGCATAAACAAAAACGGCACCGCTGCCCAAAGGGAAAAACCCGGGCGGCGGTGCTGTTTTTGCTAAGGTTCCAGATACACTTTAGGGTGTTGAAGCGACCGGCTTCTGCACAATACCTAACAAATAATTCCATAGTTTTTGCTTCCTAATGATTGTCTTGATTTAGTAACTTCATGGAATAATCGTAAAAATCACTCAATTCCTTATATGTCTGTATCTTATTTTTACGTTTTAGATAATCAGCATAAAAGGCAAAGAAGCAAGCAAGGGCAGCACCAATAATCATCAATCCGTATCCCCATAGGGTACTTCCACCATTTAGCGTAATGATAAGACCAGTTACCGCAAGAAGCAGGCCTATAATCATAACCAGGCCGCTTTGGATCAGTTGTATTGCATCTTGGGGGGATTTATTTAGAGTTGTGTTGGCCACTTCTTTTTTCATCGTTTCTATATCTCCTTTCATAAGGTCATCCAAAGAAACGGAATAAATGTCGCAGAGCATAATTAGATTGTGAACATCAGGATAGCTCCTTTCATTTTCCCAACTTGAAATTGTTTGCCTTGAAACATCGAGGAGCTCCGCAAGTTTTTCTTGGCTAAAACCGCTTACGATTCTCAGTTCTTTTAGTCGTTTACTTATGTACATCGCATTTGTTCCTTTCTTCTGTATATTCTTTATAACACATTTCCGCAAAAATACTATCAAGTTTACTTTCCAACCACCGTCAAAATCTCTTTACATAGGTGTTTGAAACGCAGAATCAACAATGTTTTTTATACCACCAGAGCGCCTATAACACCGTGGGAAAGCAGGCGGCAGCCTTTATTGCAGACTTTTTTGATAGCGCTTCCTGCTGAACATGCCGCCAAATTTTTTCAGCCTTTCTTCCTGCCGGGTCTTGCAGGCGCTCTTTTTTTGTGGTACCATGCCCTACAAAAGCAAAAATGGCCGCAAGCGGCAGGGGAGCCCCCCTGACCATGCAGCCAACAACAGGAAGGGCACATCATGAAATTTTTCAGTCTCGAAAATCCAATCTGGAAGTTTATCGGCAATTTGGCGGATTTTTTCCTTTTGTCCTGCCTGTGGTATCTCTGCTGCCTGCCGGTGGTAACGGCGGGCGCGGCCACAACGGCGCTGTATTACGTTACCTTAAAGATGGCCCGCGGGCAGGAAGGCCAGCTCATTCCCGCGTTTTTCCATTCTTTTAAGCAGAACCTCAAGCAGGCAACCGCGCTGTGGGTGGGGTACCTGGCGGTTGGCATCCTGCTGGTACTGGATCTGGTGATCTGCCTGCAGACCAGTTCGGTGTTTGCGGGGGCAATGTTTTTTACCAGCGTAGTGCTGCTGGCCTGCTGGGCGCTGTTTATCACCATGCTGTTCCCGCTGGTTGCCCGGTGCGATAACACCATCGGCGCGCTGTTCAAGATGGGCATTGCCATGGCGCTGCGCAATGTAATGCCTGTTCTGGCCGCGCTGATGGTCACCGTAGCATTTTTTGCCGTGGGCGTTTTTGTATTCTGGCCGGTGCTGCTGGTGGCGCCGGGGCTGGCGAGCTACTGCAACGCCTTTTTGTTCAACCGCATTTTTGATAAATATGGCATGACGCTGGAATAACTGCACAATAAAATACGGTTTGGTTACGGCACTCCGTGCGTTACCCGTTATCCCGCAGGTGGGGGTGGATGGGCAGCCCGGAGTGCTTTCTGTATTCACGGGGGGAACGCCCGGTGCTGGCGCGGAACAGATCCTTGAAATAGTTGCTGCTGCCAAAGCCGCACAGCATGGCAATTTTGGTGATGGAGTTATCTGTCATCAACAGCATCTGGGTGGCCTGGCGCAGCCGGATGTAATTCACATGCTCTTTGAACGTCTGCCCGGTGATCAGCCTGAACTTGCGGGAAAAATAGGTGGGGCTCAGGTTGCAGTACCTGGCCACTTCTTCCAGCGTTAAGGGCTGCTGGTAATTCAGCGCAATGTATTTCAGCGCGCGCTCAATGTCGGCGCTGTAGCCCTCTTTGGGAGACATGGTTTCATGGCTGAAAATGCCATTCCGCAGCAAAAGCAGCACCAGATGCAGCGATTCCAGCTCCAGCACCTGCTCCGAATATTTGCGCGGCAGGTCGTTTTCCAGCAGCATCTGGTCCAAAAGAGCTTCTACCATCGTGCGGGTCTCGGCGTTCAGGATCACCTTGCAGGAACGCTCCAGCGCCTGCTGTACTTCGGTCGGGTCGCCACGCATCATGTCGGCAAGTACATCTGATTTACAGAACACGATAATGCGCTCGCAGCTGGTTTTGCCCTCGTAGCGGGTGCTGTGGGGGTCGCCTGCAGCCACAATAAACAGGTCGCCCGCTTCCAGGTGCCACTGGCCCTGGTTGACGGTGTAGGTGCAGGTACCGCTTTTCAGGTAAAAAATTTCGCAATAAGTGTGGGTGTGCTCGTAAGACATGCGGAACACCGGGCCGTGCAGAGCACGCTCTACATAAACATCAACAGTTTGCTGCTCCAATTCTTCCGCCGTGCGGGAGTTGGAGTCGTTCTCCATCGGTTCGCGTTCGGGACTCATTGGCAAAGACGTCCTTTCATAAAGTTGTAACTTTTAGCATTGTGCATAAATTGGCGAAAATTGGTTTATGTATTATGGATATATATAATACACTGTTTTTAAGAAAAGTCAAGAAAACTGTGTTTTGTAGCAAAAACGGCATATTTTTTTAGTATTTTCGGTGCTTTCCAGCAGGTATAATGACAGTGTTGAAAGAAAGACGGGGTGCACACCGCCTGAATAAAAAATGTTAACGGCAAAGCTGGTTCATCGCTTGCCCAGCCGCCGTTCCACTGCTTGACATTAAGGAGAATACCATATGAAAAAGAAAATTATTGCAGCCACAATGGCCGCCGCTATGTGCGTAAGCCTGGCAGCCTGCGGCGGCAGCACCGCCTCTTCCTCCGCCGCTGAAAGCACCGCTTCCTCCACTGCCGAAAGCACTGCATCCTCTACTGCAGACGCTGCTTCCACCGGCGATGAAGAAGTTGACCTGCGCATGGCATGGTGGGGTTCTCAGGACCGCCACGACCGTACTATCAAGGCCATCGAGCTGTATGAATCCCTGCACCCGAACGTAAAGATCGAGTACGAGTATTACTCCTTTGATGACTATTTCACCAAGCTCAAGACCCTGGTTGCTTCTGACCAGGTGTGGGACATTTTCCAGCTGGGCGGCAACTTCCCCATGTACATAGACAAGATCTATCCGCTGGATGACTACATCGCTTCCGGTGTTGTGGATGTTTCCGGCATCGGCGATGCCAACCTGAAGACCACCCAGGATACTGAGGGCCATCAGCTGGGTATCTCCAACGGCCTGAACTCTTACGGTATTGCTTACGATCCCGACATGTTCGCTGAAGCCGGCGTTGCCGAGCCCACCGATACCTGGACCTGGGATGACTACGCAAACGCTGCCAACACCATCCATGAAAAGCTTGGCATTTACGGCTGCTCCTCCATGCTGACCTCTGAATTCATCGCTGGCTGCTCCGTTTACGTTGCACAGTATGGCGATGTTGGCCAGTACAGCTTCTTTAACCTGGATCTGACCGGCATGGGCTTCGATGACCCCCAGATGCTGACCCCCTACATCCAGATGCGTGCTGACTCCATCAAGAACGAAGTTTACCCCGATGCCGGTGCTTCCGCTGAGATCACCAACATCGAAAACGACTTCCTGGTAACCGGCGAAGCTGCTATGGCTTGGGTTGCTGCCAACCAGTTCCCGACCATGTACAACGTCTGCCAGGATCAGGGCCGCACCCTCAAGCTGGCAACTCTGCCCCGCATCACCAGCGATGGCCCTTCCGGTGCTGTCATCCAGTCCTCTCAGATGCTCTGCGTCTCTCAGGACAGCCAGCAGAAAGAAGAAGCTGCTAAGTTCATCAGCTGGTTCGAAAATGACCCCGACTGCAACAACATCCTGCAGGGCGAGCGCGGCATTCCTGTAAACGCTACCGTTCGTGAGACCCTGTCTGCCAACGCTACCGAAGGCCAGCAGATCATGTACGACTTCATGGACAAGGTTTCTAAGTTCAAGATGCCGGACAAGGTCAACGTGCTGAGCCCCGACGGCCAGGACGAGGTTGTTGATAACTACCGCAACTACATCCAGCAGGTTGTTGACGGCCAGATCACCGCAGAAGAAGCTGCCCAGAAGACCTATGACGATGCAGCTGCACTGTTCACTGAGTAAGTTCTAAGGCAATACCGCACAATTCCCGCCTAACGGCTCAAGCACCGCTCCGGCGG
>OGWT01002790.1_pt1 | contig 11540 bp, 8 predicted proteins | sample 1576101 | NCBI WGS metagenome assembly OGWT01 (sample SAMEA3541481, study PRJEB24748) | human gut metagenome | biome: human gut; feature: human-associated habitat; material: faeces | place: China | collected 2012 | reverse complement strand
GGCATTACAGACTACTGAAGAATTTTAACCTCTTCACGAATGAAGAAAGTATGATCCTATTTCATCTGTACTTTCGATATTTCTATCAAGGTCCGTGAATCGACCTTATAAAAAAAGGCGGAATATTTTATTCCACCTTAAATATATAAATCTATTTTCTAGCTCCACAAGTCGAGCATCTGTATCCTGTTGTCACAGTTTCAGTATGAGTCACCGCATCATGGTGTACTGTCTGATAGCCAGTGACTTCTTCACGCCATTCAGAATGGAATCCACCACAATTGCCTCCGTTAAAATAACTGTTTTTAAAATGTGCATCAATATCTAAACCTGTTAAGTCTGCACCGCATTGATTACAGATTTCATGTTCTTTCATCTCTGTTACCGGCACCTATTCGTCATAGGCAGGCTGATCGACAACTGTACGAGTTTCAGTCACAGCCACCCAGTTATGTGTATGTTCCGCTGGTTTTGAGCTGTTTGAGTTTGAACTGTTGTTATTAGAAGGCTTTGAAGAAGAACCTGTATTGTTCTTGTTTGAGCTAGTATTCGTAGTCGAAGCTGTAGTATCCTTCTTTGATTCTGAAGTATTTGATTTATTAGAAGAATCGGCTTTTGCGGTTTCTTCTTTCTTTTCTTCCTGCTTTACTTCAGTTTCGTCTTTTTTCTCATCTTCCGTCTTTGCAGAATCTTCAGATGGTGTCAAAGTGGCGGTAGTGCCATCTTTTTTTGTTACGTCTAAATTGACTTTATCATCTTTTAAAGAAACATCCACTTTCTTTGTATCTGTAGTATCTACATCCTTGAATACGAATGTTTTGTCCTGATCCTGTAATCCTACTTTCACATCCAACTTGTCATTTTCTTTGACAGTGTAATACAAAGTACGTTCTTCTTTGTTTTTTACTGCATCTCCATTTTCCAACAAGTTATCACTGAAGTTTTCTTCTGAACTTGATTTTGTTTCAAATACTGTGATCTTCTTTCCAGTGTTGTTTGTAATCTTCAAAGATTTTGAATCCTTGACTTTTTGACCAAGTGTTTTTACTTCTTTTTTCTTGGCAATTTCTGCTGTCTTTGTATCTTTTGTTTCTGTCGATGAAGAAGAACATCCAGTCAAAATCATACTTAATGCAATCGCACCTGCTGTTAAAATTTCTTTTGTTTTCATATATAATACATCCTTTCCTGATCTATTTTGCTTTCACTACCATGTTAAAGTGTGATATACCTTCACGCAAAATGGTATTACAGACTACTACAAAATTTTAACTCCTCCACGAATGAAGAAAGTATGATTCCAATTCATCTGTACTTTCGGCATTACTGCCAAGGTCCGTGAATCGACCCTATTTAAGGATTAAGGCAATTTGCCTTAATTTTTTATCATTTCTCTTTACAACTATATTTTACCATGTATCCTTTCAAAAAATGCTAGATTTTTGTGCGAATTTGGGAGTGAATTTTGATGTTTTGGACCTCATAGCCATTCAAATCTGTGCCGTACTCATTCATTTGCATATATACTCCTGTTCCCGAAGCCTTCACTACCATACGAAAGCGTGCTGTACTGCAACTTAATGTGTGCTTTAACATACATTGTCTATCCTTCACTACCATGTGAAAATTTGCTGTACTGCAACCTCAAATGGCATTACAGACTACTAATAAATTTTAACCTCTTCACGAATGTAGAAAGTATGATTTAAATTCATCTGTACTTTCGGCATTACTGCCAAGGTCCGTGAATCGACCTTGTTTAAATAAATAGAATACTTTCTATTATTTAAAATGAGTACATACAATATTTTAAGGGAAAGATATTAAAAGGGCTTTTTAGTCATTACTGTATGTACCCATTTGAAATAATGAGCAGGCTCATGTTTTCTGCTCTGTCCAGAACACTGGCTTATGGATCGTTGTCCCATGTCTAAAACTCTGATGGATCAGATTCTGACATTCTCCTTAAAATCTGAAACATCTCTTGCTAAGTAAGCTTGTCACAGCTAACGTTTGTAACATCACAACAAAAGTTACGTTGGAAAGTAGGAGTTCACCTCCTACCAAAAGAGTTGTGTTGCTACATCTTGAAATTAAAAGTTGAAGGTTCCAGGAATTGCACCTGATAATACTAAGACCTTCATTAAAAAAACTTATAAAGAAAAAAGCTGTCGTCTTTTTGATATATATTGAACCAGAGAAAATATTCAGACCATTGCAAATTTCGTCATAAGTATGTGTCATTCGATTTTAAAGCGAAAAGTAGTCTTTAAAAGGAGATTCCTCCCATCTGTTAGTTTAATAGTGCTTTAATCGAATAATGTCTGCCAATAAATAAATCTTAATGTGAGCTATCGTAGAAGGACCTATCTCCTTATTTTATTTAGAACGATTTGAGTATTGGCAGGATGGTATTTGAGGATTGTGGGAGTTGCACCCAACATACTGCTATCCTCATAAATGTGGCAGGCTCATGTTTCTGCCGTGGTCATTTTTGATATCTGTCTATGACAAACTGTTAAATTCAAACTGCAAGCGAAAAAGTTTTACTTTCTATATTATCTCTGTTTCCAAAGGGAGATTCATAGAACAGGTTCTAACAGATATCTGGATCGACTTTATGTTTATAGTTACCCTGAAGTATCCGGTGAGTATAACATCATTAAACCGTAAACAACCTCATGTCTTATCGTTTGGGTCGTGCATTGTAGGCGGTCGAACTACTTAGCACGGTATGAAAGCAGGACTTACGTGTATGCGGGAAAGCCAACGTCATACAGTGCCTGCCTTTTTTCTAAAATGTGCTGTACTGCAACCCGAATGGATATGAGTCAATCGAATATTTGCTTTCACTACCATGTGAATATATGCTATACTGCAACCTCAAGTAATGGCATTACAGATTACTAAGAAATTTTAACCTTGTCACGAATGACAAAGGTATGATTCCAATTCATCTGTACTTTCGGCATTTCTGCCAAGGTCCGTGAAACGACCTTATTTAAAATTAAGGCAATTTGCCTTAAGCCGTTGAATTGACATTTACTTAATTCCAATTAACAAAATAAAATAGTAACGCATACACATGCCAACAAACAAACCAATACACCATAAAGCAAATACCCAGGTAAATTCCAAAAATACCATCTTAGCGAAAAAATTTCGCAATCTTTTAATGGAATAATATCATTAAGTAAAGAAACAATACATTCTAACACCAACAGAATCACTAGTATATACACTAACCATTCAAGAATGAAATACCCAGATATCATATTCATCACTCTCCTTGCTATTAGAAACAGACATGCTGTCCTTTATATCTTTCAAATTTATATCTACCTATATTTTACCATTTTAATCTGGCAAAAATGCTAGATTTTTGTGCGAAATGAAATCAACTCTTTCGGAACATATGAATATAGATCATATCCTTAGCATACATTTTTTTTACGAAACGCACGCAAAAGTTCGCTTCGTCTGTGGATGCATAGAGCTGATATCGGCTCAATCCAATCGTTTTTAAATTTAAGCGATTGACAAGATATTCAATCGACTCATATCCATTTGGTACAATCACATCTTTAACGTATGAACTTTGATTAATTCATCTATTTTATACCCTCCAGGGATATTATTGAACTCATCAAAAATTATATATTCTTTTTTTAACTTGTGTTTACCATATGGTTTTCTACGCATAGGATAACCATGATTTTTAAGCCAATTGTTTGGCATATGTTCACTGGTGTGCTTAATTTTTTTCATACATTTTACCTCTTTTTTTATGCCTGTCTTTATTTTATTACTCCGTTCCAAGTTTTCACTTGCTGAACGGCTTCTTGTAACGTTTCCCTATCTGGAGCTTCTTGCTCATATCGTTCAAAGATTGCTTTTACAATATCTTTGCTATTTGCTTGTATTTCTTCAAAACTACGATAGTTTATGTTAAGACAAGAACCAATTGAGGAAAGAGAACAAACAAAATCAGAAAATTGAAATACCAATTCCCCCGGGGATTCTATATGGAGAAATTTTTTATATTCAAATACTTGCGTTAATGTACCGTCCATTCCATGTTTTAGTAGTTCTATACGGATATAATACTTTTTTTCTTTATAAATAACAGGAAATATATCAACATATTTACTTTCATCAAGCATACTTGCTTCTCTTAATACAACTTTTATCATCATTTTTTCCTCCCCTGGTCGGTAAGCAACGACTAGTATATAAACATGAAGTTCTTTTTTTTATTTTACTATCTTTATTTTTCTTCGACAATTTCTTTGGCAGTCTTTTCATCAAAAAGCCAACGTAAATTATCTATAACTTTTTCTTGTTCATTTTGTGGCAATACTTCTACTGCCTTTTTTACAAACGCCTTAATGATGTCATTGAATGCAGAACTATCAACCATAGTACAAAAATCATCATCACTCCATTTGCATAGAAAAAAGGACCTAAACGCACGTTTCAGGTCCTCTGTATACACTTACTTGATGATATCATTATAGCACAACTCTCGGACAAAAATGCTAGAAATTTGTGCGAAATTTGTTCAGAGCAAAAATGAACATTGTGAACAAAAAGAGCTATATACGCTTTATATAAAGTGTATTAGGATTCAAAAATGTTCAAATAAAAAATCCAACAAAATTTTTACAAAAAAATTTATTGTTGACAAAAACAGGAAAATAAGCATTTTCACGCTGTATTACGCACAAAGAATAAAAGAATTAAGGCATTTTGCCTTAATTCTATAATTCCATACAGCTTTCATTTCTTTCTTCTTCTAAATCATCCTCAACAACTACTTTACTGTTTTCGTTTCCAGAAGTATCTAATATCTTGTTGATCTCCTTTTGACGATTTCTTGCACTTGTTAACTCATCCTGTAATTCAAAAGGTTTGTTCACCATCTCTTTTGCAATTTTTAGATTTCCTTCGTAATTCTGGATGGTTTCAATCGTTTTATTCAGTGAATAGCGTATATCATTGATACGTTTATACATTCGATTGAAATTTACTCGACCTACTGGATTTACCGAATCAACATTGATTGTCCGCAATGGTGTTTTCATTTTGATTACTATTCCTTCTCCTGCCAAGCCTAATCCAATCAATACGTCCGCTTTCATAAAGCGACCCACAAATTTATTTTCTTTATAATCACTCAGCTTATACCCCTTTGTACATTCTTGAATTGCATCCCAAGCTTCCTTCAGATCGTGATATTCATTCCCTTTGACATCATAAAATGTAAAATGCTCTGTATCTCTAAGATTATTGGCTTCAATCTCATTTTTGAAATATTCACATTCCTCTGCAAGAATGGTGCGATATTTTTTTTCTGTTTCGATTCGATCTGGTAAAAGTGCAACATCATCTTGTGCCTGCATTTTTTTCTTTTGCCACGACCTCCGCATTGTTTCTAATCGTTTCACTTCGTTGTCTACTTCAAACTTTTCCTTAATGATAGGATTTCCAGATGCAATCGCCTTGACCTCGGCATATGAGAAACTATTCTGTGTATCTTCTTCAAATTCACGTGTATCTCCCGTACCTTCTAGAAGCTGTGTTACATAGCTTGATTTTGTTTCGACCATCTGCCATGAATATGCATCAAATGATTTTTTAGTAACATAGCGGAATTCGTAAATTTCGTTATACATATTTCCTTGTCTGAATGCTCGTCCATTCTGCTGTTCAATATCGCTTGCACGCCACGGAACATCTACATGGTGTATTGCTATCATACGTTCCTGAATATTTGTTCCTGCACCTAGTTTTGGCGTTGAACCAATCAAAACACGCATTTCGCCTTTATTCATCTTTTCAAAAAGATTCTGCTTTTTTAATTCTGTGTCATAATCATGAATAAATGCGATCTCGTTTTCGGGAATACCTAATTCTACAAATTTTATCTTTAGATCGTCATAGACATTGCTGAACACATAGCCGGTTTCTTCATCATTTTCCTTCTCATTCTTATGAGGTGTAGACGAGTCACAGAAAATAAGCTGGGTTGCTTTATCATTGTCATAATCCTTATAAATCTGATATACCTGTTTTGCAATCGTCCATAGTTTTCCGTTTTCTTCGTCTGGATAATTTGGATCAATCAATCGCATATCAATACTTGCTTTTTTACTGTCTGATGTAATCTTAAGCATATTGTCGATATGCGGATCCACATTTCCATTATGAATGCATTCGGTACGTTCAACAATTTCACTGATGTAGTTTTCCAGTACATCACTTGGCTCAATGGCAATAACGGTCGGCTTACCTCCAATATGTTTTGGTGGTACAGCTTTCACTCGACCTAGCACCGATTCTTCCAGTGATTTTCTCAGCATTCCGGCTGTCTGAATCTCCGCAACCTGTCTAAAGTGATTCATCAATTCTTCCATGTTGAAGAATTTACAGAAGCGGGAACGATTGACAAAGCCTGAGCCGTCCACACTGATTTCAAAGCTGTTGGTTACTTTACCAAATGTTTTTGCCCATGCATCAAAGCAACGGATATTCTGTTTTCTTAGATCGTTCTCCTGCAAATATCTCTGCATAGTATAAAGCTCTGCCATAGTATTCGTTACTGGAGTCCCTGTCGCAAAACAGATACCACCGCCATTATCCTCAATGATCTTGCATTTCATATACATATCCATAGCTTTTGCGGAATTCTGCTGTGGAACACCTGCAATGTTTCGCATAGCCGTATAGCTGAAAAGATTTTTAAACTCATGTGCTTCATCAACAAACATATAGTCGATTCCCAGATTTTCAAATGGAACTACATTCTCATCCCGTCTGGAATCTGCTAATCTCTGTATCTGCATTTCGATAGATTTTTTCGTTCTTTCCAACTGCTTTACAATCTTTGTTTGGTTTTCATTATATGAGTTATCCAATTGTTCGATGGCAGCATTCATCTCATCCATCTGTTTTCTCATCAGTTCAATCTGTAAATCAGTGCCGATTGAAATCATCTTAAAGCTGGAATGTGCCATGATAATTGCATCATAGTTTCCAGTAGCAATCTTTGTTGTAAAAGCCATTCTACGCTGTTTTGACATATCTTTTTTGGTTGCCACCAATACATTGGCATTTGGATATAAACGCATAAAATCGTTCGCCCACTGCGATACGATGTGGTTAGGTACAACGTATAAAATCTTGTTTCGTAATCCTAAACGCTTCATTTCCATACCGCTGGCAACCATTTCAAATGTTTTTCCAGCTCCAACCTGTTGCCATAGCAAAGTATTTGTATTCGTATCCATGATACGTGCAATTGCATTTTTCTGATAAGGCTCCAGATTGTAGGAAGGTGCCATTTCCGGAAAAGAAATGAATGAACCATCATAGACTCGGTTTCGGATGTTGTTGAATCTATGATTATAAATATCTACCAAATCTTTCTTTCGTTCATAGTCCTGATAAATCCAATCCTCAAACTCCTGCTCCAAATCTTCCGCAAGCTGTCGAGCCTGTGCGGTTCTTTCAGGATTGACTTCACTTTTTCGATGTATTTTTCCATCCTCATCTTCCTCCGTCCAGTAATTTCTAATCTCGGGCATTCTGGAATTAATAATATCTGTGAAAAGATCATATCCATTGTAATCCGGCTGGCTTTTCCAGAAGTCTACATTGTCTGTTTTCTGCACTCCCCAGTTTAGCGTTACCTCACTGTTGATGTTCCAACGACTAGGCTGTGTTGTAAAATATTTAGCCGAATATTCATCATAGTCGATTCTCATACGTGAATAATCATACCCAGACTCCTTAAAAATGTGACTACTGAATTCACGGATATATTCAATAGGAACCCATTGAGCACCTAACTGTACATGAATGTCCTCAGCCGACAAAGGTTCTGGTAAAACACTTTTTAATGCTTCGATATTGTTGTCAAAGCCATATCTTTCTGCAATCTCAATCTTTTCATAGATATCTCCGCTCAAATATTCATCCGCCATGAGTAATTTTCCAGACTCTGGCTGAATGAAGGCAATCTTTTTTTCTAGCAGTTCCTTCTGTACGCTTTCTTCTGTCACAGAAAGCAGTGAACTCATGTATTCTAAATTTAAAGATGCATACGTATCTAAAGATACACGAACAGCATCTTCCAAACTTTCAACCGCTTTTATTTCACGTTTTGGTTGAATCGTTCTTTCTGAAAAAATTTGAGTTTTGCTTGCACGCTTTGTTTTGGTATCATAGTTTTCAAGTGAATCCAGTAGAGCCAGACGAGGATCGTTGTCTAAAAGACGGATGTTTGTTCTTTTATGGATAGGTCCATATTCTTTAATAAAATCATCGTATAAGGCATTCAGTTCCGCACGTTTTCCAAGATAAAGAATCTCATCAACATCATCCACCTGCATACGAATCAATTCGTTTGCTGTATCAGCTAATTTGATAAGGCAAATTGCCTTAAGGCGGTCTGTTTCATTTTTAAATGATACAATGTCTTCATCTGTTTTGTTTGAAATACCAACTTCATAGTAAAAGTCAGCTTCTTTGAAATACAGTTTGTCATTCTCAACAAAAAACGCATTGACTGCCAGTTTTGAGTGCTGCACATCCATTGGAATAAACATTTGCTGATCTTCTGATATTTGTTCTTCCTCATAGATTCCTTCAGGGAACTCATTAATGACAGCATCAAAACAATTCTGTAATGATTTATCTTTATCTGTTGTAACTTTCAGTACATAATTATCGAACTGTCCTTTTTCTTCCGTAACACGACCAAACACATGATCTGGATGCATAACAAAGTAATCATTCATCTGTCGGTGTTCTGTTACATATCTTCTTTGTGTGAATAATGCATCATGATTGATTTCCTTTTCGTCGTTTCGCTTTAGAAAAACAATATCACATGCTACATCTGTATTCGCTCCGTTTTCATGGAATAAATTGGAAGGTAAACGCAATGCGCCTAAAAAATCAGCTTTTTCATTAATATAGGATAAAATGTCGCTCTTGCCATCCATAGTATCAGTTGATGTAATAAAAGCAACGATACCGCCATCCCGCACCTTTTTCAAAGCCTTTGCAAAGAAATAGTTGTGGATGTTCCAGTGATGTTCATTTAAATCACGTTCCTGCATATCATGCACTTGAAAAAATCCGAATGGAACATTTGAAATAGCCAGATCAAAATAATTGTTTGGGTAGGAATTGCTTTCAAAGCCGGTATTTTCTACCTCTACCTTATCATAAAGGTATCCGCTTATCGTTGCACTCATACTGTCAAGCTCGACACCACACAGCGTTGAGTTTGAATACATATCGTTTGGCATTCGTCCAAAAAAGTTACCATTTCCCATGCTTGTTTCAATGATTCTTCCCTGATTGAATCCCATTCGTTCAAGAATACGATAGATATTGTCAATTACATTCAATGGAGTATAAAAGGATGTCAATGTTGATTCTTTTGCATTTGCATATTCATGCACAGTCAAAAGTTCCTTGATTTCCTTTCTTTCAAAAGTGTGATCCGTATCACCCTCATTAAATACATGAGGACAGCCACCCCACCCTGAAAAACGTGCTAGTTTTTCTTTTTCTGGTAAAGTAGCTGTCCTGTTTTCTTTCTGAAGCTGACGAACAGTTTTTAAAGCTTCAATATTGTATTGTATCTTTGTTCTTGTCGATAACCTTTCATCTTCTAGATGTACTCTCTCCAATACTTGGTTTGTAGCACTTTTAGAGTCAGAATCCACTGCCATGTTATTTCTCTGGCTTGATTCAAAAGCTGTTCCTTCTTCTGTAATTTTTCCATCCAGCTCAACTCCTGTGATGCTGGATACGTTGTTTCCAGTTCCTTCAGCACCTGCGTGAAGTGTGAATTGATCTCCTGATAAAGCTGAAATTCCAGATTGCTCAACTGCTCTGGATTCCTCTCCTTCAAAATGGTATATAATAGATTGTTTTTTTCCTTCAGAAGTTTCACTACCTCTACTTGATTCATCATCCCCCATGCAGAGTTCAAATAAGCTGAGTTGCTCGAATCGATTGTTTTCATCTGGATTCACTCCTTTCCTTTGTTTTATTTTCCTCATATATATTTTACCATGTATCCTTTCAAAAAATGCTAGAAAAATGTGCGAAAGCATATCCCCTTTCGCACATAATTATTCAAAATTAAGGCAGTTTGCCTTAAGTGATATATCATCAAGTTTCATGTCCAATATACCGAAAGTTTTTATCACATCTCCAACTTCTTCGATAAAAATGGACTGTGATGGTTTCAATTCACTAAACAGCTCATTAAAAGATTTATTACAGATTTCAAAATCATCATCATTCCAATTCATTATATTTTTATCTGTTCCATTTTTCAAAACACGAATCCTTCCACCTGCTTTTATAAAACTCTCGTAGTTCCTTAAATGTGTCCAATGTCCATTGCACCTTTTGTCATATATGCCAAGACAAGGTTCCTGAATGTGTTCAGGATTAACAATACGATATTCCCAGATCCTATCACATTGACAAGAAGTCAGCTCAAAATGATAGTCTGGTGCGGGTGCTAAAATCTCATACGACCTTCCATCCAAGCCTTTAAACATACCAATCACATAATGTCTATACATAAATTCCTTAATTGTCATTATTTATCCTTTCCGTTCTTAAGGCAATCTGCCTTAAAGCTCAATATCCCCTTTTGAAATGTTGTGATAATATTCTTCCATAGCTTTATCAACTGTTTCATTCTCTAATTGAACAGTCGAAAGAAACTCACCACTTGCAGTCCAAATCTGCTTTACATTTTCATCAGGGTCCCTCAATAATACATAATCATTATCACGATCAATTAGAATCTCATCTTCTTCCATCCAGTCTGGTCTTTCCACAGTCTGAGAATTATTTGTATAGTCTGACAAGCCACATTTTTCTAAAAGCCAGGCAGGTAGAATTTCATCTTTATTCATGGAATTATAATATTCCATTTCTTCATCCGTAAAATATTTACCTGTTGCAATCAGCCTTTCTATGCGTGAGCTAACATCTGCCCACGAGAATGTTTTTGATTCAGAATCTTTAAATAATGATGCTGAATCTTTTGATGAAACACATATAGTCAATCCTTTTGAATCATGGTCAATGTAGCCTTTGTCTTGTTTTTTATTTTTAAAATCATAGGTTCTGCCACCAATACCATATTCATTTTTAAGATAGGTTGCTTTGTCTTTTGCATTGACATTCATAGCTGTATACAGATGATAGATACGATATTTTCCATTCACAAAACCTGAACCAATTCTTAGAATATTGTTGATACTTCTGTCAGACCATGGACTAAAATCATTTGTATCTTCTTCATAAAAAACATCATCACTTACATCAAACAAATTGACTTCCATATAATGTGGCTGTGATGTCGACACCTCATAACTTGGAGGAAGCGGTGTTTCTTTCACCACTAAAGGAAGCGGAATCAAAACATCTTTCACCTGTTCATTTGAATGGATCTATATTCAAGAAAAATAATTGCATGGACATTATCAAGAACATTGGAA
>OGWT01002787.1_pt1 | contig 11541 bp, 6 predicted proteins | sample 1576101 | NCBI WGS metagenome assembly OGWT01 (sample SAMEA3541481, study PRJEB24748) | human gut metagenome | biome: human gut; feature: human-associated habitat; material: faeces | place: China | collected 2012 | reverse complement strand
CCTGCGCCGCAATCAAGTGGGATAAGGTCGATGCCGAGGGCAAAGCCCTGAAAGGTACTTCGTGGACGGTGTACGGCACGAGGGATAATGCCATGAATGGCACGAACCCCATCACCACGGTTGCCGATGGCGGCTGGAATGATGCGGATGATGCGGATAACGGTAGCGTCACTTTGGGCAGTCTCGCAAAGAAGGCCACATACTACCTGAAGGAAAGCGGTACCGGCAGCAGCCAGTATGCGTTGAACACGAACATCTATCGCATCGTCACGCACGACAGTACGGATACCGTTTCAACCATCGACAAGGTGTACAGCGCTACTGGCGCTGAAATCACCGATGACACCGCCAAGCAGCTGCACAATGGCGCCATTGTCAACGTGAGTGCCGGTACTTCCATCGCATGGTCGAAGGTTGACGCAGAAGACCAGAACACGTTGCTCGCGGGTTCCACTTGGGAATTGACCAAGAAGGGCGATCCCGACCAGTCGTGGACTATTACGGATGATGATTCCGACAGCGAAATCGCAAACATCGTGGTCAAGATCAATGAAACTGAAGTTAGTTCGTGGAGCTTCACGAATTCCACTCCGGTAAGCATTTCTTATGTTGCCGTGGATAAGGATGGCAAGGAGCTCGCCACGAAGGTGCAGTGGAAGTCCGAAAGCCCTGCCGTTGCAGGCATTGCCAGCGATGGCACGCAGTTGCAGCCGTATAGCAACGGCACTACGAACATCGTGTTCACGGCCGGCGACAAGACTGTGACGTTCCCGGTTATGGTAACCGGCGTAACCGTGGTGGGCTCGGTCAGCATTGACAAATACACCGAAGGTCAGGAAATCAGCTTGGAACAGGGCAAGACCATGACGCTGACGGCTACCGTGGCGCCTGAAGGCAACACGGTGAACTGGACTTCGAGCAATACGGATGAGGTTTCCGTAACTCCTACGACCGGCACCATTGTCAGGGTGACCGCCAATCGGGTGACCTCGGGCTATGTGACCATCACCGCCACCGAGCAGCATAGCCGGGAGAAGGCCACCCTGAAGATCAAGGTGACGGAGCCGATGGTTTCCGTGTACTTCAAGAAGTCGAACGTGCAGTGGAACGACTATTGGCTGAAATATAAGAAGAGCACGGACAGCAATAACTGGAGCGGCGATGTGCAAAGTTCCAGCGCGTGCGGTGACTATGTGCGTTTCCAGCTGCCGAAGAGTTCTGTTACAACAAATTACCAGTTCTATCTTGGCAATGCTAAAGGGTTCGATCTGCCCAATGACGATAAGTACACCGCCGCGGATCACGGTATGTTTACCTTTACGGGTAAGGATGTTCAGGTTGTGGAGGCGTGGAATGATTTCCAAAAAGAAACAGTCCCCTCCGGCTGCACGGTGACCAGCGCATACGTGGAGAATCGTTCCCATCGTTCCGCGGTGAAGAATGCAGTGTTCTACGATCAGCCGGTGGTGCGCGCTATTACCAACACGACTGCCAAGGCAGCTGACACGCGGCAGGATGAGGATCCGAAGGGCGGCCAGTTCAAGGTGTCCGATCTTACGAATGGCACCTACACGCTGAAGGAAATCAACGCCCCGAACGGTTTCGACGCCAGCAAGGCGAAGACCTACACCATCGTTATCAAGAATGGGCAGGTCACGAGCTCCGATCTTCCCGAAAAGGTCGAGAACCCGCGTCTTACCGGCAAGGCGACCTGGCAGAAGACCGACGATTCGAGTGAACTGAAGCTGCTGGCCGGTTCCGAATGGAAGCTGTACAAGACCAAGAACTTCTCGTGGGACGCCAACGGCAACGCCGAATACACGGAAGGTGATAGCGCCACGCCTATCGCAACCATCAAGGATTGCGTGAATAGCAGTGAGAAGACCTGCTCCGCGCAGACGGAATGGTATACGGATCGTGATGGCGACGCCGGTAAGTTCTCCATCGTTGGTCTTGAGTGGGGTGAATACCAGTTAATCGAGTCCAAGGCTCCTGACGGGTACAACATCGATACGACTCCGCACGTGTTCCGCATCGGGCCGGCCGAAGGCGCGAACGTGAAAGGCACGTGGTACACGTCTTCCGGTTTCAAGCCGGAGACTACCGCCGACTATCAGAAGTCTGCCGCATTCACCGTTGACGGTGGTTCCATTACCAACACCCCCGGCGTCGTTCTGCCTGGTACAGGCGGCGAGGGAGTAAACAAGATGTACGCTGCGGGATTCCTCGCAGTGGCGATTGCCGTGGCCGGTCTGGCCTTGAGCCTCAGGAGGCGGCAATGATGAACTCGTCTAGGGCAGGGGGGCTGGACCGTAGCGTAGCGACCCAATGCCCACTAGGCAATAACTGAACACACATAACTGAAGATTCAAGATTTCAAACAAGAAAGAAAGGGAGAACAATGAATAAGGTTCTCAAGGGCCTCGTCGCTGTGGCAGCCACCGCGGCAATGGCCGTCGCCGGTTTCGCCGGTGCCTCCACCGCCATGGCGGCTGAAAACAACTACGACATCACCGTGCCGACGACCGACACGCACACCTACTCCGTGTACCAGGTCTTCACCGGCGATCTGAGCGAAGGCACGCTGAGCAATATCAAGGCCGGCCAGAACTTCAACAAGAACAATACGGCGAACAAGTCCGCTGCCGATGCTGCTGCTGAGATTGCTCAGGGTACTTATGCTGACAACACGGCAAAGCTGGCAGCCATCACCCCGTACGTTGATTTGGCTGGTACTGCCTATGGCGAGGTTTCCGCCAAGACGGCTTTGTCCGCTCCTGCTGGCTACTACCTGCTTAAGGATAAGGATGCTGTGACCGGCAACGACGCGGCAACGCTGTTCATCGTCCAGGTCAACGGCCCGGTGACCGTGAACCGTAAGGCCGGCAAGCCGACCTGCGAAAAGAAGGTCAAGGACGTCAACGACTCCACTGGTGATAAGACCAACTGGCAGGATTCCGCCGATTACGATGTGAACGACGAAGTGCCGTTCCAGCTGACCGCTACCCTGCCGACGAACGAAGCAGACTTCGCAGCCTACAAGACCTACAAGCTGGTCTTCCACGATCAGCAGTCCGCTGGCCTGACCTTCAATGAGAAGTCCGTGGTCGTCAAGTACGGCGACAAGACTCTTGGCGCTGGCTCCTACACTGTCACTGAGAATCCCGAAGATAAGGACACCTTCGACATCACCATCGCTGACGCGAAGGCCGTCAAGGATGCTGAAGACAACGCAATCACCGTTGCCGCCGGTGGCAAGTTCACCGTCGAATACACGTCCACGCTGAACGAGAACGCTGTGATCGGCTCTACGGGCAACCCGAATGAGGCTTCCCTTGAGTTCTCCAACAACCCGAATGTTGACGGCGAAGGCGAAACCGGCAAGACCCCGACCGACAAGGTCATTGTGTTCACCTACCAGCTGGACATCAACAAGACCTTCAACGGTGGCACCCCGGCTGAGAACGATCTGCCGAAGTTCAAGCTCTACAAGTTCGATAGCACCACGAACGATTACACCATTGACCGTGGCGAGGTGACCATCACCAAGACCGAGGGCGGCAAGTACACCGCTTCCTTCAAGCGCGTTGATGACGGCAAGTACAAGCTCGTGGAAACCAAGACTCCGGCAGGCTTCAACACCGCCGCCGACACGCTCTTCGAAATCACCGCTGAACATGACGCCGAGTCTGACAACCCGCAGCTTACGGTGCTCAAGATCAACACCACTGCCGGCAACACCACTACCGGTACGGTTACCGCCGATGTTGTGAACCAGAAGGGCTCCAACCTGCCGTCCACCGGTGGCATGGGCACCGTGCTGCTGTATGTGGCTGGCATTGCCGTGTTCGTGCTCGCTGGCGCGACCCTGGTGATGGCTCTGCGTCGTCGCAACGCCTGATCCTCCGGATTCCATAAGAATCTGAAGTAACCATGCGAAACCCGTGAGCCGCGTTGACGCAAGTCAGCAGCGGCTCACGGGAATCGCAATACATAATTTAAAAACTAAAAATTAAATAATAACTGAACCCACATATGCTGGGCTGGACCACCTCAATCCCTTGTACACTGCCTAATTTTCTTGAGTATCCAGCCTAGCTCCATATATTTTCCGGTTTGCCGTTGGGGCGAATCAAACATGCTTACTTTCCAATCCACAGAAGAGGGGTCGGCAATGAAGGAACGCACGATCGCAAGCCGCGTCATCGCCGCATGCTGCGCAATCGCTGCCACATTCGCCGCGGCAGCCTGTGCATTCACTACTCGCGATGCCGTCGCGGCGCCAACAACAGACTCTGCCAGCGGCAGCATCGCCATTTCTTACCAACATAAAAGCTCGGACTCCGAAACTGGCGACGATTCTACCAACTTCGCCATTTCGGACGCCAGCTTCAACCTCTACAAAGTCGGGCAGATCCCGGCAAGCGGCGGCGCCACCTTCGAACCCGTCGCACCGTTCACCGACTCCACCGCCTACCCCGTCGACTGGTCGAAGATGACCGGCAAGGACGCGCAGGTGTGGCGAGACATGGCCAACACGCTCGCCGGACTCATCGCGGTGAACCAACCCGACGCCACGGCAACCGGCGTCACCAACACCTCCGGGCATCTGACCTTCACCGGACTGTCCGACGGCCTGTACTTGGCCGTGTCCGACAGCGTTGACGTGAAGGTCGCCAACGCCTCCGGAAAGAACCAGACATGGACGTGCTCTTCCGGCAGCATGCTCGTCGCAGTGCCCGAAGACGGCGTCTCCGGCGGGTCGCGTGTGCTGAGTATCGAACCGAAAACCGAATGTGTGGCGCAACCGCCGAAAACCGTGGAACGCACCGTGCGCAAAATCTGGAATGACCGGAACAATTCTGACGGCAAGCGCCCCGAATCCATCACCGTGAAACTCCTGCGCGACGGCGAGCCCGTGGAAAACGTGAAGCTGAACGAGTCCAACAAGTGGACGCATTCGTGGACGGCGCTCGACGCGGACCACGAATGGACCGTGGTCGAAGCGGCGGTGCCCGACGGCTACACCACCATCTCCGATGTGGAAGGCGACTCCACTGAAATCACCAACACGCACACGCCACCCACCACGCCGGACCAGCCGCACACCGGCGCCGACGTGCAGCAGGCCGCTTGGATTGCCGTGGCCATCTTGGGCGCTGGTTTGGTGCTGCTGATCGTTGCCAAGACGGCTTTGCGGAAGCGGGCGTAGCATAAATAACGTGACGGATGAATCGGACGCCAAGCCAGCTGCGCAAGTCGAATTGGATGCGCAGGTTAAACCGGGTGCGCAGGTTAAACCGGCTGCCAAGCATAAGAAATCGAATGCGCTGCTCAATGTGATGATTGCCATCTCCGCAATCGCCATGATCGGCGCGCTGGGCCTCATCGCGTATCCGACATTCAGCGACTGGTGGAACCGCATGCACCAGTCATACGCCGTAGCAGGTTACGTGGAACAAACCAAAGACATGTCCGGCGCCGAACGCAAGGCGATGCTCGACGCGGCACACGCCTACAACGAACGGCTCGTCACCAACAGCGACCGCTGGCACATGACCGACGAGCAAAAACGCGAATACGACGCAACCCTCGACGTGACCGGCACCGGCATCATGGGGTACGTGACCATACCACGCATCAAAGTGAAACTGCCCGTATACCACGGCACCAGCGACGGCGTACTGCAAATCGCCGCCGGACACCTGGCCGGAACCTCGCTGCCAGTAGGCGGAGCGACCACGCACGCGGTGGTCTCCGGACACACCGGCCTGCCGTCTGCCCGGTTGCTCACCGGCCTCGACGAACTGAAAAAAGGCGACACGTTCGCATTCCACGTGCTCGACGAAACCTACACGTACCAAGTGGACCAGATCTCAGTGGTGCTGCCGAGCGAAATCAGCAAGCTGAATATTGAGTCCGGGGCCGATTACGCGACGCTGATTACGTGCACGCCGTACGGTGTCAACTCACACAGGCTGCTCGTGCGCGGGCACCGGATTCCGAATCCGAAAGTGCCAGACAAGACGCAATACGACGAGCCGGGCGAAATGACAGCCGTGGCGGCTGCGGTGATCGGACTGCTCGTGTTTGTGGCTGGCTGCGCTTTTGTGGGGCTCGCGCGGCTATGGCGACGCTCCTGGATTGTGCGGCACGGGTTGTGCGCCGGGGCCGGCGCGCGCCATTCGTCTGGTGTTCGGGGGTAGTGTCTAGCCTAGCGCCGCCGCAGGCCGGTGACATCGCTTCTCCGGTGTGCGGGGGTGTGCGTCTGGTCGTGCTCGGTATGTGGTGCGTGGTGTTTGTGTGCTTGTGGTACGTGTTGCGTTTCAGTGTGTGTACTTGTGTTTGCGTGCGTGTGCATGTCTGATGTTGCGCAGGGGTGTTGTTGCGGTGCGCATATGGCCTGAATCGTGCTGAAGCATGGGTTGTGAGCGGATGGGGGTACGATTCTGGATGTTTCGGGCTGTTTTGATGTTGGGTGGCCTCCCCTTTTGCTCACGACTTGTGAGTTGGGCTGGTTTTGCTTGTCTGTGAGCGGATGGGGGTGTGATTCGGCCTGTTTCGGACGCTTTTGATGCCCCTTTTCGCTCATGACTTGCGATTTTGCCGGTCCGCGCGCGGTCGTGTGCGTACGGGGGTGTGTGCAATGGGTCTTGCGTGGGTGTAGGCGCGCGGGTGTGCCGGTGTAGGCGTGCGGTCGTGGTTTTGGCTGGATATCTGGCTTATAGATGGCGGATTTGGCCGGGCGTCCGGTGGTATCTCGCTTATAGGTGGCGGGTCGGTTTGGGCAATAGGTCGTTAGGGGGTAGCATGCATACCCCCTAGATGTCTTGTTTCCGCAAGGGCCGCCATCTATAAGCGAGATACCATCCGTCGATCCCGCGAATCCGCCATCTATAAGCGAGAAAGCGCGTGAACCGGGCGCTGCGGCGGCGAAATCGCAAAATTATGGAATCAGCTGATTGCTGCGCGCGGCAGGTGGGTAGTATCGGGCGCGGAAGACGTGGAAGGAGCTGCCATGTGTGATGAAGGGGAAACTGCGGATCGGGCGGATGCCGTACGGACGGAATCGCAAAAGATGAAATCGCGAGCGGGGGAGACGGCGCTTGACGGGTCGGCGCGCAGCATCATCGTGCTGATTGTGGTCGGCATGTTGGTGGGGGTGCTGTCGGGCACGTTCGGCATTGGCGGCGGCACGGTGATCGTGCCCGCGCTCGTCTGGCTGGGGCTATCTCAACGCAACGCGGCCGCCACGTCCATGCTGGCGATCGTACCGACGTCGATTTCCGGCGTCATTTCTTACGCGACTTGTGGCAACGTGGACTGGCTCGCCGCGCTGCTGCTGTTTTGCGGCATGTTTGTAGGCGGGCAGATTGGCAGTTGGCTGCTTTCGCGATTGCCGGAACTCGTATTGCGATGGATTTTCGTAGTGTTCCTCGTGTTTGTGGTGTTCAATCAGATTAGTTTTGTGCCGTCGCGAGATCAGCACATTGCGATGAGTGCGCTGACCGGAGTTTGCCTGGTGCTGCTGGGCGTGGTGATTGGCATCTTGGCGGGACTGCTGGGAATTGGAGGCGGGGCGCTCGCCGTGCCCGCACTATCGATGCTGTTCGGCGCTTCCGATCTGATTGCGCGAGGCACGTCGCTGCTGGCCATGTTTCCGAACTCGATTACCACAAGCGTGGCAAACCTGAAACGAAGGCTGGTGCATGTAAAGGCCGCGCTGATTATTGGCTTGGTGGCTGCCGTTACCGCGCCATTTGGTACGTGGATAGCGGGCGCAGTCTCGCCCCGCGTCGGCTCGATTCTGTTCGCCTGCTACCTGTGCGTGCTGCTGGTGCGGTCCATGTTTGTGGCCGTGAAAGCCACCCGCTCCGCTCATACCGGCCAAGTCTCCGCCTGACTTGCCGCACCTCCGCCTGACCGTTTGCGCATCATGCAGCAAAAGCACGAGTCATGATTCAGCCTTGAGGGGATATTGGGGATGACGGTTGACGGAAAGAGGGTTTGAGATAAGTATTCACTTTGTGAAGACGAGAGTTCACGTTTCGTTCGTCTAAAACGTCTCGGAAGTTGGTTTACGAAACCTAGCGTGGAGATTGCAATACAGCGCAGACTGAAGAAAGGAGAAACATGGGCAAGCACAAAGCTTTGAAGGGCGCAATCGCAGCGGTCGCATCCGTAGCGACGCTCGGCGCATTGCAGCCATCGGCAACGGCAACGCCAAGACGAAGTCAGGCTCGCCGATGGCAAGTATGTGGCCGAATCCACCGGATTCAACGGCGATGCAGTGCTTTCCTACGAGCTCAAGGACAAGTCCGGCAACGTGGTCTCCGCTTCCGACAGCTCCACTCCGGTCTCCGGCGTGCGTGTCAAGACCGCCAAGATCAGCCGCTGAAAATCTGAAGTGATCTGAAGATCGCAGATTGGATCCGGATCGCACACATCACAGTGTGGTCCGGATTTTTATCTGCGTTTTTCGATTGCTTTCGATGACGATCGAACCTTGAAATCGTGTCCTGAGATTGCGCTTAAGATTGCACCCGGCAAAAAGTTGAGCGAAGAGAGCTCAACTTTTTTGTAGATTTGGGAATAATCGCTTGCGATTCAAAGTTGAGTGGTGTAGGCTCAAGTTTTGGAAAGTTCGAGAGACGGCAAACCGAAACTCGGGCGAAAGAACGAACAGAACAGAAAACGCATAGCGAACCTATCTACAAAGGAGACAAGTTATGGGACGCGCAGTTGGCATCGATCTGGGTACCACCAATTCCTGCATCGCAACTCTTGAAGGTGGCCAGCCCACCGTTATCGTGAACGCCGAAGGCGCTCGCACCACACCGTCGGTCGTGGCTTTCAGCAAGTCCGGCGAAATCCTGGTCGGCGAAGTCGCCAAGCGCCAGGCCGTCACCAACGTCGACCGCACCATCAGCTCCGTCAAGCGCCACATGGGCACCGACTGGACCGTTGAGATCGACGGCAAGAAGTGGACCCCGCAGGAGATTTCCGCCCAGGTCCTGATGAAGCTGAAGCGCGACGCCGAAGCCTACCTTGGCGAACCGGTCACCGACGCCGTGATCACCTGCCCGGCATACTTCAACGACGCCCAGCGTCAGGCCACCAAGGACGCCGGCACCATCGCGGGCCTGAACGTCCTGCGTATCATCAACGAGCCGACCGCAGCCGCACTGGCCTACGGCCTTGAAAAGGGCAAGGAAGACGAGCGCATCCTGGTCTTCGATCTCGGTGGCGGCACCTTCGATGTGTCCCTGCTGGAAATCGGCAAGGACGACGACGGCTTCTCCACCATCCAGGTGCAGGCCACCAACGGCGACAACCACCTGGGCGGCGACGATTGGGACCAGAAGATCATCGACTGGCTCGTCGGCGAAGTCAAGAACAAGTACGGCGTTGACCTGAGCAAGGACAAGATCGCCCTGCAGCGTCTGAAGGAAGCCGCCGAGCAGGCCAAGAAGGAACTGTCCAGCTCCACCAGCACCTCCATCTCCATGCAGTACCTGGCCATGACCCCTGACGGCACCCCGGTGCACCTGGACGAGACCCTGACCCGTGCCCACTTCGAGGAAATGACCTCCGACCTGCTGGGCCGCTGCCGCACCCCGTTCAACAACGTGCTGCGCGACGCTGGCATCAGCGTCTCCGACATCGACCACGTGGTCCTCGTCGGTGGCTCCACCCGTATGCCGGCCGTCAAGGAGCTCGTCAAGGAGCTCACCGGCGGTAAGGAAGCCAACCAGTCCGTGAACCCGGATGAAGTCGTGGCCGTCGGCGCAGCCGTGCAGTCCGGCGTCATCAAGGGCGACCGTAAGGACGTCCTGCTTATCGACGTGACCCCGCTGTCCCTCGGCATCGAAACCAAGGGTGGCATCATGACCAAGCTGATCGAGCGCAACACCGCCATCCCGACGAAGCGTTCCGAAGTCTTCTCCACCGCTGAAGACAACCAGCCGTCCGTGCTCATCCAGGTCTACCAGGGCGAGCGTGAGTTCGCTCGCGACAACAAGCCGCTGGGCACCTTCGAACTGACCGGCATCGCTCCGGCTCCGCGTGGCGTCCCGCAGATCGAAGTCACCTTCGACATCGACGCCAACGGCATCGTGCACGTGTCCGCCAAGGACAAGGGCACCGGCAAGGAACAGTCCATGACCATCACCGGTGGTTCCGGCCTGCCGAAGGACGAGATCGACCGCATGGTCAAGGAAGCCGAAGCCCACGAGGCCGAGGACAAGAAGCGTAAGGAAGACGCCGAGACCCGCAACCAGGCCGAGTCCTTCGCCTATCAGACCGAGAAGCTCGTCAATGACAACAAGGACAAGCTCTCCGACGATGTGGCCAAGGAAGTCACCGACAAGGTCAACGAGCTCAAGGAAGCCCTGAAGGGTGAGGACATTGAGAAGATCAAGTCCGCCCAGACCGAGCTGATGACCTCCGCCCAGAAGATCGGCCAGGCCCTCTACGCACAGCAGGGTGCCGCCGACGCCGCCGGTGCGGCCGGCGCTGCTGGCGCAGGCGCTGCCGGCTCCGCTTCCAACGGCTCCGACGACGACGTGGTTGACGCCGAAGTCGTGGACGATGACGACAAGGACAACAAGTAATCATGTCCGATTTCAACAAGGACGAGTACCTGAACGACCTGCCCGACATGGATGACCTGTCCGGGCAGGCCGCCCCGGCCGCCGCTTCCGCTGCTGACGGCGCTTCCGCCGATTCCGCCGCTGCCGCCGCTGGCGCAACGCAGGAAGGTGCAGCTCAGCCGGCTGCCGCGCAATCGCAAGAAAATGGCGATTCCGCTGCCGCTGACGGTGCTGACAAGGCAGGCGCTGCCGACGGCAAGGCCGACGATACGCTGACCCCCCTTGGCCAGGCCAAGAAGGAAGCCGCCGAATACTTGGAGGCACTGCAGCGCGAACGCGCGGAGTTCATCAACTTCCGCAACCGCGCGCAGAAGGAGCAGGAACGCTTCCGTCAGCACGGCATCATCGACGTGCTGACCGCCCTGCTGCCGGCCCTCGACGACATCGACCGCATTCGCGAACACAGCGAAATGGACGATTCGTTCAAGGCCGTCGCCAACAAGATCGACAAGGCGTTTGAGAAGTTCGGCGTTGAGAAGTTCGGCGAAAAAGGCGAGGATTTCGACCCGACGAAGCATGACGCGATCCTGCATAAGCCGGATCCGAATGCCGAGAAGGAAACCGTCGACACCGTGGTGGAAGCCGGCTACCGCATCGGCGACCGCGTGATCCGCGCGGCCCGTGTGGTCGTGGCTTCTCCGCAGAACTGATCGCGCATTCGCACAATCCGCGTATCCGCGCGAAACGCATGTGACGAGTAATCGGGCCCCTCTGAAAAACGAGGGGCCTTCGATTACCTGAAACAACGGTTCAACGACAACTGTTTGAAAGTTTGAAAAACTGTACTTTTTACTGCATGAAAACCTCACGAAAGGAGGCACATCATGGCTGAGAATGAATGGCTGAGCAAGGATTTCTATAAGGTCCTCGGTGTCTCCAAAGACGCCAC
>OGWT01002784.1_pt1 | contig 11552 bp, 8 predicted proteins | sample 1576101 | NCBI WGS metagenome assembly OGWT01 (sample SAMEA3541481, study PRJEB24748) | human gut metagenome | biome: human gut; feature: human-associated habitat; material: faeces | place: China | collected 2012 | reverse complement strand
AGCCATCGCTGTCAAACTCGCCGGTCTTTTCATCGAAATACTCCATCTCATTGGGGTAGGGAGCCATTTCCGGGTAACTTGCCAGTGCAAGCGCATAAGCCGATGCAGTACTGTTGGGTTTCTTTTCTTCCATGTTGGTATCTCCTGCGCAGCCTACCATAGAAATCAGGCAAGCCGCTGCGAGGCATAGCGCTACAATTCGTTTCATACTGCGTACCCTCCTTAGTCTACGATGGTGTCTGTGCAGATTACCTGCGTTATGATTTCCATAGCAGTCTCGCCGTAGCGTGACCACCAGCTATTTACACCCTGGGTCGTTGCCACAAAGTTGCCTTTGCTGGCAGGGTAACTGATAAAGTTCCAGATAGCACCGCCATCGTAGGTGCCCATGGAACCATTTCCAAATTCCTTGGTTTCCAAACCGGTGCCGCAGACACCGAAGAGCGGCCAGTAGTGGAAGTCGATCCACCCATCTTCACCAGCGGGTCGGAAACTGACGCCATAGCTCATGCCATCGGCACTGTATTCCTCAACCTTGTATTCCCAACCAGAAAGAAGCGGCACACTGACGCCAAATCCGCCGTGTTCGTAGGAAATATTACTTGTGTCAGCGGCGTCCACGAGATCAAAGCCTGCATAATAGGTTTTGGTGTCATAATCACCGGTACCCCGGAAATCCATAACCGATTTGCTGATCCGGTAGGAACCTGCGGGAAGCTCTCCGTACAGACGGCTCCAATTCACTTCCCATTCTGTTTCCGTATTGTTAGGGATCATCCATGCTTCTGACGTCCAAGCAAGCTCATGCTCCATGGGAAGTAGGTCAACCGCAATCCACTCGCCATCCTGCAGCATTTTGAGTCCGTAGTAACTGCCGGTCTGCAGCTCACCGGTTGGTTCTCCATCTTGCTGCGTACAAACAATGGTCAGTCCAGACGGGGTAATATTCTTTGCAGTAAGCTTCACTCCCCAGGGATCCTGATAGGCGCTTATCGACGGAGTACGGCTGATACCAACAAGACCGGATATTGCCGGAGTGCGTTCGCTCTGTTTTCCATTGATCCAAACCTTGTCGGTGGCCTTGATCACATCGCCCATCTGCACTTCAAGGAATAGATGCCACTGAGCCATATCCTCTGTTCCTGCCTCAGGGACCTTACGGTCAATCGTAATGTCCCACCCATCCAATGCACCGTTCTCAATACGGTGACGACGCACATCTGTAATCTCATGCCGAATTGATCCGCTGCCTTCCTGCAGTACGATCAGAACAAGATTCTGCCGTTCAAAATAGGCGTTATCATATTTGTCGCAGGCATCCAAAAAGCCGATTGTGCTGTCGGAGTAGACTGTCTCTCTTCGTTCCAGACTATAAATGTCCTTGTATGCCTCGTAATAGGCTTCCAATTCCGCTCTGGAACTGATCACGGTGTGGTAAGGATAGCCATCTTCAGGTCCGCCATTGGTCCGGATGTACTGCGCCTCAAAAGCGTATGCTCCCGGTTCAGGCGTCACGGAATCTGGATCAGCTTCATTTCCTACAATGGTCCATCCGAGTTCCATAAGCTCTTCTATGACCTGTTCCGGAATATCGGCCTGCGTACCGTCTTCCAATTTCACACACCAATACGCACCGGTCCTGCCTGGATAGGTTTCCGCAATCCCATCGTGGAAGATCAAAATCTTATCGCCGGTCCCCAAGCCAGAGAACAGACCTTCCTTATCCTTTCGGTTGCTCATGATAATGGGTGAGTTTCCATCGATGAACATATACGATCCGTTGTCCGCTACTAAGCAGCGTCCGACAGAGAAACTCATGGAGTGATTTATCATATACCAAAGGCCACCCGCACAAAGTAGCAGTATGACTCCTATCACACAGAGGGGAATAACCCATTTCTTTTTCTGTTTCATATCAGCAGCCTCCTTTTCATATCAGACATGAATCCCTTATTGATATAGACGCAAAAATAGGGAAAATGTTCCCTTGTGATGCGATTTAGAGAGTTGCCGGAACAAGTGAGTAGCATAATCGAAGTCAAAGGCAACCTCACGATCGTCACTTTGCTTCATCACTCATTATACGACCATCGACAAAACCCTACAACCCACCTAAGTTCCTGTGCATACCAAAACGGCAATACCAAGCAGGTATTGCCGTTTTGGTATTAACTCTTCAGCTGTCTATCCTTTGCAAAGGCCATCAGCGCCTCATGCTCGTTGGGGATCTGCTCATCCAAGACTGCATCCAGGCATTCCTGCAGCACACGGCCAATGGTCGGTCCCTGAAAGCCCAATGTCATCATATCATGTCCATTAACTGCCAAGTCCTTGAGTGTGAAGCAGCTCTCTTCCTGCAGGATCTCATTGATCATTTGCGATACTTCCTCAAAGATTGCGATCCGGTGTCTGCAGATGGCCGATTGACCAAGCGTATCTGCCTTGTGCAGCTCGATCAGTTGCCGGGTAGCATCCTCACCGTGCTTGCTCAAAAGCCGTTTGATTGGCTTCCTGTCGGCCGTGATGGGCATGTCATGATAGCGAACGAGTCTTACAATTTGTTCTTTGCTGGCGTTATCGAAGCGAAGTCTACTGAGGATACTCTCCGCCATTGAAGTACTCTGATCCGAGTGCCCGAAGAAGTGGCCAATGCCATCCTCGGCGAGCGAGAAACAGGAAGGCTTCCCAATGTCATGCAGCAGGGCTGCCCAACGAAGCACCGGTTCAGGGGTGATACTTTCAATGACCGCGATGGTATGGTCCCAGACATCCTTGTCATGATGTGGATTATGCTGCGGAAAGCCAAACATGGGTGTGAGCTCCGGGATCGGGACGGCCAGCACATCGGCGAAGTCCCGCAGAACACCTGCCGCGCCCTGAGCGCAGAGCATTTTGGTAAGCTCAACCAGAATGCGCTCCGCAGCGATACCTTTGAGCAAGTGCTTGTTCCTGTGGATGGCCGCTGCCGTGGCAGCTTCGATCGTCATGCCATACACGGAGGCGAAGCGAAGGGCTCTGAGCATTCTCAGGCCATCTTCCTGGAATCTCCGATCTGGATCTCCCACGCAGCGGACAAGGTCGCCGGCAATGTCCGCCTTGCCTCCTACGAAGTCAACAACACCTGTCCTGGGGTTGTAGGCCAGAGCGTTCATGGTGAAGTCCCGGCGCTCAAGATCGTCCTTCAGGCTGCGGGTAAAGCTGACTGAGTCCGGATGCCGATGGTCGGAGTAGTCCCCGTCAACGCGATAGGTCGTGATTTCTAGAGGCTCTTGGTCGATCACAACAGTTACAGTCCCATGCTTCAAGCCAGTCTCAATCAGGTGGTAGCCTGTAAAGATCTCCTCCACCTGCTCTGGGAGCGCGTTGGTGGTGATGTCCCAATCCTTCGCAGGACTGTTGTCACGCACATAATCACGCACTGCGCCACCAACAAGGTACGCCTCATAGCCGGCCGCTTCAAGCATCTCAAATGCTGTATTCACTTGTGGTGGCAATTTCATCATAAGATCACATCTCCAGTGCGGCGAGGAACAGCGCATTGAGTTCCTCCCAGTCCTTCGTGATTTCTCTCGGATACTGCTCCACCAGAGCACGCACCTCTGCAATGCTCCGATCCATGTAAGCGTTGAGGATATCGATTCTCGGGATCATCTTCACCTCAGGGGAGTTCATCTTCAGATCAAGCAGCTTCGCAACGGTTTTCTCCAGGTAGTCCGGAAGCTGGCTCGCCGCCAGTTCAGAAAAGAGCATTGGGGGCGGAGTACCTTTTTCAAGGATCCACCGGCAAGCAAGGATTGGCCGCAGTACATAGAAGTACTTCTTGGCCTTCACCATGTCGCCGCGCAGGTATTCTCGATAGTTTCCTTCCGCCATCTGCAGATAGTGCCAAAGGCCACTCTTGGACGAGAAGTAGCGCCGCATGACAGGCTTAAACGCCTCAGTGAAGTCAGTGGTCTGATACACGATGGGAGAGGAAAACCACTCAAATACGGTGGGGTTGGATTTATGGAGCAACTTCAGTGTCTTGTCCACATCCCAACCGTTGATGTCCAGAACACCATTGATGGGCAGCTCGATCACATCACGGACCCGGTTGAGCCTGAGATAGCTCTCTCTGGGGCGCACATAAATGAAGCGCACATCATAGTCGCTGTCCGGAGAAGCAAAGCCCCAAGCACGGCTACCGGACTCCACGGCCAAAAGGATGCGGCAGTTCTCCCGCTGCTCGATTTCATGAAGCTTTTCTTTGATCAATGCTTCCACGGTCAACACCGCCTTTCATCATTGTATTTCAGTCTGCTGCCTTAAAGTTATAGACAGGACGGATCCGCTCAATAATCTCCGCAGTAGGGCCGATTTGAGCGACGATCTCCTCCATGCTCTTATAGGCCATGGGAGACTCGTCCAGCGTGTCGGGCACAACACAGGTGGTGTAGATACCCTCCATTTCCTTCTGGAACTCCTCCATGGACAGAGCATTGAAGGCCGCCTTGCGGCTCATCAGCCGGCCGGCGCCATGAGGTGCGGAGCAATTCCAATCCTCGTTGCCCTTGCCGATGCAGATCAGGCTACCGTCACGCATGTTGATGGGGATCAGCAGCTTCTCGCCGGCCTTGGCGGAGACAGAGCCCTTACGCAGGATCATGGCGTCCGTATCAATATAGTTGTGGATGGTGGTAAACTCATCGACAGGAGTAAGCCCCATACCAGACAGAATCACATCCACCATTGCTTTGCGGTTGAGTACGGCGAACTTCTGAGTCAGCTTCATGTCGTGAATGTAGTCGTCAAAAAGTGCGCCTTCCACATAGGCAAGATCCTTGGGAATGCTCAAATCGTGCTCACGCTTGAGAGCCGTGATCGTCTTTTGAATCTCCTTGAACCGGCCCTCCGCCTTCATCTGATCGATCGTAGCCTTGATCTGATAGTGTGCGCCACCCCAAAGAGCACGGCGGCCCTCGTCCTGATAGAAGTTTGCAACCTCAGTCCCAAGATGCCGGCTGCCGGAGTGGACTACCAGAAACAGCCGCCCATCTTCCGCACGATCCACCTCAATGAAGTGGTTTCCGCCGCCAAGGGAGCCGATGCTTCTCATCGCGCGATTGAGGTTGACTTGATCTGCGCAACACAGCTGAGACAGATCGAGTTCCGCATTCAACGCATGGATCTCGTCTCTCACCTCTCGACCGTAGGGAATCTCCTTCCGAATCAGCGCGTCCAAACGCTCGAAATCAATCTCACGCTCGGACAATTCCACCGTTTCCATGCCGCAGCCGATATCAACGCCGACCATGCCTGGAACGATTTTGTCCCGAATGGTCATGGTGGTACCAATCGTACAGCCCTTGCCAGCGTGGACATCAGGCATAACGCGGATCTTGCAGCCCGCGAATTCCTTTTGATCACAGACCGACTGGATCTGGGCGCGGGCTGCATCTTCCAGTACAGGGGTATAGCAGAAAGCGGTATTATATAATCCTTCTATCTTTACCATAGCGATTTCCTTTCTTACTTCCTATTTTACGGATAGGCTCCGTTAATTGCAACAGCTCTCTTGGTTGCAAAAAAAGGAGGTAATAGCCGATCCGCTATCGCCTCCTGCAGTACACACTTATGCCACAATTGCCGCATACCGCTCCGAGCCTAGGACATCCATCATCAAAGCGAAGGGAGACAGGATGCCTGACTTCAACATGGAAAAGATACGGGCATTGCAGCCGGATACCAACGCGACACCTTGATCGTTGACACTGACAGGCTGCTGCCGATTACGGCTATTCACATTCCAGAACACCAGATCGGGCAACCGATATCCATGCTCCGAGAAGAGCTTCTGCGCATACTCAAAGTTCGTCAGAAAGCAATCTTCGGTGCAGTAATCAAACTCCATGTCCGAAATGATGAAGATCTTTGAGGGCATCTCTTCCTGCGGGACATGGTTTTTCACCGCAGCTTTCAAAACAAGCTCGAACACGCGCTGGATATTCGTGTTGGCCACTTCATTGAACTGATGGCAGTACCGCACCTTTTCAAGGATATCCTTTCCCTCGATCTCCACCAAGCGGGGATTCTCTGAGAAAGTGATGAAGTGGTTATGAAACGCTCCCGTATTTCGCTCGGCATAATAAATGCCCAGGGAGAGCGCGACCGTGGCAGGGATGGGATCTGAGCCGCCATACATGGAGCCAGAGCCGTCAATGACAACCAACGCATTCTCTCCGCCTGTGAAATCTTCCTGAGCGTTCCAGGTGACATCAATCGCTTTCCGCTCTTCTGTTCTAATGTCCCTTTTGAAGAACGGAGCGATTATCTCATAAGGGGTTAGAGTGCCCGTATGGATCTGCTCGACTCCTTCTGTCACTCGGTTCATAAAAGCTGTGTAGCGTTCGCTGTCATTACGCAGGAATGCCTTCCGGTACTTGAGCATTGCTTTGGAAGGCTGCTTGGCATAATCGAAGGCATAGTCCTTCTCGCGGAGGTTATTTTCAATGATGCTGATCTTCGCCCGCAGTGCGCTAAGGGTTTTGCGGTACTGTGCATCGTTCATGCCCAGCGCACAGGCGATATGCTTTGCCTGCCGAATCACGTCATCGTTGGAGGCATTGACAGATGGGAGCCACTTGGCCAAAAGGGATGCCGATTCGCCCGTCTCCAGCGCTTTGCAATCGGCTTCGAGTTGCTTTTTGATATACGCAAGAGCCTCCCGCTCACATTTGGTACCCATCAGGGCAAGGAGATCGTCATAGCGTCCATACTCTGCAATGTAGGGGATGTTCTTTTCCACGGACTGAGGCTCATTGTGCGCAAGCCACTTGAGGATGGTGCGGAAGACGAGGCGCTCCCCGATACCGCCACGGATATCTCTTGCGAAAAACAGCGTTTTCATGGCGAGATCAGCATTCTCTGCGTATGCGCGGAGGAATCGATTTGTGATCTCCTCGTCACTCTCCCGTCGGAGTGCGCCGATGGTCGCAAACAGATCCAAACACTCAGATTGGGTAGATTGATATGTAACCGCTCCGTTTTCCGTATGGGTCAGATTCGCTTCGTTCTTTAGATACTGCAGCATGATGATCCCTCCTAACGCAATCGCAGTATAATAAGACAAGGCCCGGTTCCAAAAGGAACTGCAAATTTCAGCGTAGTAACGCCGTGGTCAAAACTTCCCTGACAAGAGTGCTTTTTGCTGTACGGGCCTTTCACAAGATGCCATCATGGTCACAAGATAGTTACGATTACTGTCGGATGCATGTTGTGTTGCTGTTGGCATCTTTCTCTGTAAAACAAGGCACCATATGAAGTGGGAATCGAACCCACGAACGACGGGTATGAACCGCCTGCTTTCACCATCTTAGCTATTCTGATCGTTTGCTGTTGGTGCCTTTCCTTGGAAATGCAGCGGTCTGGCATTGTAAAACTCAAACGGTTTTGGCTACGAGGCCTGGCGTCAGAAGTCTTACAGTACTGCCAGCCGCTACATCTTACAAGACGCCGCTGGTTATCATTACAAAGGGACTTTCACCATTTATCGTCCGGCCTGAAGCCGCATGCTCCATAAGTGAGCTAATGTTGATAGTGTGGATTGCTGTTGGCGTCTTTCACAAAGCGCATTCATGTTCCAACTTCGCCAAAAGGCTCGTCGGAGATAGCTCCTATGATTTCAAGTCATATGCTTCATGGTGTTGCTGTCTGCGCTTTTCGTGGTCTTAGGATACCTTCTGCGTTGAGGAAAATCACGGAAAAAAAGTTGCGAACTCATCAGGTAGACAATTAAGGGGGTACTTTCGATCCAGAAGAATATTGCCTGTATACGATATACTTCCGAAATAAATTGACTTTCTTCTGAACCTTGCGCATAATAGAATTCGGAGAAAGAGAAGGGGGTGGATAACATGGCTGACTATATGACTGTCAAAGAGGCTGCGAAAGAATGGGGCATAACGGATCGGCAGGTTTCTGGAATGTGCTTGGCCGGTCGAATCCAGGGAGCTGTAAAGGATGGACGGAACTGGCGGATCCCATCCAATGCGGAGAAGCCTGTAGATCAACGCATTAAAAGCGGCAACTATGTGAAGGCAGCCAAACCGACAAATCTCCCTTTGCCAATCGGAATCTCTGATTATCGTCTGGCATCCTCAAGTTACTACTACATTGATAAAACGATGATGATCAAGGACTTCCTCGATGAACGTCCGCTGGTATCCCTGTTCACGCGCCCTCGGCGTTTCGGAAAGACCTTGAATATGGATATGCTGCGTGTTTTCTTCGAGAAATCGGATGAAGATACTTCCATCTATTTCAAGGATAAAAAGATTTGGAAGTGCGGAACTCACTATCGCAGCTATCAGGGGAAATACCCCGTTATCTATGTGACCTTCAAAGATGTCAAGTGCGAGGACTGGAAAGCAACATATCAGTCGATCTACCAAATCATTCGCAATGAAGTGCAGCGGCACATCGAATTACTGGAAAGCGATCAGCTCAGCGCCTATGACAAAGAGTATCTGCGAAGCATCCTTGGCGGGACTGCCAGCGAAACGGATATCGCCATGTCCTTCATGAATCTCTCTAGAATGCTTCATGCGCATTATGCGGTTGCGCCAATTATCATCATTGATGAATACGATACTCCCATCCAGCAGGGCTACTCACTCGGATATTGCGACAAGGTGATTCCTCTCATGCGGAACCTTTTCTCCGGAGGCCTCAAGGATAATAGGCACCTGTCTTTTGGCCTGATGACAGGAATCCTCCGCGTTGCAAAAGGGAGCATCTTCACCGGACTAAATAATGTCACGATCAATTCTGTTCTCGACAGCAAGTACAGCTCTTACTTCGGCTTAACTCCAGACGAAGTTCGAGAGATGGCGGAGTACTATGGCGTTGCTGAAAAATATGATGAGATCTGTGACTGGTACGATGGTTACCGTTTCGGAAGCGCGGAGATATTCAATCCGTGGTCTGTGATCAACTACTTCAACAACGGCTGCCAACCGAAAGCGTTCTGGCTCTCTACTGGTAGTAACGATATCATCGGAGAGCTGCTTGAGGAAGCGGATCAGGATACCTATGAGAAACTGACATCCCTTGTTTCCGGGAAGACAATCGTGTCCTATATCGATACCGATGTCATATACCCACAGATCAAGCAAAACCCTTCGGTCATCTATATGCAGATGGGGATCCCTATTCCAATCCCAATTATGTTCATTGCTTCCGGATGGTATTGCGGGCAATCCATGAGAACCGGAAAATGCGGATTCGATTCCACGGACATACCGGAGCCCGTCATTCTTTTGTTTGCAATCCGTACCGCCTGGAGTATTCGGAGAAGGATGATAAATTTCGGGTCTTAGTGACGGGAATGCGGCGGATGAACACGGTCAACATAGCTCGTATTCGATCCTGTGAGCTGCTAGAAGAATACAATCCAAGCTCTGTGATCGTACCGAAAGAACGCCTTCAGGAACTTACGCTACTTCTCCATGATGAGCGCAATGGTTTGGAGCGTGTCCTATTGCATTTCTCCCACTTTGAAAAGGAAACGCAGAAGTTGGATGAGCGGCTATATCGAATCACACTCCGATACGTCCAAGATGATGAAACGGAGTTGCTGATCCGCGTACTGTCCTTCGGGCCGGTCCTCGAGGTCGTGGCTCCCATTACATTTCGGCAACTCATGAGAAATCGAATTCAAAAGCAGGCATCGTATGTAGCCAGATAAATCAATCAATAACAGAAAAATGAGGGCTTTCACAACATGTGTGAAAGCCCTCAACAATTTAATGATACAGTAATCGCGCAGAGATGTCAATCTGGTCTTGCGCATTCGCGCCACATTTCATTGTAATGACCAGTTTTTTGAAAGATAAGTTGTGTCTTTCCTGCATTGATTTTTTGTCTATCCTATGCTATCTTATAGATACAGAAAGGGTGAGTCCAATGTACAGCTAACTCCCTCTCAACTCAAGAAAGCGAGGTTAAATTGATGTTAGATACTAAGAACGAAAGATGAGCCTTGACTGCTTTTGCTGGTGGTCAAGGCTCATCTTTTTCGTGTAAATCACAAGTCCCGAAAGGGGCTTTTTTTGTTTGCAGGTAATTTGATAATCATCTGTATTCAAGGTGCCAATAGGGATAATTCGCATTGTCCGTTCTTTTGGACACCGACAGCTCTATGATGATTACAATCGAACGAAAGAAGGAGCAATTGCCGTGGAGTACATTGTCATGGATATGGAGTGGAATCAGGCGCTTACCTTTTCTGAGATGGTCAAAGATCCGGTTTTCTTGACGGGTGAGATTATCCAGATCGGAGCAATCAAGCTGAATCAGGCTCTTGAAGTGCTAGACTCCTTCAATGAGCGGATTGCGCCTCAGTACTATACAGAGCTTCACCCCAAGGTAGCGGAGATCACCAAACTATCCAATCGGGATTTACAAAAAGGGAAAGGGTTCCACACGGTGTTTGATTCTTTCTGTGATTGGTGCGGCGATGACTTTGTGTTCCTGGTCTGGGGGACAGAAGATCTTCGTATTTTGCGAAAGAATATGGATCTCCATAATATTGATACCAGCTTTATGCCCCCGTGTTTCAATCTACAGAATATTTTTGTGGATCAGGTTACACATGACACAAAGCAATACGCATTGGCCAATGCGTTGGCGATTGTTGGCGAGGTTCCATTTGATTCCCACGATGCCCTAAATGACGCAAGGAGCGCAGCGCTTCTCTGCATACATTTAGGTCTCATAAGGGGACTGAACGAGTACAAGGAGACCGTAGAGAATAGAAATGGCATCGTTGAGAGTTACGAGTTTGAAGAGCCCTATGCCGATATTGGCGATGCTCTGAGCGATGATTACGTTGTATCCTTCGAGTGTCCACATTGCGGCGAGATCGTCTGGGGAGAAAACTGGATCCGAAAGACGGGTACAAATCTCCTGTCTCTATCACAGTGCAGCGATGGACAAGAATACCTCATTAGCCTCAAATTCCGACCGATTGCAGAGAATAAGGTTGTTGTGAAGCGGCTGGTCTATGCTCTGACGGATGAACTGCGAACGGACTATCAGCAGTGTATGGAGCAGGCTGCTGCATGGAGCAAATATGTGATCCCCGCATACTCGTTTTGACTGTGAGGAAAAACCATGTTGAAGCTTTTCGATACCGTTACCTTGAAAAATGATGATCCCGAAACTGGGGTCAAAGCAGGGACTGAAGGAACCATTGTCGATGTACTCGGTAACGGCAAAGCATTTACCGTTGAATTCTATGATGAAGATGGGAATACAATAGAGGCATCCCTTTATACAGAGTACACTCCAGCGCAATTACAAAAGGTTGAAACAGCCCTGACTCTAACATAGCAGATTTAATCTGTGCAAGACGCGCTCAATGGCGTTTAGAGCGCAGGATTCCATAAAATGCAAAAATGCAAAAAGCTATATAGAGGACTGGACATGCGCATTTTGACCTGTTATAATAATATAATACATCCGGGTATAGCGAAGTTGGTATCGCGCCTGGTTTGGGACCAGGAGACCGTGCG
>OGWT01002778.1_pt1 | contig 11573 bp, 10 predicted proteins | sample 1576101 | NCBI WGS metagenome assembly OGWT01 (sample SAMEA3541481, study PRJEB24748) | human gut metagenome | biome: human gut; feature: human-associated habitat; material: faeces | place: China | collected 2012 | reverse complement strand
CCGTTTTCGTGTGCCATCTTTCCTATTGCGCTTATAGGCATAACCGTACCAAAAGCATTTGAAGCGTGCATACATATTATTGCTTTGGTCTCAGGACGAATACAGCGTTTAAAACTCGACAGGGTTTTATCAAAATCTCCCGGAAATGTTTCAGCTACACTATAAGATATAATTCCCCTTTCAGACAAAGAAAAAACCGGTCTCATTACAGCATTATGCTCCATATCTGAAACTATTACATGATCTCCCGGCTTAAGAATACCTTTGATCACATAATTCAGAGACATTGTACAGTTTTGTGTAAAAACAATCTTATCGGGCGATGAAGCACCAAAAAAATCAGAAGCTTTCTTTCTGCACTCATATACCTGAGCAGAAGTTTTAATAGAAAGCTCATGTCCGCCTCTGCCCGGATTTGCTCCGTATTTTCTTATGGCTTCCGAAACGGCTCTCTGTACATTAATGGGTTTCGGAAAAGTAGTGGCTGCATTATCAAGGTATATCATACTTTACCGCTCCCTGTAAGCTTTATTCCAGAATTTTTCAAAAGTCTTTCTGCTTTTTCAATATCTCCCGATGAAATAAGCATATATCCGCATCCCTGCTCCGCCAAAGCATTTTCTGCCCTTTTCATAGATACCCGATATCCATTATAAATTAAGAGTTCTTTAGCACGAAGTGCCGTTGTTATCGAATTTACCTTTATAAACCATTTATCCATTTACCTTACACCTCGTTTCTTCACTGTAAAATAAAAAGACCTGCCAAAAACAGGTCTTTACACCCGCACTACATAATATGCGGACAATATTTAATTGTACATTTATTGTAAAGTAAATACGCTATAAAGATCAGAATCAGCTGATTTTTTCAATCAGGCAAACACTGTGAGCACTTATTCCTTCACCGGAACCTGTAAAACCAAGTTTTTCCTCAGTAGTTGCCTTTACACTTACATCATCAATATCAATATTGCAGGCTGCGGCAATGTTTTTACGCATTTCAGTTATATAACCGCTCATTTTAGGAGCCTGAGCAATTACAGTAGAGTCTATATTTGAGATTTTGTAACCTTTCTCAGCAGTTTTCTCTACAACCTTTTTTAAAAGCAAGAGACTGTCTGCTCCTTTAAATTTTTCATCAGTATCAGGAAAAAGCTTGCCTATATCTCCCATAGCGGCAGCGCCTAAAATTGCATCTGATATTGCATGAAGCAGAACATCGGCATCTGAATGTCCCAAAAGTCCCTTTTCATATTCAATTTTAACACCGCCGATTATTAAATCTCTGCCTTCAACAAGGCGATGCACATCATATCCGTGACCTATTCTTAATTTCATTATTTTCTCCTTTCATACAAAAATTTTTCTGCTACAAGTAAATCATCTGGAGTCGTAATTTTTATATTCTCATAATCTCCATCAACAAGATAAACTGGATATCCCATGCTTTCAACAAGCTGACAGTCATCCGTATACTGTTTGCCATCTAAAACAGCTTTTTCAATAGCTTCTTTATACAGAGAAAATCTGAATATCTGCGGGGTCTGAACAGCACGCAGTGCATCTCTTTCTGGAGTAGTGACAATTTTGCCCGATGAATCAATAATCTTTATTGTATCCTTTACAGGAACAGCGCAGGCTGCTGCATTCACCTCATCGGCTTTTTGTATTACGCTCTCTATAACTTTTCTTTTTATCAAAGGTCTTGCTCCGTCATGAACAGATACTAAATTTGCTTTTTCATCGACCTTTTTAACAGCTGCATATATGCTGTCCTGACGTGTATCGCCTCCTTCGACAATATGTTTTACTTTACGCACACCGTATTGGGCTATAAAATCTTCAATGACTTCAAAATCCTGTTTTCTTGCTGTAACGATAATTTCCTTTACATCGTCTATCTCTTCAAAAGCCTGTATGCTTTTAATGAGCACCGGCGTATTGTCAAGAATTAAGAATTGTTTGCTTTTACCGGTTCCATATCTTGTTGAATTACCGGCCGCTGCTATTATTACAGAAACAAACATATTATCACCTGCTATTAAAAGACGGCACAGTTTTGCTGCGCCGTCCTTAATTTTATTTAGAATTCTATTTCACTGTCAAAATTGGCTGAACGACTTCCTGGATCTCCGTATTTCATGAAATCAACTGCACTCCAAAGAGGAATAGCGTCACCAATGACCTTTTCATAGAAAGGATACTTATATGTGCATTTTCTCTTTGCCAATGTATCAAAATGCTTTGAAGCTGTGTTACAGAATCCGACATTCTTAGTTACACTTGCAGCAAGTATAACTATATCGCTGTCAGATGTAAAGTAAACGCTGTCAGCATTTTCAGGAAGTTCAAAAGTATATTTAAAGAAATAAAGATTCTTTCCGTACTCATCTCCCTGAGTTGAATGTGTATGTGTAACATTCCAAGCAAGTACATCGTTTTTAATATAACCTGTCTCACCCAGAGCATACATATCCCATGCTCCAACTGCTTCCACAGCATCGGAAACAATAAATGTATAATCCTTATCTCCGACCTTTACAGTATACGGTTTATCTCCTGCAAAAGAAGCTGCAACAATATGAAGCTTTTTGGAACCCGCAGGTAAAGATACCGTGTTTCCACTGGGGATAAGTGCATTTTTCTTATCAGCAGCGCCAAACTTAAATACAACTCCACCGCACTCTACTGTCTCAGGGAACATTTCTCTGGGAAGTGCTTCCTTATTGGGCAGACCACCGGGAATGAAGTTATCATTTTCAAGAGTGACACAAGTATTGTACTCAAGTTCAACTTCTTCCTGAGCCACAGGTGCTGCGGCCTTCTTAGCCTTTTTAAGTGTAAGTGCAAAAGTCTTTACCTCAAAGGGCTTAAGATCGAACTTGATTTTTCCGCCTGTAACCTTAACGTTTTCTATAACATCTTCGCTTGCGAAAACAGACTTTGCAAGTCTAATTCCATCAGCAAGAGTAAGTTCAACACCTGTCTGCGCTTTGCCTTCAAGCTCATTAACTCTTACGATAACTTCATCAGAATTCTGAGCTTTTTTAATGCAGCGAATAGCAGCATTGCCTTTGATATTAGCAAAAGAATAACTTGTACCATATACACCATTATGAACGTCAGTAACAAATGTGTTCATAGGCTGATTGAAGTAAGCTGCATTAAGCTGTGTTCCCAGAACACCTTCTCCCTCATGTGAGTAAACAGCAAAACCATAACGGTTAAGACCAAGATCAAGAGTATTCTGAGAGCTGTCTTTGAGATATGCAGAACGTGGAGTGTGCATACCTGTAAGACGCAAAGTATTACTTTCAGGTTTATCCCAGCCATAACGTGAATCACTGAATACAGATACACCATAAGTTCCGCCGATATCAGTAATATCAGCCCACATCTGAGCGGGAACTTCATAAAGCTTTTTGGTATTGTTATTTCTGCTGATATAACCAAGTCCCAAATCGTATTTAGCTTTAGGATTCTCAGCAGTAAATGTGAAATTAGTTTTAAGAAGCTTTCTCAAACTGCGCCAATCAATTTCATTGAAGAAATCTACATATTCACCATTAGCCGACAGAGATACTACCTGACGGAAAATGGAGTCTCCATAACGCTTTACAGTTTCAACAGCAATCCTTGCAGGTCCGTCTTCTTTTATTCTTATACTCTGAAGCTTCGGCACAGCTGTATGCTTTGCCATAACTTCGTCGTAGCAAAGCTCCCATGCAGGATAAACACCGCTTCCGTTATAATTGAAAATTCGCATTTCAATGGGTTCTTCAAGAAGCTGCTTATTGAGTTTTTTATCAAAAATACTGCAAACATCACCGTTTTCATTGAGAGCAACAACAAACTTATCGTTTTCAAGTCTTCTCTCATTAATGCGAAGGCCGGTGAAAATGCTGCAAGCCTTTGTGCTTTCACGCACATCATATACACGGTAACCAACTGACGGAACATCAGCAACAAAAGCTATTCTATACATATTACCCTTTTTATAAAGGATCTGTGATGGAACTTCCTTGCCTTTATCATCATAAACAGCGATAAATACAGGATTGTTATCAAAGCGAAGTTCAGCAACAACAGTATCGTTTCTTTCGCCCTGAACAGGATTGTTGACTACAACAGCTTTATCCTTTACAAAAGAGGTATCAAGACGTGAAGCAACTTCTCCTACTGCACTTCTGTACTCTTCTGAAAACTCATTGAGAGAAAGTACATAATCATTCCAGTTGCGCTTATAGCATTCCATAAGTGATGTACCGGTAATATCATCATGGAACTGGTGAGAAATTACTCTCTTCCAAGCTTTATCAAGTTTCTCCTGAGGATATGTATATCCGTTCATCCAAACAGCCGCACTGGCACTTCTTTCAGCAGCATCAGCAAGCTGTTCAGCACGTCTGTTAAAACGTTTTCCTGCTGTTCTCGAAGTATAAGAACCTACACCATGGTTCTGAGAAACAAGCTCTGTTTTCCAAACAGGAAGCTTGCTCTTCTGCTCATCTGTAAGCTCGGCATCCATATCTTTAAATATCTGATCAGCCGGTGCACTCAAAACATCCCATTCACTGGACGCATTTTCTTTAATTTCTCTGCAAACAGTTGCCACAGATTCCTCTTTGGGAGCACCACCACGGTCACCTACACCATGATAAATAAATGTATAAGGAAGATCGTAATCGGTTATATTCTTCGGAAGCTTTTCAAGAACTCCTTTATTTTTTCTTACCTCACTAAGAACAGAACAATAGCTGCGAGCATCAAGTGACGCATAAATTGAATTTCCGTCAACACCCTGCCATTTTCCCAGATCAAATGGAATTCCGAAAGCAGAACTCCAGGGAAGCTTCTGGGTAGAGAAGCCCATAAGGTTAGCGTGATGTGCTATTGACGGAAGAGCCCAACCAAAGCCAAAGCAGTCAGGCAGATAAATATCTTTGCTTTCTTTTCCGAATGTCTTACGGAAATAACCGTTTCCGTAAAGAATATTTCTGAAAAGTGCTTCCGGTGACGGAACATTGACATCTCCGTTTTCGTAGGAACTGCCGCAAACATTCCAGCGACCCTGAGCAACGTAATCTTTCAGCTTTTCAAAAAGCTCAGGATAGTATTCCTCCATAAGCTCATAGCGATAGCTGCCTTCAAAACTGAACTTGTAATCAGGATATTTTTCAAAAAGAGCAAAGTTATCTTTAAGAGTTTTGGGGATATACTCCCTCAATGTTGTTTCAAAATTCCAACACCATGTGGTGTCAAGGTGAGCTGTACCCACCGTATAAATTTTAGGTTTCTGCATTTTTACGCCTCCTAACTGATTTTATACCTAAAGTTTTATGCGATAAAATCAATTGTATGAATTATATCATATTTGAATAATGTTTTCATCAGGGAACCCTATAAAAAGATGCACAAAAAGCGGTTGTAATTTTTTACAACCGCTTAAAAATAACAATTTGTTATTTAATTTGACAAATATCTCTCACAACTTCAGCAGCCAGCATCATACCGGCAACCGGCGGAGTGAAAGAAACACTTGCAGGAACTCGTGAAAGCTTATCGCTTGACTGTGGCTGTTCTTTTGAATAAACAACCTTTAGCTTTACAACATTTCGATTTTTCAGCTCTTTTCTCATTACACGGCAAAGAGGACAAACACTTGTCTTATAAATATCACAAATTTCAAAAAGTTCAGGATGTAGTTTATTTCCGGTACCCATACACGAAATTAATGGAATTTTTCTTTTTTCACATTCAACAGCAATATCTATTTTTGCGCTTACTGTATCAATCGCATCTACTACATAACTGTATGAATCAGTGAAAAATTTATCTCCGTCTCCTGCATTATAAAAAGCTGTAACGGTCTGTGTTATACAATGAGGATTAATATCGTGAATACGCTGAGCTGCTACCTGAGTTTTATTCATTCCAACAGTTGAATGAAGTGCATAAAGCTGCCTGTTAATATTCGTAATATCTACCTTATCACTATCCACTAAGACAAGTTTTCCTATTCCGGCTCTGGCAAGAGCCTCGGCGGCATAAGAACCTACACCGCCAAGACCAAAAATCATAACTGTACTTTCTCTAAGTTTATCGAAAGCGTCTTTACCGATAAGCGAAATTTCACGTGTAAATTCGCTGTTAATTACTGTATTATCAGCCATTGTAACCAACCATTTTCTTAAGTGAATCCATATATCCTTTATTATACGGTGCAAAGACGTAGTTTATCATAAGAACATCCTGTATACCGTGTTCCTTTACAAAAGCAGGAAGATCCATGCTTATCTTTCTCGGATCAGTTACATAAATCTCTTCGTAATTTTCAATAAGGAACGGAACAAAAGCATTACCATAGGATTCTTTTACAACAATAATCTTCTTACCGTTTTTATTTCCGGTAGTAATTTTCGCAACAGGCGTATCACCCTGAATGAATGCAAGATATTTATTGGAATTCTCAACCTGTGTTCTTACGATAGCCAATGGGATTTGATTTGTCATTGCCGCATCATAAGAATATACACCGGTTGCCTGTGTCTGCGGAAGGAAATATTCAACATAATCAGGATTTTCCTTAAGCATTTCGCTTTGGGTGAATCCATAATAGCTTCCTACAAATCCTTCGATCTTACCGGACTGGTAACTTGAAAGAGGCTTTGGAGTTAATCCGGCAACCTCGGTAAAGGCTGTGTATCCATAATATGCACCTCGTGCGGTCCAGTGGTGGTCAGTACGGAAGTAAATATATTCATCTGTATGAGGCTGTATTTTGCTGTAAGCATCAACTGTTTTAATGTTGCTGTTAAGAGCATCATAAGCCATCTGAATACCTTTCTTCTCAGATTTGTTTCCGGTATGGTACTTCTCAGCACTGTAAAACTCCAGTGAGGTAGGTGCAAGAAGAACATAGACCTGAGAATCTGGAACCTTTGATGCAAAGGAATTAATAACAGCTGAATAATCCTTCATACGTGAATCGGCAGTATAAAGTTCCATAGCAGCTTTTCTCGTGTGATCGAGAATAATATATCCGCTCTGCTGATATTCGTGGTTTTCCATATTATCCTGAGGCTTGGTTGTAGGAGTGTCAGTTGTATGCTCAGTATTCTCCTGAGGAGGCATTGAAATATCCGCCTCACCACCAAGCTGATCGCTTCCGTTAGGCTTCTGAACAATAGAAATTCCATCTTCAGACTGGTTTTGTGTGAAAGGCGTTGTAATCTTCTTATTTATATTAAGGAAGAAGTCACGGAAAGGAAAGGTATCTGCGTAGTATTCCTCAAAGTCTTTTGTATAGGTTCCGGCAAAAAGAGCCTGGAAACTGAATTCTGGTCTGGTCTTAAGATTTCTCTTTTCAGTTTCCGAAACAGTAGCATCGGTATCCATAACGCTATACAAGCCTAAAAACAGAATCGGAAGAATAAATAATGCTATTGCCGCAGATGCAACTGCTTTATTCTTGTAAAAAAGATGAACCGTTGAATCCGCATAATTATTTCCTTTTGCATTAGAAACTTTATTTCTTTTTCTGCGAGATGCGTTGGCAATTTTATTTTTGTTTTCCTCCTCCAGTATTTTTGTATAGGGGGAAGGATTTCTTAAATTTCGTGTATCAAATTCATGCATATCGTATCTTTTTTTCATTTTTCAACCCTCCCTCTTTAGAATCTGAAATAAAGGAACGGATTATAACTGCTGCCAACCAAAGCCGCTGTACATATAAACAGCATAGCCACATTATATACAACCGTAACAAGTCCTACAGCTGTATTTGCAACCTTTCCTCTTTGAGCGACATATGCGAGCAATTTCTTGACCAGTACAGAAACCGGTATGCAGGCAATAACCAAAAGGATAATGAGAAGGATGTTATTTCTAAGCAGCAGAGTATCTGTTGAAAGTATAAACGGCTGACCGCTGATACCAAACATAAGTTTAAGCATATGACCAAGTCTTGACATATCATCAAAATAGAAGAATACCCAGCCAACTAACATAATCAATATTGAATATATATGACCGAATATCGACGGAAGCCTGTCAAGCACCTTGTGGAAAAACAGCTTTTCAAGCATCAGGAATACAAAGTAATAAAGTCCCCAAAGAATGAAGTTCCAGCTTGCTCCATGCCAGAAACCTGTTAAAAGCCAAACAATAAACATATTTCTGACAAAGTGACTTCTGTTTCCTCCCAGTGGTATATAAAGATAGTCACGGAAGAAAGAACTCAAAGTAATATGCCATCTTCTCCAAAATTCTGTAATGGATTTTGAAATATACGGGAAGTTGAAGTTTTCTACATAAGTGAAACCAAACATCTTGCCAAGTCCGATTGCCATATCGGAATATCCGGAAAAGTCAAAGTAAATCTGCATTGCATAGAAGAAAATACCCGTCCAAGCTCCTACAACAGAAAGTCCTGCTAAATCACTTCCTATAAGATTGGTTGTGATTTCACCGGCAAGATTAGCCAGAAGAACTTTTTTTCCGAGTCCTGCCATAAATCTTGTAATACCGGCTGAAAAGCCCTGTAAGGTGGTTCTTCTGTTATCTATCTGCTCATCAATATCCGCATATCTGAGAATAGGACCTGCAATAAGCTGTGGGAACAAAGATACAAACAATAAGAAGTTTGCAAAGGAGTGCTGAACTTTAACCTCATCTCTGTACACATCTACTGTATAAGAGATTGTCTGGAATGTGTAAAACGAAATTCCTATTGGCAGATTAAAGGTCGGTACAGGAATACCTGTTCCTAAAACAGCATTTATATTTTCAACAAAGAAACCTGAATACTTGAAGACGCCAAGCATTGAAAGATTGATAATCAGTGACGCAACAAGTGCTGCTTTGGCTTGCCACTGATTTCTGTGCTTTTCGATAATCAAGCCGTTGGTATAGTCAACTACGGCACTGAAAATCAAAAGAATTACCCATACCGGTTCGCCCCAGGCATAAAAAAGCAGCGACATAATAAGCAAAAGAATATTCTTCGCTTTCATGCCGCGCATAAGAAAATACAGCCCTAAGCAAATAGGTAAAAAGAGGTAAATGAAATTAAGACTTGAAAAAACCATCTGTACTCTCTCCCTTACACAGTAATGAAATTACGAATGGATTCAAATGTCTTTTCTCCGATTCCGCTTACATTTGTAATTTCTTCAATAGATGAAAAACCGCCATTGACAGAGCGGTATTCAATTATTGCCTGTGCTTTTACTGGACCTATACCATTCAGGGAAAGGAGATCTTCATAACTACAGGTGTTTATATTTATCAATACATTACCGTCAGATTTGCTTTCGGTATTTAATTCTGAAGAAATAACATTGCTCGTAAAGCTATTTTCTGAGGACACAGAAACAAGAGCCGATGTAGACGTTTCAGAATTCTCTATCGGCAAAAGCAGTGGCACAGAAAATGTTCTATACAAAATCAGAGCTGCAATTAGAAGAAAAGAAGCGGATAAAATAAAGTATTTTGCCCTGCCTTCTTCCATGCAAACACATCCATTCATGTTCTTTATCAGTAAAAATTTTATCACATATAGGCAGGGCTTTCAATAACAATTTGGTTACAATTTGTTGCAAACTGTAACAATAGTATTGCCCAGTTCAGCACACTTTTTCCAATTCTTTTTTTAGTCTCTGAATTATCTTTTTTTCCAGTCTGGAAATATAGCTTTGCGATATTCCCAGAATATCCGCCACCTCTTTTTGAGTATGTTCTTTTTCCCCTCCAATTCCAAATCGCATTTTCATAATTACCTTTTCTCTGCCATTGAGTTTTTCAAGTGTGGCAGTAAGCAGATTTTTTTCATCTTCCAGTTCAATATCTCTATTTACAATATCAGGATCACTGCCTAAGACATCCGAAAGCAACAGTTCATTTCCATCCCAATCTGTATTCAAAGGTTCATCAATTGAAACTTCGCTTTTCATGCCGTTAATTTTTCTAAGATACATCAGTATTTCGTTTTCTATGCACCGTGATGCATATGTGGCAAGCTTTATATTTCTTGACGGGCAAAAAGTATTGACTGCCTTTATAAGACCTATCGTTCCTATAGAAACAAGATCTTCCACTCCGACACCTGAATTTTCAAACTTTTTGGCTATGTAAACCACCAGCCTTAAGTTATGAACAATCAGCGGTTCTCTTGCGCTTTCATCGCCCTGCTCTATCCTTCTCATTATTTCGGTTTCCTCCTGCTTTGAAAGAGGAGACGGTAAATTTTCCGGACCATTTACATAAAACACATCTTCATAAAACAGCCTGGTTTTAATTGCCGTCATAAGCTGACAAATTTTCTGCATCAATAAACTACTTTTCATATTTATTCCTCTTTTCATCAGTTTACATTTCTTTGGATTCAAATACTTTTGGACTGAGTAAAACATCACAGTTAAAAGAACTAAAATTTTTGATTCCTACTGCAACATAGACTTCATCTGTTTTGCAAATCTTTTGATTGTTTTTTTCGACAATTATGTAATCTGGTTTAAAAGCTCTCAAAATTCCCTGTTCCTTTATTGTTCCAAAAGGAATAATTCTCGTCCTGTTTTTGAGTCTCCCTGCATCATTTAAAATAGCACTGCTTTCTTTTAGATATGAGATTTCATCATCAAAAAATAGTTTTGCAATAAAATCCAAATTTGCTATAATCACCGGAAAACCAGAAAAACAGTCCGTTAAGGCATTTCCTGTATCCAAATATCCTTTTCCTGTCACCGATACTGAATCAAAAGTTACTGTTACAGTATAGATAATATCAGCGGAGTTTTTCCTTGAAATAATCTTTGAAACAACAGCAACAATTCCATAACAAACAACAGTAGAACCTATTAAAACAGGTACGCTTATATCAAAATATACAACATTATTATTGATCACCATTCCACCTGGCTTAAACGCAATCCATAATCCCATCATACTTCCGGCAAAAATGAAGTTTGCTGCAATAAAGGAAATAAACATTTTTATAAATCTGCTGAATTTGATTAATCCAAAGGATATGTATACAATAAAAAAAGAAACAGCTAATTTAAAAATCAGTCCAAGAAAAAAATTCATTGGAGGCAAAAAAATTGCCAAAGAAGCAATAGCACCAACTAACGCTCCGCAAAATAATCTAAGCCGCTTAGATTCAATTTTCATTAGTTTTGTGCATGATAGAAGAAGAAAGTAATTAACAAATAAATTAGTGGTAAGCAATATATCCACATATACAACCTGCTTCACTAAAACCACTCCCTTGACAATGAATATTATAATTATGTTGCGGCAACAAATTTGTCGATACGAGGAAATGAATTTTACTTATTTTAATCTTGACTAATGGGGTAAAATGAGATATATACGTTTTACATTTTTCAATAAATATTTCATTTTATTATTAACTATTTAAGCCGTTGCTATTAATAACTTAAAACGAAACATAACAAACTTTAAAATTCAGTATTGCTTTTATAATGACTTTAGGTTATAATAACAGAGTTATATGTGCCGGTGTGATGGAATTGGCAGACGTGCTGGACTCAAAATCCAGTGGTAGCGATA
>OGWT01002775.1_pt1 | contig 11592 bp, 7 predicted proteins | sample 1576101 | NCBI WGS metagenome assembly OGWT01 (sample SAMEA3541481, study PRJEB24748) | human gut metagenome | biome: human gut; feature: human-associated habitat; material: faeces | place: China | collected 2012 | reverse complement strand
ACCTGCACCTACAATCTCGATGTGTCCCCGGCGCTGGGCGCAGATGTCCAGGGTGGCGGCTACCGTATAGTTCTCGCCTTTGCGTTTCGGCATTATCAGTTGGCTATTTCCGGAGGACAGCAATGCGGCTGCCTCGCTTACACTGGGTGTACCCATGTGCTTCATCACTGTTTTGCTGGGGTGGGGCACGTCCATTGTCGCCAGTTCCTCGGCCGTATAGAAGAAGACTTCGTATTCCTTTTGGAGCGATTTCACTACCGGTTCGTCACGCTTGACGTTAATCGTAGATATGGTTATGATGGATTGCGGGGAGATGTTGTACTCTTCCAGCTTTTCTATAATGCCTTTCACAACTTTTCTCGTGGGGCTTGCCTGCCGGGCAAGTCCGATGCCGACGTGCACCACGCGCGGCACATAGCAGATGGACGGTATGTCCTTTATGTTGTAATGTATTCGCGGAGAGACGATCAGTACCAGCTTGAAGCGGGATAATTTGATGTCTTTCATCTGATAGAACACCTCTACATGAGGGGGAAGGTTCGCTTCCATCCAGTCGGTTCCTTTGTCGCGGATTTCCAACAGCAATGCGGTAGGCTGTCCGGTTACAAAAAGACTGATAGCCTCGTTCATGCACGCCTTCATCTGGTCGTCGGGAGTTTGGGTAAGCCCTGCCAGCAGGTGGGTGGAAGGGCTCACACAGATGGTCGGAGACCAGCCGAAGCGTTGGGGCAGTTTGTCCAATGCCCACAGTCCGGTAAGGTCGCTTTGAGTGGTTATCACGGGTTCGGCTCCCAATGCACCGGCCACTGCCTCGGTCAGTTCGTTGGCTCCGCCGATATGTCCGGAAAGGACGGAAATGGCATGTTTACCTATGCTGTCCACGCAAATTACGGCAGGATCTGTGTACTTGTCCTTCACGCAAGGGGCGATGGAACGTACGCAGATGCCTAAGGCTCCGATAAAGATAAACGCGTCGTAACGATTGAAATTCTTGACAGTGAAACTGCCGGTCGATTCGATGTGCGTACATCCGCTTTCATAGCGGGGAGTGAAAATCTCCGCTTCGGGAAATTCTTTGAGCAACAGCCGGGCGGAAGCCATTCCGGTTTCCGAAACGAGCATGATGGCCGTCTTTATGTGGGATGTTTCTGTTTTCATACAGGTTATTTGTTTCTATAATGAATATAGCTTATCTTGCTATTTTATGAAAGTGTTGCTTTCATGATTTCAATAGGGTTATAATCATTCAGTGCGATGCGTACTGACGGATGCAGTATCAGACCGGCGGCTCCGGCTCCTTCCATGAATGCTTTTTTACTGTCTGCCGATACGGAGTTAAAAACGATACAACCGTCGGGCTGTAACGCTTCCTTTATCTTCATCAGCATTTCCGGCAGATGTCCGCCGTGCCCGCCTATGAAGACGGCATCGGGACGGGGGAGAGTATCGGTCGCCGTTTGCAGGAAATCGCCTGTGATTGCCGTAATGCCCGGCGTACCGAAGCGGCGGCTGTTGATATTCATCAGTTCTTCGCCCTCGGCACGTACCTCAAAGGAAACGACCGTGAGGTGAGGGAATTGCAGCCGGGCTTCAATGGAAACCGACCCGGTGCAGAAACCGATATCCCAGAATACACGGCGGTGGTTCAGTTCCAGCGCTTGTAACGTAAGCAGGCGGATAGGTGCTTTGGTTATCATACGGGTACGTCCGTCCAAATGTGCGAATTGTTCGTCGGGGATACCAAAAGGGCGGGCTTCGGGAAAAGAGGTGGCGCAAAGCAACAGATTGTTGGGATGCTCGAATCCGTCTTGCGTTGCTTCCTGTAGTGTCATGTGGCGGATGCGTTCTTTTTCGGGGTTGCCAAGATGCTCGCCTACATACATGGTGTAACGGTCGTATCCGTATTCCAGCATGCGGGCTGCGATTGTAGCGGGCGTATGTTCCCGGTCGGTAAGGATGCCTATCTTGGGAGCGCGTTCAATCAGGGCGCGGTCGAATTCATTCCAGGGACGTCCCGTCAGCGAAACGGTTCGCATATCGTCATAAGGCATTACGAGGCGGTGTGCTAATGTTTGGAGAGAATTGAAAGAGGGGTATAGCTTGATTTCAGCATCCGGCAATTTCCGTTTCACCGTATTGGCAAAGCCGAAGAACAGCGGGTCGCCCGAAGCGAAAACGATAATTTGCCGGGGGACGGTATCCGTTTGTCCGTATCCGTCACTGCTGAACACTTTCTCATATTGTGAGAATACGTTGTCCAATGGTACGGTAATGGAAATCCATTCCGCATCATTCGGCAACAAGTTTCCGACAATCTCTTTGTGTCGCACTCCTCCCGAAAATACTTTCCCGTGCCGTATGTGTTCCAATACTTCCGGCGGAAAGAAAGGCGTCCGGTTATCGTCCGTTCCTATAATGATAAATTTTCGTTGTATAACCATTCGCTTACCACTAATCGTTAATTCTTAATCGTTGTTTCACACGTCTCGTCCCGGTCGTAACTGTTCCGCATCATTGTAGCACAAAACGGCGTTTACTAATGTTGCAGCAAGGTTGCTTCCGCCTTTGCGTCCTTCTACAATTATTTTCGGGATGGCGGTGAAAGGCTTTGTCATGTGCTTGGACTCCTGTACGTGTACGAAGCCCACCGGAGCGGCGATAATCCCAGCCGGATGCGCTTTCCCTTTGCGTATAAGATCGCATAGTTCCATTAACGCTGTCGGAGCGTTGCCGAATACAAAAAGGGCGTCTGGATGGTCTTCAACGGCAAGGCGTGTGCCCGCTTGTGTGCGGGTGATGCCTTTCTCCGTTGCCATTGCTGCGGTACGGGGATCGCCGAGATAGCATTTCACCTTTACGCCCAAACGTTCCAAAGCTCCTTTACGAATGCCGCTGGCAGCCATTGTCACGTCTGTAACGATGGTCCGTATGCGTTTCCCGATGATACCTTGATATAGTGTTTCCACTGCTTTTTCGTCTGTGTGCAACAGCTTTTCCATTTCAAAATCTGCGGTGGTGTGGATGGCGTGTAGCAACGCCCATTTATGGTCGAGGGGAATGTCCCGGTTCCTGAGCTCTTTCTCGATGGTACGGAAGCTCCGTATCATGATGTCCTGCCCTTTACTAGCTCCATACTGGGTATTCCCGGTCGCAACCTCCTCCCGGTAATATCCCCGCGGAGTAATCATCGTACCGTTCCATTCGTACGATTGCGAGTTGCCTATCAGTACTACGGTAAACATATCCGTTTTTTCGGGGTCGAACGCTTCCAACGTCGTTATGTGCACTTCCTGTTCGGGACGCCCTGCCTGGCGTACATAGCCTACGGGGGTCTGTGGTGAACGTCCTTCTTGCAGGAACAACTCTTTCAGCCGGTAAAGTTGCCAATAGCGGCCTTCACTTTTGGGATTGTAGACGGCTGTCACGAAATCGGCTGCGGCAGCGGCAATGATACGTTTCTCAATGCGTTCCCACGGGGTCATCAGGTCTGAGAGGGAGATAACGCAGAAGTCATGTCCCACAGGAGCTCCCAGCAGGGAAGCCGCTTTCTGGAATGCGCTGATACCGGGCAGGGAAATAATCTCTGCGTTACTGTTCCGTTCCCGCTTCATTTCATACACAAGCGGCGTCATACCGTAAATCCCTGCATCGCCCGAACTGATGACGCACACCGTTTTTCCCTGCTCCGCCAGCTCGAAAGCTTGCTCGGCGCGGATACGTTCGCGTTTCATTCCTGTATCTATACATTCCGTATCGGGGCGCAGGTACGGAGTGACAAAGCGGAAATAGTATTTATAGCCCACCACTGCATCCGCTTCCTGTAAAGCGGCAACAACAGCGGGTGTTATGTCTTGCTTATTGCCCGGACCGATGCCGGCGATGATTATTTTGGGTTGTTTCATTTGCTATCTGACTTATTGCTGTCTGTTCTGCAGAGCATGGTAAGTGTTACGCCTGCAGTTCACAAAGATACATTCTATTTATCACATTATGGCATGAAAAGGTGACTTTCTCACTCGTTTTTTTCCCCTGCCGCATATACCGCTTTCTTTTCCATGATGCCCTGTGTGCGGTGCTTCAGTCCGAAGCGGATATGGTCTACGAATATCTTTTGTATTTCAGGGATTTGCCCTAAACCTTCCATGCGCACATGAACGGTATAACCTTCTTTTTCAAGCATCTCCCGCCATTCTCCGGCAATATCGTTTTTGGCGTGGTCGCCGGCTACAAACATAAAAGGAACGAGTGTCACACTCTTTGCTTTGGCCGCTTTCAGTTGTGCCAACATGGTTTCAAAGGTGGGATAGCCTTCGATGGTCCCCACATGGAAGTTACCGAATCCGGCTACTTTCAGCATATAGTCCATCTGACTGTATGTAGCAGTACCGGGCGTATAAGTGCCATGCCCTACCAATACGAAGTGTTCTTTACCCTTTTTCTTTGCACTCTGCTGCACCGAAGCATTGAGGCGTTGTCCTAAAATATCAGTTACTTTTTCCGCATCTTCCACCGAATAGAGTAGGGGAGTGCCTACGCGTATCTCCTTGAAGAAAGGCAGTACGCTTTCCACATCACGGCGGAGCGACTCCATTTCCACACCGTCAATGATATTGGTACTTTGCACAATAATGTGTGTGTAGCCCTCTCCACGCAGTTGGAGTAGCGCATCCAGCGGGGTATTTTTGACAACGCCGCGTGTCTTGAGGCGGCGTATGATGATGCGCGAAGTATAGGCTTCGCGAAACTCCAGGTCGGGAAAAGCCTTGCGTGCTTGGGCATTGATAGCATCAATCGTCTGCGTACGTGTATCATCGTGCGTCGTGCCGAAGTGTACCATAAGCAATGCGGCCTTTTCGCCAGGTTTCATGCTTGCAAGCATATCGCTCGACACGAAGTTTCCCCCTTCGTGAGCGGAGCAGAAGAGAGAAATGGCAAGGAGCAGGGAAAGGAGAGATGTTTTCATAAATAAAAGTAATTACTGTTTTGTAAAAATGATTGCTGTTTTTTTATTTCTTAAACCGTACCGACAAACTCACGTATACCGAGCGTCCCGGGCTGAGCGTGGAGAAGTTATTGTTCCAGGGGCGGTCATCTTTCTTGTCGAAGATATTCTCGATACCTACGCCCGGTTCCAGAACCACGGATTGCAGATTGAAGGTGTGGCGGGTATTCAAATCCCATTGCTGGAATTTGGGAGCGTAACCGTACGTTTGCGAGTAGCGTTCGCCTTGCAGGTGTCCGTGCACGTTTACGTTCAGGCGGTAGAAGCTCCAGGCGTGTTCCCACTGGCCGTTGATGTTCCCCATGTGCCTGACGCTTTTGTCTATGGGCGACACTTTGTAACTGCCGTCGGCTTGCAACTGCTTGGCCTCGGTGTCCATGTACGTGTATCCGCCGCCTGCCCTGAAGCCTGCGCCTAGGTTCAGGCTGGCGTTCAGGCTGATGCCTTTGGTCTTGGCTTTGTCCACGTTGTCGCGCTGACGTATCTCGTCGAAGGTGGCGTGCTTGTCGTCCAGTCCCATGTCGTGTATCTCCTGATCGGAGAGGGTGCGGTAGTTTATCATGTCGCGGATGTTGTTGATGAACCCGGTGACGGACACGGAGAGCCGGCGGTAGTTGTACTCCGCATTCAGCGAGTAGAAGTTGTTCTTTTCTGGTTTCAAACCGATGTTGCCCGTGGTGTAGCGGTTGCTGGTCTTGGATTCGTCGGTGGCGTAAAGTTGCGACAAGGTAGGCGTGCGGAAGCCTGCCGCGTAGGCGGCACGCAGGTTCAGTCCGCCGAGCTTGTACATCAGCGATACGTTGGGAGTGGCATAATTCTTGAAGTTCTCGTTGTAGATGTAGCGTATGCCCAGTACGGCTTGCAGGTTCAGGGGCAGCTTTATTTCATCCTGTGCGTAGAAAGCGAGGGTGTACATGTGGCGGGAGTCGATGTTGTCCGATTCGCTCTCCAGCCCCTCGTTTACGTATTCTACGCCGGCAGACAGTTTGTTGCGGCTGCCCAGGCGGAAAATACCCTTGATGTTTCCGTTGTAGTATCGCACTTGTTTGCGGGTCACCCGGTCGCCCGGCAGATAGCTGCCCGACTTCTTGAAGTACATATAGTTCGACGAGTAATTGTCCGAGTAGAACTCTGCATCGATGTAAGCCGAACGGTTTATCATGTACTTCATGCCGGCGCCATAAGTATAGGTCTCGTGTTTCAGATTGTAGGTATAGGCGTCTTTCTGCACGAACTGGCCTTTGCTTTTGGCATAGTAGGTGGCGTCCTGCGGACGGCGGGTTTTGTTATCATAATAAGTACCGCGCGCGTAGAACGACAGTTTGTCTGTGGCATTGAACACGAAACGCTGGTTTACGGTGTTGGAGTAGAAGCCTACGGAAGTAGGGCGTCCCGTTTCGTAGCCGTTCTCGTCAATGTTGTTGTTCTGCCAGCTTCCTGCCTGACGGCGCTGGTAGGAAGTATAAGAGGCGAACTTGCCCGCATTGACATCGGCATTGACGCTCTCCGTCAGTCGTCCCTCACCGGAGTAGTGAGTATAGCTGGATACGTTCACGGTGTTCCGGGTATCGTCCGTGATGATGTTGATAACACCGCCTATGGCATCGCTTCCGTATAGGGCGGATGCCGCGCCGTTCAGTATCTCGATGCGCTTGATGTTGGCCACGTTGATGCGCGTGTAGCGGTCTTCACCAGCCAGACGTCTGCCGTTTTCCAATATCAGTATGTAGTCCTCGTTGATGCCGTTCAGGCTCATGGTAGTGCCCATGCCGTTGGTGTAGGAAGAGATATTGGGCGTCAGCTTCACCAGCGCTTCTTCCAGCGTAGATACGTTGGCGCTGCCTATTTCTTTGGCTGTGATTACGGATACGGGAACGGGGCTGTCTGTCATGCGGCGGTGCGTACCGGTTCCGGTCACTACCACCTGGCTGAGGTTGCTGTAACTCTCCTCCAGCTTTACAAGGATGTTTTCTTCTTGTCCGTCCGCGGTGTATTTTTTGGGGGTGAAGCCGATGTAGGAGAAGCGCAGCGTGTGTTGTCCGTCGGGCAGATTGTCGATGATAAATTCTCCTTTTCCGTTGGTGGCGCATCCCGTCAGACTGTTGTCTACGCGGATATTTACCCCTGCAAGAGGCTCATTCGTGTCGGCGCTCACCACCTTTCCACTCAATGCGGTTTGGGCATGGAGCAGGGGTGTCAGGCAGCACAGTATGGCTGCCAATAAATAGTTGGTTTTCATTTATTGAAAAATGTAAGATTAATACTTGTCTTCCTGACCCCGGGAAGGCGTTGACTGTGTAATTGCCCAGGCAGGTTTCCTGACTCAGCCCTACGGAAAACGACACCTTCCCGTCCCCGGTCTGCGATGGCTCAAACTGATGTTTGCTCTCACCAACAGCCGTCTGTAAGACAGTGGTATTGTTTTGAAGAATGTTTTCCGTATGCTCCGTTGCTGCAACAAGCAGGCGGAGCAAAGTGGCTTTACAGTAGCGGGCACTGTTCCGGTTTCGCACCGGATTCCCTTTTATACAACTCGTTGGAATAACGGAGTGTATCACCTAAGCGGTGACAAATATAGATATTATCTCTGGAAAAATCAATTAGGAATGAATAAATGATGATGGCGTAACTAGTGGCCAATGACTTATGAGGATGGATTGTACCTGTCTGAAAAAAATAAAATTCTTACACTGTTTTGTTGTGTAATAGAGTAGTTTCTTTTTACGAAGAATAGTAGGTTATGATTAAAATGAGTTAATAAAAACCAATTTTGGATTCTACGGCAGAATTTTTAGTATATTTATTAACAATTTTCAGTTGTGATATAAATGACCTTGACTATTTTTTTCAATGGCGCTGATTTATATGTGGAAGAATTGTTGAATGACAACGGCTGTACTACCTAGTACTGTGGCATTGTTTGCATTATTTAATGCTGGCTTAAAACCAACATTAAAGACTATAAAGATAACAGGAACGGATGCCCTTTCATTGTGATAGATGCTTACAATGAGGAAAGGGTGTTGAAATACAATGAGAGACAATTAAAAAAAAAATAGCAAAAATTATGATATACATGAAGCTTATTAAATATCTGTTTTATATATTTATGCTATTGGGAGTAACGGGTGTATGGGCACAAAAGAGCGACATACGCTTGGGAAAATTACTCAATAATGGCGATTGGTTTACACTGGAAGAGGAATATCCTATGATTAAAGATAGCGTGCAAACTCCTATGCTCAGATTAATGTCTGAAGCCTTATTGGGATATTATTTCAATCGCCCGGACGAAACGATAACGTGTGTAGACTCGTTGTTGCAACATTATCAAGCTGAACTCGGACTTGGAAATATAGCCTCTATGTTGCTTGTAAAATCTATTGTAGAGGCAAATAGGGGTAATTATGCCGTGGCTGCCGATATTATTGAAGGATTTTACATCGCAGCTAAGGGAACAAGGTGTGGCAATGGATTACACTCAAATAGATGAAGCAGTCCAGTTTTACGACCGCTTCCGTAATTGCCCACCAATGAGCATAGAACTCCCTCAAAAAAATACTGTGATAGCAATGAGTAACGACAGCATCAGACTGAATATAAAAAACGATACAGTACAGAGGGGAACTAGCATGTATGTGTCGATAACAGTGAACAGTAAACAGTATAAAGCAATATTTGACACAGGTGCAAGTACCACTTTCATGTCGGAAGCATTTGCTAAAAAGACAGGTGTGAGATTGATTGCAGATTCTTTACAGATACATGGTGGTATAACGGTTTACGGACAATCGGGTATCTTGGACAGCATGCAGATAGGTGATATCATAGTAAGGAATATTCCTATAACGATAAATAAGGACACAACACTGAACAAGGTAGAAGATATTGACTTTCTTATTGGGGCAGATGTAATGGCATTGCTGGGAGAGATACAAATATTTCCTCACAATGGGAAAATAGTAATTCCCACATTGTTGACGGAAAAACCTGCAAGTGGCAGCAATATATACATGGACAATCGCTCTCTTATACTAAAAGGGGAAAGCTGTGGAAAATCACACAATTTCTTCTTCGATACAGGTAATGGCCTTGCCGCTCTATCTCATAATTTTTACGAAAGTAATAAAACAGAAATTGATGCAAAAAGTAAACGTGTTAGGAGACTTACGGGCGGAATTGGTGTTGTAGAGGAACGCGACATGTTAATTTTGCCCGAATGGTCGTTTCAATTTGGTGGAAGAAATGTAGTGCTCAAGAATATTGCAGTGGGGCTTGAAAATAACAGACTTGTGCCCTACGCAGGTAATATTGGAATGGCACTTATCAACCAATTTGACAAGGTGACTATCAATTTTGATAAGTGTTTTGTGATTTTTGAGTAAGATGTACTTATCTTGTTTGGCTTGTGGAAAAATGTTGTCTTTTAGCGTTTGGGTAATTTCTTTTATGTAGCCAAAGAGGAGCAATATTCTTTAAGGCTTTGATTTAATAGTTTGATTATTAATATAATATGCGGGTGCTCCTCTGTAGATGAGAAATACCCGCATATTTTTTCTGTCTCAGCCTTTCCTCTCCTTTTTTCCCTTATTGAATTAAGAAAATGGAGGACAAATATTATACTTCCGGCTGATATCCTTCACCGTTTTCCCAGGCATCGGCATCCCATTGCTCTTTCAGGTGATTCACCCAGATTGCGCGGATTTCGGGATAGCTGCCCAGAGCCTTGATACCGCAGCCGTCTTTGATACCGTGATCGGCATCAGCTTGGCCTACGGGATGGGCTTCAAATGTTCTGTCTACCTTGAAACCTGCTTTCTCCAGACGTTCGCGCCAACTGTACTCGTTGGTATTGAGTTCCACTTTATCCAAGCCTTTGTTCTCGGCTATCGCTTCGATGCCCCATAGGTCGTTGTGGGCATGGTCACCGGCGATGGACATGAAAGGAGCGAGGTATACGTTTACTTCATTCGGCTCCAGGTTATTGTCCTGGCAGTACTTCATCACTTGCGAATAGATGCAGCCGGGATAGTCGGCTATCATTTGGGCGGCAGGTACTACCGGGATACGGTCTACCGCTTTCTCTTCCTCTTCTTTCGGCCAGAAAAGCATTTCTCCATAGTCTACAGTACCTACGAAGATATTCTTGTTTGTGGCAAGAGTATGCAAGGCGGTTTGGACTTCGGAGTATTTGGTGTTGGCATTGTAGTTCACATCAGGGTTACCGTGCCCCATCAGGAGAACGATGTTCTTCTTTTCAGCCAGTTTGTTCTTGTAGTGGTTGTAAAGGACCTGTGCCACTTCGTCCGTATCATCATCGGTAGAGAGCAGGTTGGCGCCTTTCAGCACGTCGATGTGCGGATACCAGTCAATCATAAAGTTTTTCTTGATATCGGTATTCATTAGAGAAAGGTATTCCTCGCCGGGAATGACGTGAAGCGACTGTACGGCTACGTGTGTATATCCTGCATCGCCGATGGCTTTCAGCCATTGGTCCAGTTTGTAGCGCGCTTCGCCGGTAGAAGCCTCTGCACGGCCGATGCAGGTACGTGAGGTGAAAGACATATAGATGTCTGTTTGAGGGAACTGCTTCCGGAAGTCGGCGATGATTTCGTTGTAAACGTCCAATGACTCATTATAAGTGCTTCCGAAAGTACAGAGTAGGATGGCGGTGTCATGCTTCTTGGTTTCGGCTACTACCCTGGTTGCAGGGTTTACGGTACTTTCCGCATCGTCGTCATCGCTACAGGAGGTGAATCCTGTGCAAGTTGTGGCTGCTACGAGAGCCGCCATCAGATAAAACTTGAAATTTTTCATACTTTGTTTGTAAATTGATTAATAAAAAAGATGTTTTTCTCTATTTTGCCAAAGCATTTTTCAGGAAGGCGTCAAGGTGAGGACCACTATCAAGGAAAATAAAGTCGTAGTCATGCTGGAGCTTGTCGATAATGTTCTCTTTAAGCACCGCATGAATATTTTTCCCTGGGAGATGTTCTTCACACAATCCCTTCCAGCCTTCAGCAAGGAATGCATCGTCAATGGAAGCGGGGATTACATCAACACCAGGGATAATAGACGGTACTATAAAATCGGAAAGTAATTCTTCACGAGACACGTTCTGGAGCATGGCCTGAGCAGCCGTATTTTCAACCAAGCCCACTGAATTCTCATGGCTCAGGAACATTGTCAGAGATGCCTGCGGATCGAAATCGATGGCCAGAATACGCAGGTCTTCGAACAGAAGCTGAGGATGAGCTCGAAAAGCATGTGATAATGAAGCGGTAGAAACTGTCTTGGAACCACCACCTTTAAGATTACATACAAAAATCGTAAAGGCTTTATCGAAGCGATCCCTGTACTTCGGTACTTTACGATGGTTATACAGATCGATGACATTCTGAATCGTCATCGCGTATTTCATCGTATTACCAGAAGGTTTCTTTTTGAAAATGTAGCCACCGGCTTCCATTTCGGCCACAGCATACTCAACACTGCCTTTACTGAGCTTAGGCAGCTTATACAGAGCGGCTTTGCTGTATTCCTGATAGAACTCGGTAAGCTTCAATTCCTCTTTTTGCTGTCGGATACTT
>OGWT01002770.1_pt1 | contig 11608 bp, 13 predicted proteins | sample 1576101 | NCBI WGS metagenome assembly OGWT01 (sample SAMEA3541481, study PRJEB24748) | human gut metagenome | biome: human gut; feature: human-associated habitat; material: faeces | place: China | collected 2012 | reverse complement strand
GTGCAAATCGCTGGAGCTATAAAAAATATTATTACAAAACCCACAAAATATAACAAAAATTTTTTCATTACCTCTCCTTTTTAACTAATTAACTTTCTTTTCATCTTTTCTAATACTTTTCTTTCAATCCTTGAAACTTGAACTTGAGTAATTCCTAGTATTTTCGAAACTTGCATTTGTGTTTTTTGTTTATAATATCTTAGCAATATTATTTCTTTTTCATTATCTTCTAATTCTCCAATCAAATTTTTAATTGCTATTTTATTTACGATTTCACTTTGCTCATCTTTTCCTGTTGATATTTGTTCCAAAATACTTATTGTTTTGTCTGTTTTATTATCTTTATATTTAGCATCTTCTATTGAATCTACTGGCCTTGTAGAATCCATAACCATTGCTATTTCTTCTTTTGAAATTCTTAATTCCTTCGATATTTCTTCTAATTTTATATCTCTTCCATATTTACTAATATATTCTTTTTGCAATTCTTTAATTTTAATATTTAGTTCTTTTATACTTCTACTGACCTTTATTGGTCCATCATCTCTTATGTATCTTTTTATTTCTCCTAAAATGTATGGTACTGCATATGTTGAAAGTCGAACTTCAAAACTTGTGTCAAATCTTTGTATAGCTTTTATAAATCCTATACTACCAATCTGATATAAATCCTCTGTATCATATCCTCTTCCATTAAATCTTCTAACAATGCTCCATATCAGTCTGTTATTATCCTCGATTAATTTTGTCATATCTTCTTTATTTCCATTTTGAGCACTTTCGATGATTTTCATATCCTGTTCATACACTATTCATCTCCCCTTATCGAAGCAATTGCCTCTACTAGATTTTCACGGCTCTTTATTCTTTTTTTCATTTTTACCTTTGTCCCAACCCCTAACATGGATTCAACCTCAACATCATCCATAAAGCTTTCCATTATGGTAAATCCCATTCCTGACCTTTCTAAATTTGACTTTGTTGTATATAATGGCTGTTTTGCAATTTCAACATTCTCAATTCCTTTTCCCGAGTCTGAAATTTCTAAAAAAATTTCATTTTCTATAATTTTGCACGCGAGTTTTACAATTCCTGTATGGTCTTCATATCCATGAATTATTGAATTCGTAACAGCTTCTGAAACTGCTGTTTTTATATCTGCAATTTCTTCAAGTGTCGGGTCTAGCTGAGCAACAAATGCTGCCACTGCAATTCTCGCAAATGCTTCATTACTTGACTTGCTTAAAAATTCTATCTTCATTTCATTGTCATATATATTATTCATATTTTACCTCCTGCACACCTGAGATCGCTTTTTTTCCGTGCATTTGCTAAAAAATAAAAGGGCAAATTAAGAATTTAAACCCATTTGCCCCTTTTTTTGCTATTTTTTGCTAGTTGCTTTTTTTGTTTCTTTTTTACTTATTTTTGGCCCCGGCTGGCCTTGCAGACCAGGATCTGCAGGGCCACCATGCCGCCCTCCAGCCAGAAGGGCAGGGCCAGCGGCAGGGTAAGGTCAGGCCAGCCGATGCACAGGGGCACGCACCCCAGCACCCCGGCCAGAAACAGGCTTCCCACGCTGCCCAGCCGCAGCTTTGCGGGTGGGAAGTTCCAGAGCAGGAAAGCCATCAGGGAACCGGCCAGCGCGGCGGGCAGAACGCCCAGCGGGAACCAGCCCAGCAGGGTCATCACCCCCATCAGGCCCAGCATGGCCGCAAAGGATGTACCGCAGACGATGCCGTCCATGCCATCGGCAATGCGGGCACACTCGGCCAGTGCGACCAGCAGCCCTTCCCACAGCAGCGGGGCGGCAATGCCCAGATCGACATAGCCCACACCCGGCAGGGTGATCCCGGCTGCAAGGCAGCCTTTGGCTCCCAGCAACACCAGCACCACGGCACCGGCAGCGGCTTCCAGCCCAAGGCGGGTGTGCCGCCGCAGGCCCAGCACAGAACGGCTGCGGATGCGGGCCAGATCCTCCAGCAGGCCCACGCCGCCAAAGAGCAAGGCTCCCAGCAGCGCTGTGATCAGCCGGACCGAGAGCAGGCTCTCGGCCCCCAGCAGCTCAGGCTGAGCCACACAGGCAGCTGTCCAGCCCACGCCCACAGCAGCCAGCACCCCCACCATCAGGCAGAGACCGCCCATGGTGGGGGCCTGCGGCGGGCGCTCCGGCTCGGCATCCGGCGCTTCCTGCTTGGGTGATGGTGTCTGCCGGGCCTTGGGCTCATCCCAGCGTCCCTGGAACGCCCGCAGCAGCGGCACCATCAGATTCCCGAGCGCCGCCGTGAGGAAGAACCCCAGCGTTGAGGCGGCGATCAAGGCGAAACGAATCATAGCTCGATGTTACTCCTTGTAAAAGATCTCCAGCACTTTTTCCAGTGCCATGCCGCGGCTGGCCTTGACCAGCAGGGCATCGCCGGGCTGCATTTTGTTCAGCAGGGTCTCGGCGGCCTGAGCGTAGGTGTCGGCATGGAGGGTGGGCAGCCCCTTGGCGGCCGCCACCACGGCAATGCGCCTGGCCTGCTCGCCATAGGTAACGAGGTAGTCCACCTTGTTCTCCACGGCCTGACGGCCCACCTCCTCGTGGGCAGCGCGGCTGATATCGCCCAGCTCCAGCATATCGCCCAGCAGGGCAAAGCGGCGCTTGCAGGGATATTCCCTGAACATGGCCAGCGCGGCCTTCATGCTGTCGGGGTTGGCATTGTAGCAATCCTCAATGACATCCACGCCTCTGACGTGCACCACCTTCTGGCGCATCCCGGTCTGCTCAAAGTCAGCCAGACCTGCAATGACCCGGCGGGCATCCAGCCCCAAGCGGGTGGCGGCGCAGTAGGCAGCCAGCGCGTTGGCCACGTTGTGCCGGCCCATGGCGGGGATCTTTACGAGGAAAGTGCCCTCCTCGTGATCCTCCAGCACAAAGCTCATACCCTTTTCATCCTGCTGGATGGACAGGGCACAGACATCGGCGTTCTCATCGCCCAGGCTGAACCAGACCGGGCGGACATGGTCGGGCAGGACCGCCTTGCGCAGGAAGGGATCATCCCCGTTCAGCACCAGCGGAGCACCCTCCGGCAGACCGGCGCAGATCTCCAGCTTCGCCTTGCAGATGTTCTCCTGACTGCCCAGGTTGCCGATGTGGGACACACCGATGCAGGTGATGATGCCTACATCCGGGCGGGCGCACTTGCTCAGGCGCTCGATCTCCCCGGCGTGGCTCATTCCCATCTCCACCACGGCGTATTGGGTCTCTTTGCCGATGCGGAACATGGTGCGGGGCAGGCCCAGCTCATTGTTCTGGTTGCCCTCGGTCTTGATGGTATTGCCAAAGCCCGCAATGGCGGCATAGGTCATCTGCTTGGTGGTGGTCTTGCCCACGCTGCCGGTCACGCCCACCACTTTGGGGTGAAACTGGCTGCGATAATTGGCACCCAGCACCATCATGGCGTGGTAGCTGTCCGGGCAGATCACGCTCTTCTCCTCCGGCACGCCTTCCACGGGGTGGTTCAGCACCACGCAGAGCGCACCGTTTTCCAGCGCCTTGGCGGCAAAATCATGGCCGTCGAATTTTTCGCCCGGGAACGCCACAAAGATGCACCCGGGGCAGACCTCACGGCTGTCGGTGGTCACCAGCGTGACCGGGGTCTCGCACTGGGCCAGCGCGTTGACGGCCAGGCCCTCCAACAGGATGTTTGCTGCAATTGCTTCCATACTCTCATTCCCCTTTATCCACAGATCAGATGTACGATGGTTCCCCGCTGGACGCTGGAGCCGGGTGCCTCGCTCTGGCTCTGGACCGTGCCGGAGCCTTCGACTGTGCAGTTGAGCCCTGCGGCGTTCAGCATCTGCCGGGCAAAGTCCGCGCTCTTGCCGGTCACGTCCGGCACCTCGGCGTGTTTGCCCTCATAGGTATCGGTATACAGATAAACGGTGGTGCCGTAGGGCACCTCTGCCCCCGCGCGGGGGTACTGGTAGGTGACAAGGGCGGCGGTCTGGTCGGATTCGCTCTCGGCCAGGTGATGCTTCAGACCCTTGATGTTCAGCTGCACCTGCGCGTTGCTCCACTCCTTGCCCGTCAGGTTGGGCACCTTGACGGTGGTGCCGCTGCGGTCCACGCCGTCGGTGGCGATGCCCAGATAGGGCGCGATCTCGCTGATGATGTTGCCCACCACAGGAGCCGCCAGAATGGAGGAATAGTCGGTGCGGGCATTGTTGGGGTCGTCCAGCATGACGTAGACCAGGATCTCCGGGTCGTTGGCGGGCAGGACAGCCGCAAAGGATGCCACCTTCTTGTAGTCGCCATCGGCGCGGCGGTCCATGTTCAGCTGCTCGGAGGTGCCGGATTTGCCGCCGATGCGGTAACCTGCAACGTAGGCGTTGCCGCCGCCGCCCTGGGTGCCGTCGCCCACCTCAAACTCCATGATCTGGCGGATGGTCTCGCTGGCGCTCTCGCTGATGACCTGACGGCGGATGTTGGTGCCGATCTCCTGCACCACATTGCCGTTCTGGTCCGTGATCTTATCCACCACATGGGGGGTAACCAGATAACCGCCATTGACTGCCGCCGAGATGGCAGTGCACACCTGCAGCGGGGTCACGGCCATGGCCTGACCAAAGGCGGAGGAGGCCAGCTCCACCTCGCCCAGACGGCTCTTGCTGTAATACTGCATGAAGCTGGTCTCATTGGGCAGATCCACGCCGGTGCGCTCGGTAAATCCAAAGGCATCAAAGTAATCATAGAACAGGCTGGAGCCCACACGCTGGCCCAGCTGGATGAAGTAGATGTTGCAGCTGTTGCGCAGGGCCTCGGCCAGATTCTGGGCCCCGTGCGACTTTCTGCCGGCGCAGTGGTAGGTCTGCTTTGCCACGCCGTAAGCACCGGAGCAGTTCAGGGTGGTGTAATAGGTCGCCTTGCCGCTGTCCACACCCATGGCGGCGGTGATGACCTTGAACACGCTTCCGGGGTAGTACAGCTCGGTGATGGTCTTGTTCTTCCACTGGATATCCCGGTATGTACCGGTATAGTCGGCCTCCGCATCCACAATCTTCTGGCCGTTCTCATCCCGCAGGTAGCTGCCGTTCTCGTCTTTTTTGTAGATGGTGTACAGCTCCGGCTCGGCCTGCACCTGCTCTGTCAGGTAGGCCAGATTGGCGCTGAAATCCTGCGGGTCATTGGGGTCAAAGTCCGGCTTGGAGGCCATGGCAAGGATGGCACCGGTCTTGACATTCATCACAATGGCGCAGCCGCGGTTCTCAACGGTGTTGGCCGCCACGGCCTCGTTCAGGTAGCGCTCCACCACTTCCTGAATGTTCACATCCAGCGAGAGCACCAGATTGGAGCCGTCCTTTGCGGCGTAGGTGGTGGCGTTTTCATCGGCAATGGCGTTGCCGTAGGCATTGCGCAGGGTGATGGTGCGGCCATTCACACCGGCCAGCGTGGACTCATAGGAGTTTTCCAGACCGTACACGCCCTGACCATCCGCATTGCAGAAGCCCAGCACGGCGGCAGCAAAGCGGCCATAGGGGTAATCCCGCTGGAAGCCCTTGGAGGCCGACACCGACACCCGCCCCTTGCGGACAGTGGGGGTGCCGTCGTCGCTCTCCTGCTGGCCCAGGCCCAGCTTGGCCAGGATCTTTTCCAGCGCACCGGCGGATTTTCCGCTCTTGCTGTGGGCCTTGTTGTAGGTCTTGACGTATTCCTCAATGGAGAGCTTGATGGCGTTGTTGACCTTGGTAGCCAGCACCTGATAGGAGCTTTCGTTTTGGGAGAGGGCATCGCAGACCGCCTGATACTGGGTCTGGTACTCCGCTGAAGTGGTGTCCACGCTGTCCAGACTCTCGCCGTCGCCCGAAAGCAGGCGGAGGGTGATCTGGGTGCAGACCTCCTTCATGGCGGCCTCATCGATGGTGCGGATCTCCGCCTTGGTATCCTGATCGGTGGTGGTGGTATACAGGGCCGTGCTGTAAGAGGGGTCGGCCCAGATGGTCCAGACCACGCTGGTGGAGGCCAGCGTGATGCCGCTGGTGTCGTAGATCTCACCGCGGGTGGCCTGAATGGTGCTGTCCAGCAGCTGCTGCTCGGCGGCGTACTGGCGGTAGGTAGCACCGTCGCGGATCTGGATCTTGTACAGGCTGTAGATCACGGTCAGCGCGGCGGCCACCACAAGAAGCACGGCGGCACCAAAGCTGATATGGCGCAGCCGGGCACTGAGCCGTGCGTGCGGGTCCGCACTGCGGCGGCGGGCACTGTTCTTTTTGGGATCGGAGGATGATGTTTGCATTGCGTACTCCCGAAGAAAACCGAAAAAGCGTGCGCTGCCGCACGCTTTTCGTTGTTTGGTTTATTTTGCCGTTCTGACAGAGGCAAGAATGGTCATTGCCCCATCGTGGAGCAGATCCGACCACTGCCGCACAGCGGATGCCTTGCGCACCAGAACGCTGCCCTCATCCAGCCGGATGTAGGTGATCTGGCTCTGGTCGATCTTCATCAGCCCCAGGCGGGTGGCGGTCTCCTCAACACTTGTGATGTTGGTGCGGCTGTTCAGGGCACTGTTGTAGTATGTATACTGGCTCTGCTCGCTCACAAGCTCTGCCTTGGCGCTCTGGATCTGAGAATTCAGCTCCACCAGCTGTGCCTCGCTCCACAGCAGGCTCACCGCAAAGCCCACCAGCAAAGCCGCGCCCACCAGCTGCAGTGCGTGCTGCATGGCGGCCCGCACGGGGTTCAGCCGCTTTTTGCCGCCCTTTTCTACCCGCAGCGGAACTTTGGGCTGTGCCTGCGGCGCTCTTCTGCGCCGAACCTCTGTCATATCGTATGCTGCCTGACCCATGGTGATCTCCTCCTCACATCTCCGGGGCTGTGCCGCCCTCAGATCTTTTCCAAAACCCGCAGGTGGGCCGAGCGGCTGCGCCGGTTCTCTTCCAGCTCCTGCGTGTTGGCTTCAATGGGTTTGCGTGTGATCAGCTTTGCCTTGGCTTTGCCGCCGCAGACGCACACCGGGAACTCCGGCGGGCAGGTGCAGGCGGTGGACCAACGGCGGAACTTGTTTTTGACCAGCCGGTCCTCCAGCGAGTGGAAGGTGATCACGCAAAGTCTTCCACCCGGTGCGAGATGCGCAAAAATGGTGTCCAGCCCCTCTTCCAGTGCGTCCAGCTCATGGTTTACCGCAATGCGCAGCGCCTGGAAGGTGCGGCGGGAGGGGTTTTTGTTCTTCCGGCGTTCCGCCGGGGGCATGGCGCTGGCCACGATATCCGCCAGCTGCAATGTCGTTTCAATGGGGGCAGTTTCCCGGGCTTCCACGATCCTGCCCGCAATCTGCCAGGCGAAGGGCTCCTCGCCGTAATCCCGCAGGATGCGGGCCAGCTCCTCCCGGCTCTCGCTGTTCACGAGATCGGCGGCCGTCTCACCCTCCTGGCTCATCCGCATGTCCAACGGGGCATCTGCCCGGTAGGAAAAGCCCCGGGCCGCGTCATCCAGCTGATGGCTGGACACGCCCAGATCCAGCAGCGCACCGTTGATCGTTTCAATGCCCAGCTGCTCCAGAGCTTGTCCGGCATAGCGGAAGTTGATCTGCACCACGGTGGCAGGCAGGCCCGCCAGCCGGGCCCGGGCCGTCTGCACGGCATCGGGATCCTGATCCAGCGAGATGAGCCTGCCGCCCTGCTCGCCGTTCAGCCGCAGGGCGATCTGGCGGGAGTGCCCCGCGCCGCCTGCCGTGCCGTCCAGATAGGTGCCCGCCGGGTCGATCTTCAGGCCGTCCAGGCACTCGTTCAGCAGCACCGGGACATGCTCAAACGAGGCTGGGTCAAAGGGCTGTGCTGTTTTTTCTGTGTCCATGTTCCCAGCCTCCTTTCAAAACTCAGATAAGATCCTGCATCTGCCGCCCTTTTCTGCCCGGAGCTGCTGCCCGGGAAAGCGGCCTGCGGCCTGCCGGGAGTTTGTGGCCCGGTCAGCCTTGAGGATACAATTTTATTGTAACAAAACAGGCCCCTGATTGCAAGAGTTTCCCTTTTGTTTTTTCTCTCAAAATGTACCAAAAAAAGCCCCTGCAAGCCGTCGTTTTTGCTTGCAGGGGCCGGAAGCTCTCACCGGGAAATTTCACATTCCCGCATCAGAGCTGTTTCCGGGGGCTCTGGCGCAGGTTTGCACGGACATTTTTGACCTGTGCGGCGTTCTCCGCCATCGTCTCTTCCGTGGTCTTGAGCATATTATCACAGTAGTCGGTCACGGTCTGGCGGACAGTGCGGGCCTCGGTCTGGGCGGCTGACCCCCGAGGAGGAGCAGGCTCTGGCCGATGCGGCTGACCGCCCGCGCGGTGAGACCAAAGAGTGCCCCGTCTGCCATGCAGATGTGGATGCAGACGCACTGTTCTGCAACCATTGCGGCGCACAGCTGTAAACAGGTAACTCGGCTGTCAAACAGCAACTTGTATTGTTTCCTTGACAAAACGGTAGAATGAGAGGTATGATGTTGCCTGTTGTTTTTTCAAGCGGACCCTGGTACATCCTGGGCAGGCAGCATTGCAGCATGCATGGAATATCCGCACAACCGCCCGTACACGGCAGATGATCTTGTCCGCATTATCACCCTTTTGCGGGATCCGGTCAACGGCTGTCCGTGGGATAAAGTTCAGACCCATACATCGATTCGGATGAACTTCCTGGAAGAAGCGTATGAGGCTGTGGACGCATTGGACCTGGATGACCCGGTGCTGATGTGTGAAGAGCTGGGCGATGTGCTGATGCAGGTTGCTTTCCATACCTGCATGGAACAGGAAACCGGCCGCTTTACCTGGGAACAGGTCTGCGATGGCGTATGCCAAAAGCTGATTGAGCGGCACCCAAATATTTTTGGCACCCAACCAGGTTACGAAGGTATAACGGACTGGGATGCGCTCAAAAATAAAGAAAAGGGCCGCCGCACCCTGGCCGATGACCTGGAAAGTGTGCCCCGTGCCATGCCCGCGCTGATGCGCGCGGCCAAGCTGCAAAAACGCGCCGCACGCCATGGCGCAGCCCTGCAGGGGGCCGATGCTGCAGCCTTGGCATACGCGGCGGAGAACCTGCAAACGGCGCAGCCCGCCAGCGCGCAGGCAGAACAGGCTGTGGGCGAACTGTTGTTTGCCGCCGCCAATCTGGCCCGGCAGGCAGGGGTAGACCCCGAACAGGCGCTGCAAAAAGCTAACGAGGCATTTTGCACAGCAGCCGGGCCGGTAGCCTGAAAAGGCAAAAAAACGCAATTTATTTAATTTGGAGGTATATAACAAATGACCAAAGTTGAACTGATCGCATCCGTTGCCGCTGAAGCTGGCATGAGCAAGAAAGACGCCGAAAAGGCTGTCAACGCAGCACTGGCTGCTATCACCGAAGAGCTGAAGAACGGCGGCAAAGTTTCGCTGGTTGGCTTTGGCACCTTTGAAGTCCGCGAGCGCCCGGAACGCCAGGGCCGCAACCCGCAGACCAAAGAGCCCATGACCATTGCTGCTTCCAAGCTGCCCGCATTCAAGGCTGGCAAGGCACTGAAGGACGCTGTACAGTAATCTGTTCAGGCGTCAGATACGCTCTGAATGAAAAAGCCCGCCGCACCCAAACGCGGCGGGCTTTTATGATATAGGCAGCGCCGCATGATTCCCGCCTGGTGGCTGGCGTACCGCTGCCATAGAGATGAGGATGAACCATGAGACTGGATAAATACCTGAAAGTCAGCCGCCTGATCAAGCGCCGCACCTTGGCCAATGATGTAGCCGATGCGGGCCGCGTGATCGTGAACGGCAAACCCGCCAAAGCGAGCTATGCCGTAAAGATCGGCGATGTGATCGAGATTACCTTCGGCAACCGCCCCGTCAAGGTGCGGGTGCTTTCTATTGATGAACCCAAGGGCAAGGATGTTGCCCGCGAGCTGTTTGAGATCCTGGAAGGCTGAGAAAAACCAGGGCGGGGGAGTTCTAACCGTGCGGCGTGCGGCATATGGTATAGGGTAAGCAACAACTGCTGCCGGAGGAAACCGCCATGCCAGAACTGACCAGCCCGCACCCGATTGGGGAACATGCCCCCCAGCAATCCGACCTGCCTGCTCCGCCGCGCGCCCATGCCCTGACGCTGGAAAACCGCGCCCGGCTGACGGTGACCGGTGTGACCCGTATTGTGAGCTGTGATGAACTGGGCGCAACGCTGCAAACTCCGCTGGGGGATCTGACCATCGGTGGGCAAGGAATGCAGGTCAGCGAGCTTTCGGTTCGCACGGGGGAAGTGCATATCTCCGGCCAGATCGAATATTTGCAGTATACCGAGAACCAGCAGAGCAAAAAACAGAGCGGTGGGCTGCTGGCCCGCCTGCTGCGTTGATGGTGCCATCGCCACCGCTGTGGGCAGTGCTGGGCGATGTACTGCTTTGTCTTGGGGCGGGCCTGCTGCTTGGCGCTGTACGGGATGGGGCGACCCTTGCCTTTGGCAGCGGCCCGGTGCGCTGCTTTGTGTGGGATGTGCTGGCCTTTGCTGCCGCAGCCTTTGTCTGCTGCGGCTTCGCGGCGGGGGCTTCGGCTACCGGTGCGGCGCGCTGGTATATGGCCGCCGCCATGGGGCTGGGGGCACTGTGCTGGCGGTGGTGCGTTTCCCACGCGGTGCACAGGGCGCTGCGCGGCACGGTGTTTGTTCTGGTCTGGCCGCTGCGCTTTGCGGCGGACTATGCGGTACACCCGTTCAAACGGTGGCTGCTGGCCCGGATCAGAAAGATTCGGCACGCCCGGCGGCGCAACGCACAAGATTCATGCAAGAAAAGCGGAAAAAAGCCGAAAAATGTGTTGCAAAACAAGCACACAATATTATATAATTAAACTGTATTTAAGTATGCCTGCATAAGACCTTCTTGTGCGGGCAGACGGTACAATGGTTTGCACACAACGGCATTTTGATACCTGCCCGGAAGGAGGCGCTGCCGCATGAACCAACACAAAAGCATTGCGCGGCGTTTGCTTCCCTTGGCTGTGGCGGCATTGTTTTGTTCTTTGTTTTTTACTTTGATCCAGTGCCAAATCACCATCGGCTCCAAACAGCAGGAACTCGCCGCGGTGCGCGAACAGCTCAGCACCCAGCAGGCCCAAAACGAAGAGCTGGGACGCGCATTGGCCGATGGCAAAGATGCGATTATTGAACGCAGCGCCCGCGCCGATGGCTATGCCAAGCCCAATGAGCGCATTTGGGTGGATCTGAGCGGCAAGTAACAGCATTACGCCGGATTACCATGCCGGGTACAATGGAAGATGCAAAAGGCTGGCTTCTGTTTTTTGCGGACTCAACCAGCCTTTCACAGTGCAGGCCTTGCCTGCAAGGCATACAAGCGGAATCTGAAAGCAAAGGTTCCATCAATAACGATACCCGGCAGCTTTGCCGGGCAGCAAAGGGGTATTATAGTTTTGGCATTACAGGTTGGAGACATCTTGGAAGGCAAAGTTACCGGCATTAAGCCGTTTGGCGCCTTCGTTGCCCTGCCGGAAAGCAAACCAAAATTTTTCTCATGCAGGAGGAACGAATCATGAAGGACTGCACCAACGGCGGCTGCCGGGGGGCGCGACATCCTTTCGCTGGAACGTGCGGAGGACGGCAAGTTTGTCAA
>OGWT01002765.1_pt1 | contig 11624 bp, 10 predicted proteins | sample 1576101 | NCBI WGS metagenome assembly OGWT01 (sample SAMEA3541481, study PRJEB24748) | human gut metagenome | biome: human gut; feature: human-associated habitat; material: faeces | place: China | collected 2012 | reverse complement strand
TCAAGCTATGTCAGAAAGATCAGACGTAGTAGAGCATCTTGCTGTAGCTGGGCAGAGGCCAGTAGTCCTCACCGCAGATGGTCTCGGCATCGTCAGCAGCGGCGCGCAGAGCATCCATCTTGGGCAGAACGTCATCGTGGAAGGAGACAGCCTTGCCACTCTCATCGGTCATGGCCTCAGCGGTATCCACGGCAGCCTGCAGGGCATCGATGGCATCGCTCATGGCATCGGCATCGGTGGACAGGCGGGTGAGGGTCTTGGTCTCGCTACGCACGCTGATGGCCTCGCTGACGGCCAGCTTGGATGCAGCGGTGTTGGCAACCTCGCTCATGTAGGCGTTGATGGCGGGCAGCAGTTGCTTGCGGGCCATCTCCAGCATGGTCAGAGCCTCGATGTTGATGATCTTGGAGTAGTGCTCCATCTCGACCTCGTAACGGCTGTGCATCTCTACCTTGGTCAGGACACCGAAATCCTCCATCAGCTGGATGTTCTTCGGGTCGATCAGTGCGGGCAGAGCGGCGGGTGTATTCTTCTTGTTGGGCAGGCCGCGGCGTGCTGCTTCCTCTTCCCACTCGGCGGTGTAGCCGTTGCCGTTGAAGATGACACGGCGGTGGTCACGGATGGTGCGCTTGACCAGGGCAATGGCGGCACTGGTAAAGTCCTCAGCACCCTCCAGCTCGTCAGCGTAGCCCTTCAGCTCCTTGGCAACAGCGGTGTTCAGGATGGTGTCGCAGTCGCTCAGGTTCTGAGCAGAGCCGGGCATACGGAACTCGAACTTGTTGCCGGTAAAGGCAAAGGGAGAGGTGCGGTTGCGGTCGGTGGTGTCCTTGCTGAACTTAGGCAGCACGTCCACGCCCAGATCCATCTTCATCTTCACGGGGCCGGCATAAGGAGAATCAGATGCAATGGCATCGATAACAGCTTCCAGTTCCTCGCCCACAAAGATCGAGATGATGGCCGGGGGAGCCTCGTTGGCACCCAGACGGTGATCATTGCCCGGGGTGGCAACGGAGGTGCGCAGCAGGTCGGCGTACTCGTCCACAGCCTTGATGACGGCGGCAAGGAACACCAGGAACTGCAGGTTCTCCATGGGCGTGTCGCCCGGATCCAGCAGGTTCTCCTCGGTGGTGGACAGCGACCAGTTGTTGTGCTTGCCGCTGCCGTTCACACCCTCAAAGGGCTTCTCGTGCTGCAGGCAGACCAGACCGTACTTGGGAGCGATCTTCTTCATCATCTCCATGGTCAGCAGGTTGTGGTCAATGGCAACATTGGTGGTGTCGAAGATGGGGGCCAGCTCATGCTGGCAGGGAGCCACCTCGTTATGCTTGGTCTTGGCGGGAACGCCCAGCTTCCACAGCTCCTCGTCCAGCTCCTTCATAAATTCGGAGACCTCGGGACGGATGACACCGAAGTAATGCTCCTCCAGCTCCTGACCCTTGGCAGAGGGAGCGCCGAACAGGGTACGGCCGGTGAGGATCAGATCCTGACGTGCCTCGTAATCCTCCTTCTTGACAAGGAAGTACTCCTGCTCGGGGCCGACGGTGGTGGAGACGTAATCAACATCCTTGCCAAACAGCTTCAGGATGCGGATGGCCTGACCGGACAGTGCGTTCATGGAGCGCAGCAGGGGGGTCTTTTTGTCCAGTGCCTCGCCAGTGTAGCTGACGAATGCGGTGGGGATGCACAGTACGTCATCCTTCACGAAAGCGTAGCTGGTGGGGTCCCATGCAGTGTAGCCGCGGGCCTCGCAGGTGGCACGCAGGCCGCCGGAGGGGAAGGAGGAAGCATCGGGCTCGCCGCGCACCAGCTCCTTGCCGGAGAACTCCATGATGGCGGTGCCGTCGCCCACGGGGCTTACAAAGCCATCATGCTTTTCACTGGTGATGCCGGTCAGCGGCTGGAACCAGTGGGTGTAGTGGGTGGCACCCAGCTCCATGGCCCAGCGCTTCATCACGCTGGCCACAACGTTTGCCACCTCGATATCCAGAGGTGCGCCCTTGTGCAGGGTGCGCTCCAGGCTCTTGTAAGTAGCGCTCGGCAGACGCTCCTTCATTACATGCTCGTTAAAGACCTTGCTGCCGTAGATTTCCATAACATTTGCTGCCATAAATCCTACTCCTTACTTGATCTTATGTCTGTCCCTTCCGAAACTGTCTCCCGCCGCCGAACTGCGGCCCGGAAACAGCGAAAAGCTTTTTAACAAAAATGGCGCTGCGAGTCAGGAGGTGACCCACAGCGCCGTTGCTGTCTATGGTTTGATTATATCCCGGAACGGCTCAAAAGGCAATTGACAAAACTGACGATTCTGCACAAACACGTTCTCGTTTTTTTGGGAGATATCGTATTTGGTATTACTTTTAGATCACCTGGAACAGGAAGAACTTCAGGTAATTGGTCTCGGGCACGCCCCACAGGATGGGGTGATCCGGGGCCTGCTGGCGCACCTCGATCTGCCGCAGCTGCCGGTGGGCATCCTTTGCGGCGGCGTGCAGCATCTTGATGAACAGCTCCTCGGTGGCAAAGTGAGAGCAGCTGGCCGTGGCCAGATAGCCGCCCCGGGGCAGCAGCTTCATGGCGCGGTAGTTGATCTCCTTATAGCCGCGCATGGCGTTCTCCACCGTGCGGCGGGCCTTGGTAAAGGCCGGCGGGTCAAGGATGATAAAGTCGTAGGGGTGGCCCTCCTTTTCCAGCCGGGGCAGCAGCTCAAAGGTGTCCTCGCAGAGAAAATCCATGTTGGTCAGGCCGTTGCGCTGGGCGTTCCGCTGGGCCATGGCAATGGCCTCGGCGCTGATGTCAGCGGCGGTGACCCGGGCAGCCCCGCCCTTGGCGGCGTTCAGCGCAAAGCTGCCGGTGTGGGTAAAGCAGTCCAGCACAGTGTGACCGGCAGCAATGCGGGCCACAGCCCGGCGGTTGTATTTCTGGTCGAGGAAAAAGCCGGTTTTCTGGCCGTTCTCAAAATCGACGTGGTAGAACACGCCGTTCTCGCAGATCTCAGTCTGGGTGCTGTCGGGGTGCGTCTCGCCGGGCAGGTCAAACCAGCCCTTGTTCTGTGTCAGGCCCTCCTTGGCCCGCAGAGCCTCGTCGTTGCGCTCGTAGATGCCCTCAATGGTCTGGCCGTCAGCGCGCAGGACTTGCACCAGCAGGGGGAAGAGGATGGGCTTGAGCTTTTCCATGCCCACGCTCAGGGTCTGGGTGACAAGGATATTGTTGAACCGGTCCACAGTCAGGCCCGGGAACTGGTCAGCTTCGCCAAAGATGACACGGCAGGCGGTCAGGTCGGCGGGCTCCAGCACGGTCTTGCGGTAGGCCCAGGCGTACTCGACCCGGCGCTTCCAGAAAGCGGCATCAAAGGTGTCGTTGGCGTTGCGGGAGATGAGCCGCACCCGGATCTTGCTTTTCAGCGAGAGAAAACCGGTGCCAAGATAGGCACCCTTTGTGCTGACCACATCGACCAGCGTGCCGTTTTCAGGCTCTGCTTCCGGGGAACCCAGGATGTCGTTTTCGTACACCCAGGGGTGGCCGCCCACCAGCAGGCCCTCGGCGTGTTTGTTGACGGTGTAAACGGGGTAATTGCGAGAAGATTTCATAGTTGCTCCTGTTATAACTGGCTCGCCCTCTCAGTCTCGCTCCGCTCGCCAGCTCTCCCAAAGGGAGAGCCTTTGGCGATTTTCGATTTAGTCTCATCAAGCTTGAATACAGAGCGGCTCTTGGCTCCCCCTTTGGGGGAGCTGGCAATGCCGTCAGGCATTGACTGAGAGGGTGAGGACGCTGAAATTTTAGCTTGATGTTTATTTTATCATAAAACCATGCTAGAATAAATACAAAAACACAGAAACGAGGAAAACACCATGGAGATCGAACGCAAATGGATGGTGAACGGCTGGCCGGAGGGCGGAAACCTCCCGGCTCTGCCGCTCAAGGAAGAATTTGCCATGCGGCAGGGATATATCAGCGTGCGGCCCACCGTGCGCATCCGGGAGGAGGCGCTCAAGGGCGGCAAGACGGCCTATATCCTCTGCTTCAAGTCCGGAAGCGGGCTTGCACGGGAGGAGATCGAGCGCCCCATCGACAAGAAATTGTTTGATGAACTGGAAACAAAGATCATCGGTAAGCCCCTGATCGGGAAGATCCGCAGAAGCTACGCATTGCCCGATGGCCTTGTGCTGGAGGTGAACCACGTGGATGAGGGCCAGCCCACTGCGTTCTGGTACGCCGAGGTGGAATACCCCACTGTGGAAGCCGCCCGCAGCTGGAAGCCGGAAGCCTTTGGCCTTGCAGACTATCTGAACGATGATGTCACCGACCAGCCCGGCCAGAGCATGGGAGCCTACTGGGAACAGACAAGAGCCTAAGAAGAGAAACGCAAAAAGCAAGTGCAAACCCATTGTTACAGGAAACTGTCCTGAAAAATGCGTTGCACTTGCTTTTTGTTTAATAATGGAGCTGGGTATATGATGCGCCATGCTCCATATAGGAGAGAAGATGTTTCGCTACATAGGAAGCGAGATCAACAGGAACGGCGTTTCCAATCATTTGCTCCAAATCGGTTTTGGTACCCTGAAAATGAAAGTCGGCAGGAAAAGTTTGGATTCGTGCTCGTTCCAAGGTTGTTAGACAGCGCAGACCATCCAAATTCTGTGTAGCATCTCCCGGATGCACTTTGTAATTTTGGGGAAGGGGACGATTGACCCCCCGAATCGTTGGGCTTGGCTCGTCAATACTGAAAATACCACGTCTGGCGTAAGAACGGGGATGGCGATAATAATACTCAACCCCAAATTCATTTTGGAGGTAGTCACGAATCGTCATGCAATGGGAAGATTGGTCATTTTGCAAAGCGAATTCTAAAGCACAATCTTCGCCGTTTAGTTCACCAATCATGAAAAAACGTTTTCTTTTTTGTGGAACACCACATCTGGAAGCATCCAGAACAACTTGAGATAATCCATAGCCAGCGTTACGAAACAATGCCAAAGCTTTTGGCAATGTGGATGACTTTAAGATTCGATCGACATTCTCCATGACGAACCAGCGAGAACGTACAGAACAGACCAACTCGGCATATCGTAAAGTTAAATTGGCTCGTCCGAGTGTTTCATCTTGTTTTCCGGCAGAAGAATAGTCCTGACATGGTGGGCCACCAATGATTACGTCAGGTGAGAATGACTTCAAGTAATCTGGAGATAGCTGATTGATATCTTGAAGTTCTGCAGGATGAGAAAAATTGAGGTTGTAATTATTTATGGCTTTATCCCAGATATCAAAAGCACGCAAAATTGTAAAACCTGCATTTTGAAAACCGAGCGAAAGACCACCACAGCCACAGAATAAATCAATAGCAGTAGGCATTTAGAGGAAATCCTCCTTGAACAAATCAGGCGAGTTATATATGATGGCATCAAATCTCCGCTCTGGGCTTAACAAATTTTGCCCACCACCCAAGATGATATTTTTGATTTCTCCCTTGGTGATTCTTGGATGGGTGAGTTCTGGACAAGCCATAATGGGATGAGTGTGTAATCCATTTGAAGAAAAAGCTTTATCATTTTTGGTATTGTAAGAGAGTTCATCAATGATTTTAGAGCCGTTGAAATGACCAGTATCAGCATAATCTTTCAGCATTTTGAAGAGCCAAATCATTGTGCGAGTATGGCGACTTATTTTATCTAATGTTTTTACTGTGCCTACAGAAATAAAGTCCTGTTCGGATGGCATAAATAAATTCAGAAGACCACAATTGCTCCAAACAAAAACATCAAGGCAGTCGTTTGCAAGCTGAGGTGACTTTCCTCGAGTCTTCCACACAGGTTCCATTACAACAGGAGATTGAAATGACGCACTTATAGAAACAAGTCGTTTGATGGCCTGATAGATATCATATAAATGCGGAAGAACACAACTTGCAGAAGTCCAGTCGATAACAGCGTTACCAGCATCCTGAAGAATGCTTTGTAGAACATTACAATCATCGTTGCAAGCATAAATAAAAGCACAGGCGAGATAGATGATAGTATCCGGACGAATTACAATTTCAGAACCATATGCATCTTCAGAAAAATCACAGGTTGGATTGTCAGGCAACGCAGTAAGCTTGATTTCCAAAGAACTGACGCTTTGGGTGCCATTCATGATTACAAGATCGTTTCGAGGAATAGAGCCAAGGACATATTTTTGAAAGGGAGTGAATTGAGTTTCAAAAGCAAAATATGTATCGTCCCCCAAAGGGTCGGCTTTGTAGAGGTCCTCAATACCAATATGCTCAATAACCGTTTGCATGGAGGAATCAGTTTTATAATAAACCGCTTTTAACTCTTTCGAATAAAGATAACAGGCTAAGGCTGCTGGAAAAGACGAGTTGAACTGATTCTTTCCCCAGGTATCTTTCAAAGAAAAATCTCGGTTGGAATGTGTAATACCAAAAAGGCCTGGTACAACAGCCATTTAAAATCCTCCGTTTTGTAAATCCTTATGAAACTGCAAATTATCGCTGCAAGCGATAGAAAATTACTTCTTGTGGTACATCCGGTCTGCTTCCTCATAGGTGGGCTCGCAGGTCAGATACATGCCCAGCTTCTTCACGGTATCCATATCCACGCTGGACAGGATGACGGTGGAGTGCATATCGCAGCCCTTCAGGTGAGAGAGCTGCTTGAGGGCGGCTGCAGCAGTGGGATTCTGCGCGGCCGAGCTGGACAGGGCGATCAGAATCTCGTCGGTGTGCAGACGAGGGTTCTTGCTGCCCAGATAGTTGGTCTTGAGGGTCTGGATGGGCTCGATGGCGGCAGCAGAAACGAGGTCAAGCTCCTGGTCGATGCCGGCCAGCTTTTTCAGCGCGTTGAGCAGAGCGGAGGAAGCGGCACCCAGCAGGGGGCCGGTCTTGCCGGTGACAACGGTACCGTCCGGCAGCTCAATGGCGGCAGCGGGGGCACCGCCGGTCTTTTCAGAGACTGCATGGGCGGCCTGCTCCACCGGGCGGCTGCCCAGGGTCAGTCCGGCCTGATTCATCAGCAGCTCCAGCTTGTAGACCTCGCTCTGGATCTGTGCGCCGTTCTTGAGGTCGCACAGGGCCTTGAAGTAGCGGCGGACGATCTCGTTGCGGGAAGCTTCGCAGCAGGCCGCATCATCCACGATGCAGTTGCCGGCCATGTTCACGCCCATGTCGGTGGGGGAGTGGTAGGGGCTCTTGCCTGCAATCAGCTCAAACATGGCGTTGACCACGGGGAAGATCTCAATGTCGCGGTTGTAGTTGACCGCGGTCTTGCCATAGGCCTCCAGATGGAACGGGTCGATCATGTTCACATCGTTCAGGTCGGCGGTAGCGGCCTCGTATGCCAGGTTGACCGGGTGCTTCAGGGGAATGTTCCAGATGGGGAAGGTCTCAAACTTGGCATAACCGGCCTTCACGCCCCGCTTGTATTCGTGGTACAGCTGGGACAGGCAGGTGGCCATCTTGCCGCTGCCGGGGCCGGGAGCCGTGATAACCACAAGCGGGCGCTGGGTCTCAATGTACTCGTTGCGGCCATAGCCCTCGTCGCTCACAATGCGGGCAACGTCGTTGGGGTAGCCGGGGATCTTATAGTGCCGGAAGGTGCGGATGCCCAGGCTGTTCAGCCGCTTCTCAAAGGCTTCCACCTCGGGGGCAGCGGTGTACATGGTCACGCATACGCTGCCCACAAACAGGCCGCGCTCCTGGAATGCGTCGATGAGACGCAGAACGTCCAGATCATAAGTGATGCCATAGTCACCGCGCACCTTGCTGCTGACGATGTCCTCAGCGTTGATGACGATAACGACCTCGGCCTGATCCTTCAGCTGCAGCAGCATCTGCAGCTTGGAATCGGGCTGGAAGCCGGGCAGCACGCGGGAGGCGTGGTAGTCATCGAACAGCTTGCCGCCGAATTCCAGATACAGCTTGTTGTCGAACTGCGCGATCCGCTCCCGGATGTGCTCCGACTGCATCTGCAGGTATTTGTCGTTGTCAAATCCTTTTTTCATTCGTTGCTCCTCTTCCTGATTTCGGTTCCCATATCCTGCCCGGGCAGCGGGTTCCACAGCGGAAGTGTGCCCGGGGAATTACACAATACAAAAACAGTATATCATATCAGAGGAGCGGGTGCAATAAAAAATCAACAAAAGTCCCGCTCCTTCCAGCAGAAAGCTTTTGCCGGAAAGAGCGGGGCAGGGAGGAACAGTGCGGATTACAGGGTCAGCTGGATGCCGCTGAGGGTCACGGTATCCGGATCGAGCTCCTCATCCTTTGCTTTGGCGCGGGTCTGTTTGGGCAGAGCATCCTCGTGGACTACTTTGCCGCATTCCAGCTCAGGGATGGCAAAGAAGGCCGCTTCCAGAGCATCAGGCAGCTCTACTTCACCGGTAACATGCAGGAATTCGATCTGAGCCAGCAGGTCTGCGCTCTCTGCGGGGATGACAGCATCACCCAGCACATAGAGACGGGTGCCATACCGGCGCAGGGAAGAGGCGGTCAGCTCCAGGTCGTCCTCCACCACGGCGGTGCCGTCCGGCACGATGATCAGCTCGGTGGAATCCGGGAAGAGCGGGGCCAGAACGGGCGCAAGGCTTGCGCACAGGATGGCCTTTGGAGCGGAAAAGCTGCAGCCCTTTGCGGCCAGTGCGGCAGTGTCGAGCCTGGGGTCAACCGCCAGGAAGCGATGTTCATTCCAGTACAGGCGGCTTTGTGCCCGCAGCAGGAAGGTGTTGTCTAGCTTGATGGAGCTTCCCGGCAGGAGCACTGCATCATCGGGGTAGACCGCCAGCTTTCCGTTCAGGATGCAGCGGGCGGATACCACTGCCGAGAGGCACTGCGGGCAGTAGATCATACCGTTGACCAGAATGCAGGCGTACTTCTGTAAAACCTCCGCAGCATCCGGGGTGATCATCAGCTTGCCGTTGACCACCAGTACCTGCCCGGCGGCGGTCTGGCTGGCAGAGTTCAGCGTGACCTTGCCATTGACCACACCCACCGAGGCCTCCTCCGGGACATTTTTGCAGAGCATCGAATCCAGAGAAATGTTGTGCTGGCTCAGGAGCGTCTGCACCCGGGGCGAGGTCAGCGCGATCATGCAGTCCAGCTTGATCTGCTCATAGCGGTCAAGAAAATCCTCCTGCACATTGCGCAGGTCCAAGATCATAGCGTCCACATTCAGGTTCTTTTTCATCATTTAATCCTCCGTAAGTTCAGTTTTGAGGCGATGGCGTATCTGGGCAAGGCGGCTGCGGATCGTGCCGGGCGGGAGACAGAGCAGCTGACCGATCTCGCTGGCATTGTAGCCCGCTGTATAGCGCAGGGTGAACAGCCGCCGCTCTTCCGGGGTGAGCAGAGCCAGCAGACTGGCGGCTTCCACTGTGTCCAGCGCGGAATCCGGTTCAGCACTGTCCTCTTCCGGGAAAAAGGTGCTGAGCAGCTGCTCCTCCTTTGCCGTCCGGCGGAGCTGGTCGCAGTAGAGATTCCGTGCAGTGGTAAACAGCCAGGCCTTGCACTGCCGTTCCGTAAAGCTGTTGATAAGGGTCCGGTTCTGCAGTGCCCGCAGAAAGACTTCCTGGGTCAGATCCTCCGCCCGGGCTTCGTCCCGGCAGAGATTGAAACAGAAGTGTTCCAGCCTGTCCCAGAAGGTCTCGTACAGCAGCTCCCACATGGGGCTTCCTCCTTTCGTTGCGTCGTTCTGCCTGTAAGACGAAGGAGACCGGGGAAGTGTTGGATAGATTCGGAGAAAAATAAACCCTCAGTCTCGCTGGCGCTCGCCGGCTCCCCTACCAGGGGAGCCTTTGGCATGGCGGTAAACAGCGTGAAACTGAGGGAAACTCCTTGATTTAATGTTTTGCTTCCAGCGCTTCGAGATCTTCTTTGATCTCTTCCACATCTTCTTTCAGGAACATCAGGCAGAAGCTGACGGCCAGCAGCAGGCAGGAGAGCCAGATGGCCTTTGCGCCGCAGAGGTTCAGCGCCAGGCTGCCCAGGCCCGCGCCCAGCGCAAACAGGAGGATGATGCCCCAGTAATAAAGGGATTTTTTCAGGGCGGCAGGATTGCGGTTGAGCACCCAGCTGCAGAGGGAGTCCATGCCGCTGCGCATGTTGCCGATGCACATGGTGCTGGCAAAGGCATAACCGTTCACCTTGCGGAAGGTCTGCACCTGCATCGCACAGGCAAACGAGACCAGCGCATTGGCCATAAGATTCCACTCCTGCGGGAAAAAGCCCACCACGAACAGCATCACGATCTCACATAGAACCACCAGCTGCCGCCAGTGGAGCCGCTGCAGATTCTGCAGCTTCTGGTGCATCAGTTCTGCCGCGAACACGCCCAGCGCAAAGAAGCACAGGGGCACAAGATAATGCAGCACACGCCCCCACTCCCCGGCAAAGGCATGGACAGCCATCAGCACGATGTTGCCGGTCTGGGCGTTGGCAAACACCTTGCCCCGGAACAGATAGGTGTATACGTCCTGCAGGCCGCCGGACAGTGAAAGGAACATTGCCGTGCAGAAGGCTTCCGACATCTGGCCGCGGCGCTTTTTCTTGGAATTCATGCAAATTCCCCCTCTGATTTTTTACTCCTATACTATAACGCGGGTTGACGGATTTGTCAAAAAGCAAAGGCACTTTTTGGCGGTTTTGACTATGTAAAACGAATATGTCTGCCATGTATTTTGCAATTGCATCCGGGTTGTGCTACAATAAGACCATTCATACAGAAAAAGGAGAATCTCCCCATGCCCAATATCATCGAGATCACGGATTTTCACGCGCCGGAGCTGGACCCCTACGCCCGCCTGACGCAGAACCAGCTGCGCAGTCGGCTGGAACCCGAAAAAGGCATCTTCATTGCCGAGAGCCCCAAGGTGATCTCCCGGGCACTGGATGCAGGCTTTGTGCCGGTCTCCCTGCTGATGGAGCGCAGGCAGATCACCGGCCCAGCGGCGGAGATCCTGACCCGCTGCGGGGATGCACCCATTTATACTGCTGACCGGGAGCTGCTGGCTGCACTGACAGGCTACGAGCTGACCCGGGGTGTACTCTGCGCCTTTCAACGTCCGAAGCCCCGCACCGTGGAGGAGCTTTGCCGGAATGCCCGGCGGGTGGCCGTGCTGGAGGGTATTGTGGATTCCACCAACGTGGGTGCCATCTTCCGCAGCGCGGCAGCGCTGAACATGGACGCTGTTCTTATCAACCCCTCCTGCTGTGACCCGCTCTGCCGCCGGGCCGTGCGCGTGAGTATGGGCACGGTGTTTCAGGTACCCTGGGCGCAGATCGGTGAAACTCCTGCTGATTGGCCCGAAAAGGGGCTTGCTCAGCTGAATGCCCTGGGCTTCAAGACGGCTGCCATGGCCTTGAGTGACCGTTCGGTCAGCATTGATGACGAAGCCCTTGCCCGGGAGCCGAAGCTTGCCATTGTGCTGGGCACGGAGGGAGACGGCCTTTCCCATACCACCATCGCATCCTGTGATTACACAGTCAAGATCCCCATGTCCCACGGGGTCGATTCCCTGAATGTTGCCGCCGCCAGCGCCGTGGCGTTCTGGCAGCTGGGCAAACAGTAATTCATAAGCCACATAGCAAAACTCCCGCCCGGAGCCGGGCGGGAGTTTTGCTATGCCTTAGAAGGATT
>OGWT01002764.1_pt1 | contig 11624 bp, 10 predicted proteins | sample 1576101 | NCBI WGS metagenome assembly OGWT01 (sample SAMEA3541481, study PRJEB24748) | human gut metagenome | biome: human gut; feature: human-associated habitat; material: faeces | place: China | collected 2012 | reverse complement strand
ATCTCCCGATCTACACACCGGAAGTGCTGACGCTATGCCCGAAATGTGGTCATGATCAGTTCCAGAGACGCCCGTTCGAGCCGTAATAGTATGATTTCGCACGCTGTTAGCGATTTATGTCGAATACCATTTCTGTTGGAATGAAGAAAAAGGGAATACATTCAGGAATGTCGACATGGGAAGAGTGGCTGTCAGCGTAGCGTTGTTACTATCTATCATTTTTAGTTCAACTTTTTTAACAGCACGTGAGGGAGAGCCAGGCGCTCTTCCTCCTTTTAATATGCATTCTACCGAATCATCAATATTTTAAATATTTAGCATTAGTTTTAGATTGATTTAAGAGGGATGTTATGTCAAATGCGTCAGAGAAAGTAGCAGAGATTTATAGTTTTCTGGACCGCTCGATGCTCAAAAATAGCAATATTACATCAACGGATATTATTGAATTTATTGAATGTCAGTGGAGCATCATGGATGAGGAAAAATATAAAATACATGATGCCAATATCATTATTGGCAGGATGGTGAATGAATATATTAAGTTAAAAGACATTGAAAATGTTAAGCGTTGGCTAACTATAGGTGATAACCATGTCAACAGAAAAATAAATGAATACTATATTGTTAATTACTATCGCGGTGAGTGCCTTTATGCGTGTGGAGCAGAGGATGATGCGCTTAACTATTTTCAACGTAGTTATGATGAAAATAAAGAATATATCTTTACCCGTAACCGTGCATGTATGGAGTTTTTTAACCGTCATCTTGATGAACCTAAAATATTGTCGGAACCAGAGTATGAGGATGACCGAGTCTGTGAACCAATAGTCTTATCATCCTGGGTGAGTTTTTTCGGTGATGAGGCTGAATAATTATACTACAGCCTTGGTGGCGATGATCCAACTTCATGTATGAGCGAATGCCATAAGACTGGGTTACAGTATATTATTGTTCATCAATCTGAAATTTTGGCATCCATTCTTTCGGAACTTATGAAAAAATATCCTGATTTACAAGGGCAATATGACTATGACGAGGAAGAAAAAGAGTTGTATATGCCAGATGTTGGAACTCAAGAGGATTTTTCAAAGTTGTTATCACCATTAGCGATACATATTTTATCGGTGCATAATAATGGCCAGCCTTATATTGGTTTCGAGTTCTCATGCTCCTGGGATATCGAACATGATTTTGGTGTTATGATGTTATATGATCGCGTTGTTAAATTAGGTGGCGCCGATACATCGTTTTTAACCTGGATTGCAGAAGAGGATTTTGGGAAAAAAGTCACAGTTGATTGATATTAATGAATATGGAAAAAATCACCACATTTTAAGGTGGTGATTTTAATTACTGATAAATGTTAAGCGTAAAATTTCAGACGATCAGCCAGTAAATCAACAAAGCCCTGACGATCAACATCGACCATTACAATGGCATTCGGTTTATTGCCGGTCAGATAATAATAATCAACAACCGTCATACCCTGGGTATATTTCCCTTGTGTTTCCACGCCAACCCAGCGCTCAACAGTGGTAAACAACTCCGGTTTCAACAGCCAGGCGATGGTGCATGGGTCATGCAGCGGTGCGCCGACAAAGCCCCATTTTTCGTCTTTATGATATTCGAGGAAGAAATCCAGCAGTTCGGCAACAATGGTTGAAACAGGGTTGCCAATCGCGCGGAAACGCTCGGTGTCTTCAACGTGGATTTGTGCTTTGTGAGTAACATCCAGACCGGCCATCACCACCGGGATCCCTGACTGGAAGACAATTTCTGCCGCTTCCGGGTCAACGTAAATATTAAATTCAGCCGCAGGCGTCCAGTTACCCAGCCCCATAGCGCCACCCATAATCACGATACGGGCAATTTTGCTATGCAGTTCCGGATGGCTATTGAGCAGCAAGGCAACGTTAGTTTGCGGTCCGGTAGACACAATCGTGACAGGTTCCGCACTTTCACGCAGCGTTTTCGCCATTAGCTCTACCGCCGTACAGTTTTGCGGTGCGAACGCCGGTTCCGGTAATGCCGGGCCGTCGAGACCGCTTTCGCCGTGCACATTGTCCGCGATAATTAACTCACGCATTAACGGTTTTACCGCGCCGCCTGCCACCGGAATATCGGTGCGATTAAGCAAGGTCAGCATACGCAGAACATTGCGTAAGGTTTTTTCTGGTGTCTGGTTTCCGGCGGAAGACGTAATTGCTTTGACATCAAGCTCTGGTGAGGCGAGGGCGAGAACTATTGCGATAGCGTCGTCATGACCTGGGTCGCAATCTAACAGAATTGGCAGTGCCATTGTTGCTCCTTGTTGTGTGCTTCTTTGCGACAAGGGTAACGCCAGGATGTAACAGATACGAGGGGCGAAACGATAAAGCGTGAGATGGCGCGCAATTGGGTATGCGCGCCAGAGTGATTAATGCAGGATTTTCGCGAGGAAGTCTTTTGCGCGGTCCGATTTCGGATCATCGAAGAACGCATCTTTCGGCGAGTCTTCAACAATTTTACCCTCATCCATAAAGATCACCCGATTCGCCACTTTGCGGGCAAAGCCCATTTCGTGGGTCACCACCATCATGGTCATTCCTTCGTTCGCCAGTTCGACCATTACGTCCAGCACTTCGTTGATCATCTCCGGATCCAGCGCCGATGTCGGTTCGTCAAACAGCATGGCAATAGGATCCATACACAATGCGCGAGCGATCGCCACACGCTGCTGCTGACCGCCGGAAAGCTGCGCCGGAAATTTATTGGCATGTGCGGAAAGTCCCACGCGCTCCAGCAATTTCAATGCTTTTTCACGAGCCGGCGCTTTATCGCGTTTAAGCACTTTCACCTGCGCCAGGGTCAGGTTTTCGATAATCGACAGATGAGGGAACAGCTCAAAATGCTGGAATACCATCCCGACGCGGGAACGCAGCTTTGCCAGATCGGTTTTCTTGTCGTTAACCACGATACCATCGACGGTGATTTCACCTTGCTGCACTGGTTCGAGGCCGTTGACGGTTTTAATCAGCGTTGATTTGCCGGAACCAGACGGGCCGCAAACCACCACCACTTCGCCTTTTTTCACTTCGGTTGAGCAGTCGGTCAGCACCTGAAAGTGACCATACCATTTTGAAACATTTTTCAGGGTAATCATTATGCTGTCCTTCTTTTCAAGTAGCTGACCAACAACGACGCGCTAAGGCTAATAACGAAATAAACAAATCCGGCAAACAGGATCATCTCAACCTGCGTACCATCACGCTCACCAATAGTTGAGGCGGTACGGAAGAAATCGGCCAGAGATAACACATACACCAGTGAGGTATCCTGGAACAGTACGATGCCCTGAGTGAGCAGCAGCGGCACCATCGCGCGGAACGCCTGCGGCAGAATAATCAGTTTCATCGACTGCCAGTGAGTCATTCCCAACGCCAGAGCGGCGCTCGACTGACCACGAGAAATACTTTGAATACCGGCACGGATAATCTCTGAATAGTAGGCCGCTTCAAACATCGAAAACGCCACCATCGCCGAAATTAAACGGATATCATTTTTTGGCGATAATCCCAGCACGTTTTGCAGAAAACCCGGCACGATCAGGTAAAACCACAGCAAAACCATAACTAAAGGAATCGAGCGGAATACGTTAACGTAGGCTTTGGCAAACCACGCTACGGGCGCAAAGCTGGACAAGCGCATCACCGCCAGCATGGTGCCCCACAAAATACCAATCACGACTGCCGTGACGGTGATTTTCAGGGTGATCACCAGCCCGTCGAGCAGATATGGCAGGGAAGGAACAATGGAACTCCAGTCAAACTCGTACATTATTTGCCCCCCATGTTGCCGGGCAGGCGAACTTTACGTTCAACCAGCGTCATCACCAGCATGATAAAAGCGTTAATCAATACATACGCCAGCGTAATGGCGGTAAACGACTCCCAGGCGTGAGCCGAGTAGTCGAGCAATTTACCCGCCTGCGCTGCCATATCTACCAGACCGATGGTCGAGGCGATGGCGGAGTTTTTCACCAGGTTCATCATCTCTGAGGTCATCGGCGGGACGATAACGCGATAAGCATTAGGCAGCAGTACGTAGCGGTAAGCCTGCGGTAGCGTCAGACCCATCGCCAGCGCGGCATTCTTCTGCCCACGCGGCAGCGACTGAATAGCGGCGCGTACCTGTTCGCAAACACGGGCGGCGGTAAACAGCCCAAGGCAGAGCATGGATGAAAGGAAAAACTGAATATTGGGATCCAGCTCGGCCTTAAACCACATGCCGATTTTCTCCGGCAACAGCTCCGGGATCACCAGATACCAGGTAAAGAATTGCACAATCAACGGCACGTTGCGGAACAGTTCGACATACAACGTACCCAGACCGGAGAGAAAACGGTTTGGAACGGTACGTAAAATGCCGAAAAATGAACCGACGAGGAAAGCGATAATCCAGGCGCAGATCGACAAAGCGATCGTCACCTGAAAACCACTCCAGATCCAACCAAGATAGGAGGTGTTGCCGAACGGGGCTTGTTGTAAAAAAATACCCCAGTTCCAGTCTATAGACATAAATCTACTCCAGAAAAAAGAGGGTAGCAGCGTTAACTGCTACCCTCGAAGATTGTTACCCAGCGTATTGCGGTTTTCAGGCCCGATGGGGAACGACCATCAGGCGTATAGTCTGTCCGTGCTACGTAACAATCGAGAGGGCTAGAATTTCCGCCCCTGGTTCTTGTAATTAGTTCAGTGCTTTGTCATTCGGTTCTTTGAACAGTGCTTTCATTTCGTCTGACAGTTCGAAATTCATGTTCAGGTTTTTCGGCGGAATGGGATTTTTGAACCATTTATCAAACCATTTTTCCGCTTCACCGGAGGTCTGCACCTGAGCGATAGTGTCATCCATCAGCTTTTTGAACTGCGGATCGTCTTTACGCAACATGCAACCATAGGCTTCCTGAGACTGCGGCTTGCCGACGATATCCCAGTTGTCTGGTTTCTTCGCTTTCGCACGTTCACCGGCCAGCAGAGCATCATCCATCATAAAGGCAACGGCACGACCGCTTTCCAGGGTACGGAAAGAGTCACCGTGATCTTTGGCGCTGATAATTCGCATATTCATTTTTTGCTCTTCATTCAGTTTGTTGAGCAAAACTTCAGAGGTAGTGCCGGAAGTGACGACTACGGCTTTGCCTTTCAGATCGGCGAAGTCTTTGATATCGCCACCCTTTTTGGTCAACAGGCGCGTACCGACCACGAAAATAGTGTCAGAGAAAGCCGCCTGTTTTTGGCGTTCGACGTTGTTGGTGGTAGAACCACATTCAAAATCAAAAGTGCCGTTTTGCAGCAGCGGAATACGGTTTTGTGAGGTAATCGGAATCAGTTTTACCTGCAAATCCGGTTTGTTGAGTTTCTTTTTCACTGCTTTAACAATGGCGTTGGAGTAATCCTGCGAGTAACCCACCACTTTTTGCTGATTGTCGTAATAAGAGAAAGGTACTGAAGATTCACGGTGACCGACGACAATCACACCGTTTTTGGCGATTTTGTCCAGCGTACTGCCCGCTGCCGGGGCTGCGTCATCTGCCTGTGCCAGTCCTGCGGAAAGCGCCAGGGCCAGGATTGCTGTGGCAGGTTTACGTAATTGCATATCCAACTCCTTTATCTTCTGCGTTAAGAACGCATGGATACCCGTTGTGAGTGTTTGTGTTGTTATCATCTGCAACTTTATTGTGCAGTGTTGTACCTGTTAGGTAACATTTAGTTTGGCTAAATGTAAAGATATTGCTGTTTTATTGTTTATATTTGGGAGGTGCGCCGCACCATTCCGAAGCAAAATTCTTAAAATGCACTCTTTTGGTGCTACCGGTGGATTGCTGTGGTGCAACCGGGTTGTACTGATGCTGGTTCAAGCTTTGCCTTGTATAACAAAGCAATAGATGTGCCAAAGTTGGATAGGAGAATATTGTTATCCGGATAACGCACTGATGCCGCATCCGGTGAGCGTGCCGAAATATGGGATGTATTCCGGCACGCTAAGAAGGGATTATTTACGTCGCTGACGCAGACTCATCAACACAGCGGCAAAACCAAACAGTGCCGTCAGCACCCACAGTGGCCAGTTGCCGGTACGTGCATACGGTGTGAGTCCGGTGGTCGGTGTCACATTAGTGGTTAACACCTCGCGGGTGAACTGCGGGATCATCGCCTGAATCTCACCCTGCGGGCCAATCACCGCCGTAATGCCGTTGTTGGTGCTGCGCAACAGTGGGCGCGCCAGCTCCAGCGCACGCATTCGCGCCATCTGGAAGTGTTGCCATGGACCAATAGATTTACCAAACCACGCATCGTTGGAGATAGTCAGCAGATAGTCGGTATCCGGGCGGAAGTTATCGCGCACTTGCTCGCCGAGAATGATCTCGTAGCAAATAGCCGCAGTAAGCTCAATACCATTTACTGACAGCGGCGGCTGGATATATGGCCCACGGCTGAACGACGACATCGGCAGATCAAAGAACGGTGCTAACGGACGCAGAATCGACTCCAGCGGGACAAACTCGCCAAACGGCACCAGATGGTTTTTGTTATAGCGATCGGCTGATTCGTAGCTGTACGGTGCACCTTTACCCAGTGTGATGATGGTGTTGTAGGTATCGTAGCGGTTCTGCTTATTGAGACGCGCGTCGACAATCCCGGTTACCAGCGAGCTACCTTTATCGCGCAACTCACCGTCCAGTGCTTTGAGGAACGGTTGCTGATTAATTTCCAGATCGGTTATCGCCGACTCCGGCCAGATAATCAACGATGATTTGCCCATCAGCGGAGCCGTTGCGTTGTAGTAAATCTTCAGCGTATTAAGAAGCTGATCTCCATCCCATTTCAGTGATTGCGGAATATCGCCCTGAACCATCGAAACCTGAATGGTTTTCTCCGGTTGCGGGGTAAACCATTGGATGTAACGCAGCGGGAAGGGTAGGGCAAACAGCACGACGGCCACCACCAGCGGACGCCAGTTGCGTTTGACCAACGCCAGTGCCAGCAGGCCACTAACCATCATCAGCAGGAAGTTAATGGCTTCCACGCCCATTATCGGTGCCAGCCCTTTTAACGGGCCATCAATCTGGCTATAGCCGAACTGTAACCACGGGAAGCCTGTCAGTACCCAACCGCGCAGAAACTCGGTCACTTGCCAGAGAGAAGGGGCGGCAATCGCCACGCGCAGCCAGGTGGTTTTCGGCCACAGACGCGACAGCACGCCAGCAAACAGTCCGGTATACAGCGACAAATACGCCGCCAGCAGCACCACCAGGAAGATGTTAACCGGGCCAGGCATCCCGCCAAAGGTCGCGATGCTGACATAGACCCAGTTAATACCGCTGCCAAAGAGGCCAAATCCCCAGCAAAAGCCAATAGCGGCAGACTGGAGTGGGCGACGGTTAAAGGTCAACGCCTGAAGCCCCATCAGCGAAATAATCGCCGCAGGCCAGACGTCGTAAGGAGAGAAGGCCAGCGTTCCGCAGGCACCGAATAATAACGCCAGCAGCAGGCGAATGCGCTGGCGTTCAATTAATGAGGCAAAAGCCATGTAGTTATCTATCCAGTTTCGGTTTTATTCATCCAGCTTTGGCTGGGGTGAGTCATCCGGGATTTTGACATGAACCTGAATAATACGCCGACTGTCGGCCATCGCCACTTTGAACTGGTAACCGTCGATGTCGATGGTTTCACCACGCGCTGGAAGATGCCCAAACGCCTGCATCACCAGACCACCGATAGTGTCGACCTCTTCATCGCTAAAGTGGGTGCCGAACGCTTCGTTGAAGTCTTCAATGGAAGCCAGCGCGCGCACGGTCCAGGTATGACGACTCAGCTGACGGAAGTCGATATCATCTTCTTCGTCATATTCGTCTTCAATCTCACCAACAATCAGTTCCAGGATGTCTTCAATGGTCACCAGACCGGAAACCCCACCGAATTCGTCAATGACGATCGCCATGTGGTAACGCTGAGAGCGAAACTCTTTCAGCATCCGGTCTACGCGCTTACTTTCAGGAACGACAACCGCCTGACGTAACACTTTGTCCATGCTGAAGGCTTCAGCATCGCTGCGCATAAACGGCAGCAAGTCTTTCGCCATCAGAATCCCTTCAATGTGATCTTTGTCTTCGCTAATCACCGGGAAACGTGAGTGGGCGGACTCGATGATGACATCAAGGCATTCGTCCAGCGTCTGGTTGCGTTTCAGGGTAATCATCTGGGAGCGGGGGATCATGATGTCGCGAACGCGTTGGTCTGCGATGTCCATCACCCCTTCGAGCATATCGCGCGTATCTTCGTCGATAAGGTCGTTCTGCCCGGAATCACGGATCAGCGCCAGCAGTTCGTCACGGTTTTTCGGTTCACCGTGGAAAAGTTGGCTGAGTAACAGGGAGAAAAATCCCTTCTTGTTGCTTATCGTGTCACTACTGTGTGAATTGTCGTCGCTCATGGCGTCGTATGGGTTCTCATGTTAGTTAATCAAAACGCCGTCGTTAATCACCAACGGCGGGGACGTCTGCCAGTCAAATGCCTGGCAAATTATTCTTTCTCGGCAATGTACGGATCCTCATAGCCCAGAGCAAGCATAATCTCTGTTTCGAGGGCTTCCATTTCTTCTGCTTCGTCATCTTCGATGTGATCGTAACCTAACAAATGCAGACTGCCGTGCACCACCATATGCGCCCAGTGCGCCTCCAGTGGTTTGCCTTGCTCCTGAGCTTCCTTCTCAACCACCTGACGGCAGATAACCAGATCGCCCAGTAGCGACATTTCCATGCCAGGCGGCACTTCAAACGGGAAGGAGAGCACGTTGGTCGGCTTATCCTTACCGCGATAGGTCAGATTCAGACTGTGGCTTTCGGCGGTATCGACCACGCGAATCGTCACTTCCGACTCTTCCTGAAACTGCGGGATCACCGCATTCAGCCATGTCTGAAACTGGCTCTCTTCCGGTAACCCGGAATTATCTTCACATGCCAGTTGTAAATCGAGGATCACCTGACTCATTTTTGTTCCTGTTCTTCGCGCTTTCGTTCTGCTGCCAGCGCCGCTTTACGTTTTTGTTCTGCTTCTTCCCAGGCTTCATAGGCGTTAACGATACGCGCCACCACAGGGTGACGAACCACGTCTTCGCTGTGGAAGAAGTTAAAGCTGATCTCTTCGACATCGGCCAGCACTTCGATGGCGTGACGTAAGCCTGATTTAGTATTACGCGGCAGGTCGATCTGTGTGACGTCGCCGGTGATAACCGCTTTTGAGTTAAAACCGATACGGGTCAGGAACATCTTCATCTGTTCGATGGTGGTGTTCTGGGTCATAATAACAAACAAGTTTTCTGTAATAGCTTCTATATTGTCCTTTATTAACCATATAATGCTCGTAATTATCAACCAAAAATTTTTCGATTAGTTCTATGTCATCAGATTGTAATTTGGCATATATAATAAAAAAGCACACTTTGTCCTTGTCAAGTTGCTTTATAAGATCAGCGATGCTTTTATTGCTATATTTTTTAGCAAATGTATTTTTATAACTCTTATTTTCTAAATCATTTTTCTTATACAATAATAAACCTGTGTAAGGTGACTTTTTTAATTTTTCGATTGAATTAACTCCCACATCTCTCAGAAATTTATATTTTGGCACATAACCTTGACACTCTGGTATTGACAATTTGAGAATGCTGTCAGAGTCTAAATGAGCCTTATTGATGTTTAATACATCTTTGATTATTTCATTTACACCAATTGATTTATAACCAATAGATGATGGTTGATTAGAAACGACTCCAATACCCCAAAGAAATTCGATATCAGACTTTTTGTCTATATTATTACCGTCAATAACAGCCATTTTATTTTGGGGATCCTGTGTTAAAATGAGCTGATAAAATTGTTCTTTGCAACATCTTAAAACTTTTGCTGGAATTTTTCTCTGAATTGAATTTATGGCATTATAAACTGGTTCATAGCTATAGGCCGATACAATACATATTGGCAAGTTTGTATCACCAATAAGCATAGATGATTCTTTAAACTCAGGTATAGCATTAGGATCATCGTTGTATTCAATAAATATCAAATTATTTTGTAATAACCTTAATTTTTCGGTATTTAGACATGATACAATAGACGAAATCAGTGATATGATGTTAGGGTCATTTAAAGAGTAACCTATAAAGATAATAGGATGCTCAACGAAAATAGTTATTAGTTTAGCTGCTAAATATGGATTTTTGATAGAGAACGTATCGTAATCTTTTTGTGTGACAACTAAAGAATCTGGTTCTGTTATAGAACCGTGAATCTTAAATATTTCACCCATTAATATACTATTAGAAAACAATAATTCCTCCTGTCCGATATAAACCTCATAAGATGGAAACAGTTGTTCTATAAATGTATCCCAATTGGTCGTTATTATGCTATCAACATTAAGCTTTTGAAGTATCTCTATTTCTTTACTGAGATTAAGATAATCTGATATTGATGGTTTTAATTTAGATTGCAAATACTCAGATATTGCATATTTAAAGGCAGATTCATCCGTTGTAAGATTATCTCCATACTTTTCTCGAAAGGAGAAAAACTTCTCATCACTCCATATCTTATCTTGAAAATCTTTTGCGATTAAACTAGCAACTTGTGGCAAGTTTCCATTAGCATTCGACTTATAATATCCATATGGTTTCCCAACTTTATCAGCAAACACTTTCAATAATTCATCCCACTTTTCTAACCCAATATATCTTCTTGAGAATCCAGAGCCTAAGAAGAAAAATGGAGATGTTGCTTTTTGAGATAATACTTCGATTAATTTCTTTTGAATATTCATATTTAACCTTTTGAATATTTAAAAATAGGAATTTATTTAAACAAGTTTTTGTGTTTGATGTTTTTATGTCCATAGCGAATTATCTTTCCAGTCACAATTAAAGCCCATCGCTGCAATATCTATTGACGGAAAATCAGCCAACAAACCCGAAAGTTTTTCGTTGAAATTGTTGTTGGGAGATACGGATGAGAGAAAATATTGGATTATACACAAACGATAGAAAATTCTCTTCTTATCCACTTTTGAAGTATCAATCCATGCGTTTTTTGTTTTCTTTGGTTCTGCTGGATTGAGCATAAAATCCCTATTCCAAATTCTTGCATGGTGGCAACACATATTGCGGAGGTTGGCAAGTACCGTCAGCCACGAGACAAAAACCTGTGGTTTCAGACCGAAATAACCTGCAATGCGCTTCATTAGTTGGTTGCTGGCTATATTGGAATAGATGTAGTTCAAGTTACCGAAGGACAACACTTCCGTTATCATCCATGCAGGAGGGTAGTCCTCAATAAAATTTTGTCGAAAATCTACAATGTAATCTTCCTTGCTTGAAGCTAATTCCTTTTCTATAATTGTCAAAGTTTGGTTGAACTTTTCCTGATTGGCAAAATATTCCGGTTTGGTTATCCAAAACTTCTCTTCCAACTCTTGGCAACCGACATTTGCCAATACACTGCGGATGGCTACTTCTATTTTCTCTATTTCGTTGAAAAGGAGAAGACGCAGTTTCTTGTCAAAGCGATAGAGCGTCAAGACTTGTTCAAAGGT
>OGWT01002759.1_pt1 | contig 11634 bp, 9 predicted proteins | sample 1576101 | NCBI WGS metagenome assembly OGWT01 (sample SAMEA3541481, study PRJEB24748) | human gut metagenome | biome: human gut; feature: human-associated habitat; material: faeces | place: China | collected 2012 | reverse complement strand
AAAACGAGCTTATCCCTGACCTGAACGATGAGGGCACGGCTCCGGAAGAGATGAAATTCTATCCCGACAACACCGTAAGCAAGATCGATGTGCTGAATGCATGGCAGAAAGCACAGGAGCTCAAGCAGAACGCCTGAGCAGCCCTAAACCAACCCCCACTTGGCCCGTAAACCGCAATGCGGGCTGAGTGTTCCAAAATTCCCAAAGTACAGAAGCGCTTCATCCTCTCCCGGATGAGGCGCTTCTGTGCTTTCCGGAATTTTTTTCCCGGCACCCCTTGCATCCCGCCCGCCGGTGCGGTATGCTTAACCAATAGAGCATTGCAGAGGGAGGGAGACCCCGGATGGACATGGAAGAAATCCGCTACCTGCTGGGCGGCACGATATTCGCGCGGGCCAAGGCCTATACGGACCGGATACAGGATCTGAATTGCGAAGTGGCTGGGAACGGCGTGCGCCACCTGAGCGCCGACGTGCGCGGCGGCGGGCGGAGCCTGTACCAGACCCAGGTCTGGCTGCGGGAAAACGGCAGCTTTGTCAGCGCCAGCTGCTCCTGCCCCTACAACGAAAACGGCGAGGGGCCCTGCTGCAAGCACATCGGCGCGCTGCTGATGCGGGACAGCGAGAGTCAGGGCCTTTCCGGCAGAGCGCCGCAAAGGCCCTCTGAGAGCCCGGAGAGCATCCCGGGCGTGGTGCGGGGCACGGCCAACCTGCAAACGCCCCAGCCTGAGGAGCCGCCCCGCAGGGACAGCTATGCCTCCAGCCTGGAGATGCTGTTCGGCAAGAAATGGCGGGGCGAGGAACCGGAATCTGACTACGAGGCACGGCGGCTGCTCCAGGCCTATCAGGAGGGAGCACTGGCCGAGGTGGACGGCGTGACCGGCCACGCGGAGCTGCGCCCCCACGCCGCAGAGCTGGAGCCGGAGCTGACCCTGCTGCCCGGGGAGCTGCCCTGGCTGCGGCTGCGCATCTCGGCAGACGGCGGGCGGCAGTATGTGGTAAAGAGCATCCCGGACCTGCTGCGGGCCGTGGAGAAGCACGGCTTTATCAGCTACGGCAAGGCGCTGGAATTCCGGCACAGCTGGGAGGCCTTTGCTCCGGAGGCACAGCAGCTCCTCCGCCTGCTGCGGCGGCAGCTCAGCGCAAAGGAAGGGGTCGAGGCGGCTCTGCGCAGCTATGGCAATGCCCCCCGCAGCGGGCCTGCCGGGGGCATCCCGCTGAACGGCGAGATCTTTGATGGACTGGTGGCTCTCTATGCCCCCACCGGCAATCTGGGCGGCTACACCCTCAAGACCGGCATCCCGGCCCTGACCATGCGGGTGGAAAAGCGCCGGGGCGGCGTGGAGGTGTCCGTGACCCCTGCGTTGGGGTGGAAAACGGGTTTAGACAACGACTATTTATACAGTGAGGATACGATCTGGCAGCTGGACCGGGCCGAAAGCGCCCGGATGCGGCCCGCCCTTGAGGCGTTGTGCGGCAAGAGCCTGTTCTTTACCACCGGGGATGCCACCGCCTTTTGCAGCTATGTCCTGCCAGAGCTGGGCAGCAGGGTGACCATTGAGGACCCAGAACGCCTGCTGCTGAATCAGATCCCGCTGGAGCCGGTGGTGCAGTTTTATCTCGACGCGCCCACGCGGGAAACGGTGCGGGCACACCTTGAATTTTTGTACGGCGAGGACCGCGTCACGCCGGAGGAACCGGGGCCTGCCGGTCTGCTGCGGGATGCCCGCGCCGAACAGCGGGCCGGGCGGCTGCTGGGGCGGTATCTGGAGCCGGGGCCGGACACCATGGGCAACGGCCTTGCCGCCCACTACGATGCCTATGAGGAGGATGAAGTCTACCGCTTCCTCGATGAGGGAATCCCGGCCCTGCTGGCCGAGGGCGAGGTCTACCTGACCGATGCCTTCCGCAGTATGCAGGCCGCACCGCCGAAGATCTCGGTGGGGGTGTCGGTGCACGGCAGCGTGCTCGACCTTGAGGTGGACACGGGGGAGTTCCCGGTGGGAGAGCTGAAAGCCCTGCTGAGGTCGCTCCACCAGAAAAAGCGCTACCACCGCCTGCGCGATGGCCGTCTGCTCCGGCTGGACGATTCCATGGAGGTGCTGGACGAGCTGAACGAGACACTGGAGCTTTCCGGGGCCAAACTGGGCCAGACCCACGCCCGGCTGCCCCTGTACCGGGCCCCCAGTCTGGACTGGGCGCTCTCGGGGCAGAACGGCATCCGCTTCAACCGGGACGATGCCTTCCGCCAGCTCAGCCGGAGCTTCCACGCGGTAAAGGACAGCGAGTATACACCGCCCGCGTCTCTACAAAAAGTTTTGCGAAAATACCAGCGGGACGGCTACCGCTGGCTCCGCACGCTGGATGGCTACGGCATGGGCGGCATCCTTGCGGATGATATGGGTCTGGGCAAGACGGTGCAGGTGCTCAGCTATCTGCTGGCACTCCGGGAGCAGGGCGGGAACCCCCTGCCCAGCCTCATCGTCTGCCCGGCCTCGCTGGTGCTGAACTGGGCCGAGGAATGCCGGAAGTTCACGCCGGAGCTGAACTGTGTTGTGGTGGACGGGGATGCCGCCCACCGGGCCCAGCTGGCCGAGCAGTGGGACGGGGCCGACGTGGTGGTGACCAGCTACGACCTGCTCCGCCGCGACGAGACCCTCTACGAGAGCCAGAAATTCTACGCCTGTATCCTGGACGAGGCCCAGGCCATCAAGAACCACACCACCCAGAAATACAAGGCGGTGTGCGGGGTGAACAGCCGTGTCCGCTTTGCGCTGACCGGCACCCCCGTGGAGAACCGCCTGGGCGAGCTGTGGAGCATCTTCTCCTTCCTGATGCCGGGCTACCTGCCGCCCTACAAGAGCTTCTGCAGCCGGTTTGAAAAGCCCATCACGCAGGAAAACGACCAGGCGGCGGTGCGGCGGCTGAACCAGCTCACCGGGCCGTTCATCCTGCGCCGGATGAAGTCCGAGGTGCTGAAGGAGCTGCCCCCCAAGACAGAGAACGTCTACCGCATCGAGCTGGAGGAGGAACAGCGCAAGCTCTACCTTGCCGCCGTGGTGGATGCCCGGGAGAAGCTGCGGGCCGCCAAGCCCGAGGACAAGATGGCGGTGTTCGCCGTCCTCATGCGGCTGCGGGAGATCTGCTGCGACCCCCGGCTCATTGCCGACAACTGGACAGGCGGCAGCGCCAAGCTGGATGCCTGCATCGAGCTGGTCACCAGTGCCGTGGAGAGTGGGCACCGCATCCTGCTGTTCAGCCAGTTTACCTCCATGCTGGAGCTGCTGGCCAAGCGGCTGGACGCGGAGGGTGTGAGCCACTTCACCCTGCAGGGCTCCACCCCCAAGCCGGTGCGTGCCGAGCTGGTGCGCCGCTTCAATGGCGGCGAGGCCAGCGTGTTCCTGATCTCCCTGCGGGCAGGCGGCACCGGCCTGAACCTGACCGCCGCCGATATCGTCATCCACTACGACCCGTGGTGGAACGTGGCAGCTCAGAATCAGGCCACCGACCGTGCCTACCGCATCGGCCAGCAGAACCCGGTGCAGGTGTACAAGCTCATCGCCCAGGACACCATTGAGGAAAAGATCGTGGAGCTGCAGCAGGCCAAGCAGGATCTGGCCGAGACCGTCACCGGCAGCGCGGATGGTGCCATCCTGCGCATGAAGCCGGAGGAGCTGCTGAATTTGTTGGAGGGAACCGAATGATGCAATACGCCATATTTGCCCGGCCTGTCGTGACCATTTATGATCTGCCCCAGACCACCAAACAGAGCGAGGCGGGCCTTGTTTCCACCATCGGGGACGAGGGCCTGTACGGTCAGGCCTGTCAGGTGCGCACCGCCCCCGGCGGCGTGACTGCCGAGGGAGTGCCCCTCTCCCCGGAGGTGGCCGAGGTGGTCACCTTTTACGGCTACCACGGCTTTGTCCGGCGGGATGCGCTGAAATTTGTCAGCGAGGATGCGCTGCGGGACTATCTGCCCCAGCCGCTGGTGCTGGTGGGCCGTGCCACCGATGTGCTCAGCCTGCCCAAGGTGCAGGGGGTGCGGATGCTGGAACTGGAGCGGGGCTGCCTGCTCTGCCGCCTGCCCGAGCCGCCCGAGGAAGCCTTGGCCCACACAGGCTGGGCCAAGGTGGCCCTGCTGGATGGCCGCACCGGCTATGTCCGGGACGTGGCGCTGGAGCCGGTACGGTTTGAGATGACCGCCGTGTTCTCCCAGCGGGAGGGGCTGGCCTTTGATGACGCGCTGGCCGAGGCCCGGAATATTACCGCCGGGGAGCTGGTGCCGCAGACACTGCAGGCGTGGTACGACGGCAGCGAGGAAGCGTTCCGGGATGCCGTCTGCGCACAGGCGAAAAAGTATCTGGGCACCGAGTACCGCTGGGGCGGCAAATCGGGCCGGGGCATCGATTGTTCCGGCCTTGTCAGCAGCGCCTATATGCAGTGCGGCGTGCTCATCTACCGGGATGCCAGGATCGTGGAGGGCTGGCCCATGCATCAGATCCCCTTTGCGGACAAAAAGCGGGGCGATGCCCTCTATTTCCCCGGCCATATCGCCCTTTACCTCGGCGAGGGCCGCTACATCCACTCCACCGGCGCGTCCGCCAGCGGCGGCGTGGTCATCAACAGCCTTGACCCCGCCGACCCGCTGTACCGGGAAGATCTGGTCAAGAGTCTGTATGCGGTGGGGAGTGTGTTCTGATAAAGTAACTCACCCTCTCCGTCATCCCTGCGGGATGCCACCTCTCCCAAAGGGAGAGGCACTGGCAATTCCCCCGCAAGGTTTCGGGAAACCGCCAGAGGCTCCCCCTTTGGGGGAGCTGGCAAAGCCGTCAGGCTTTGACTGAGAGGGCGAGGATGTTATAGGAGGAAGAACAAGCTATGAAAGTCTTTGATCTACACTGTGACACCCTGAGCGAGCTGCGGCGCGCGGAGATGCGGGGCGACGGGCAGACCTTTGCCCACAACAACGGCCACATCGATCTGGAAAAGCTGGAGAAGGGCGACTACATGCTCCAGTGCTTTGCCGCCTTTGTGAATCTGGCCGACCCCACCCCGGGCGCGGACCCGCTGGTGACGGCGCTGGAAGAGATCGACGTGTTCAAGCGGATGATGGAGCGGTATTCCGACAGGATCGCCCCTGTCTACCGCCCCGAGGATATCCGCAAAAACGCCGAGGCGGGCAAGATCAGCGGAATGCTGACCATTGAGGAGGCCGGCTGCTGCAAGGGCAGTCTGGGCGTGCTGCGCCGGATGTACGAGCTGGGCGTGCGGATGATGACCCTGACCTGGAACCACGAGAACGAGCTGGCCAGCCCCAACGTGGTGCCCGGCAACGGCCCCATCTGGCCCTGTATGCCCAACACCGAGACCGGCCTGAAGGAGAAGGGCTTTGAGTTCCTGGCCGAGATGGAGCGCCTGCACATCATTGCCGATGTGAGCCACCTGTCCGATAAAGGCTTCTGGGACATTGCGGAGCACAGCACCCGCCCCTTTGCGGCCAGCCACTCCAACTGCCGCGCCCTGGCCCCCCACTGCCGCAACCTGACCGATGAGATGATCCGGGTCATGGCGGAAAAAGGCGGTCTGGTGGGCCTGAACTACTGCGCGGGCTTTCTGGATGACCAGCCCAGCCCCGACCTGTGCCGCAGCACCACGGCCCTGATGGCCAAACACGCCGCTCATTTCAAGCAGGTGGGCGGCATTGAGATCATCGGTCTGGGCAGTGACTTTGACGGCATCGGCGGCAAGCTGGAACTGAGCGACTGCTCCAAAATGCCCCTGCTGGCCGATGCCCTGCGGAAAGAGGGCTTCACCGAGGATGAGGTGGAAGCCATCTTCTTCCGCAACGCACAGCGTTTCTTTGAAAACAACCTGTAATCACCGTTAGTATCAAAAGATTCATTGAATTCATTGAAATCATTGCTCATCATTGCACTAGAATCAATGAGAACCAATGAAATCAATGTTTTCAATGATAATTATGTCTTAACGGTAAGAATGAAGTATAACGGAAAGTATAGAAAAGTTGAGGGATTCCAGATGGATCAGAATATGACATTGGAAAAGCGCATTGCCGCAGAGCTCTATTCCTATCAGGGCAGGATGAGCGTTTTTGTGGATGACCTGCGCGGCAGCACGGTGGAGATCGGTGCCGACGAGGCGTTCGAGACGGCCTCCACCATCAAGGCGTTCATTCTGGCGGTGCTGTATCTGCAGGCCAGCCGGGGCAGGGCTGACCTGGAGGAGGAGATCACCTACGAGGCCAGCCAGTTCGTGGACGGCTCCGGGATGCTCCGGGCCCTGGGCGTGGGGGCAAAGCTCAAGGTGAAGGACACCGCCACCATGATGATCATCTGCTCGGACAACATCGCCACCAATATGATCATCGATTACCTGGGGCTGGACACCATCAATGCCTGCATCCGGGAGTTGGGCTTTGGGCACACCGTCCTGCACAACCCCCTCCACTTTGACCGCTACGACAAGCTGGGCACCACCACGCCCCGGGACTACGCCGCCCTGTTTGCGCAGGTGGCAAAGGGCACGCTGGTCAGCAGGGAAGCCAGCGCCGCCATGCTGGGCATCTTCTGCCAGCAGCACTACAACACCATGCTGACCCACGATTTCCCCCAGTTCTATCTGGACTGCGAGGAGACCGGCGAGCCGGAGCTTATCTGGGTGGCCAGCAAGAGCGGCAGCATGAACGCCTGCCGCAACGACGGCGGCATCATCCACACCCCCTACGGCGAGTATGTGATCGTTCTGATGAACAAGGAGTTCCATGACATCATCGAGTACAACGACCACCCCGCCATGGTCTATGGTGCCCGGGTGTCCCGGATGATCCTGGATCAGATCCTGGCCTGCGAGGGAAAGCTGTATCTGAAGTAAACGAAAGAGTGGGAAAGTAGAACGAATGGAAATTACATTATCATTGCCAATGCTGCTGTTTCTGATGCTGATGACCGGGTTTGCGGGCTTTGTGGACTCGGCGGCGGGCGGCGGCGGCCTGATCAGCCTGCCCGCCTATCTGTTTGCAGGCCTGCCGGTGCATTACACCTACGGCACCAATAAATTCAGCGCGGCCTGCGGCACCACCTTTGCCACGGCGCAGTTCTTCCAGAAGGGGGCCATGAACATCCGGGTCGGCCTGCTGGCGGCTGTGGGCAGCTTTGTGGGCAGCGCACTGGGCTCCCACATCGTGCTCCTGCTCAGCGATCAGGTGCTGCGCACCATGATGCTCATCATCCTGCCGGTGGCGGCGGTGCTCATCCTCTGGCGGCGGGACCTGCCCGACGAGAACCGGGACGACGGCACCCTGAACGCCAAAAAGGCGGTGCTGGCCCTTGCCATCGGGCTGGGCATCGGCCTGTACGACGGCATCTTTGGCCCGGGCACCGGCACCTTTGCCATCATTGCCTTTACCACCCTGATGGGGTTTGATCTGCGCACGGCGGGCGGCAACGCCAAGGTGCTCAACCTTGCCAGCAACTACGCCAGCCTTGTAACGTATCTTTCCAGCGGGCTGGTGGTGTTCTCCATCGGCATCCCCTGTGCCATCAGCGGCATTGTGGGCAACCTGCTGGGTTCCCACTTCGCCCTCAAGAACGGCGCAAAGTTCATCCGCCCCATGATGCTTGTGGTGCTGGTGCTCCTGCTGGGCAAGATCGTCTCAGACGCGGTGTTGTAAACCAACAAAAAAGAGGAACTGCCGGGAAAGCAGTTCCTCTTTTTGATTGGGTAAGATCAGAAGGTGAAGCCCTCATCGAGGAAGGCCAGGCCGAACGCGCCGGGGCCGGCGTGGGTGCCGATGACACAGCCGATCTGGCGCACAAGGGCCTCGTTCCGGCCCAGATTCTCCTGCAGGTAGGTCTGGATGGGCTGCACCTCGCGGGGGGCGAGGGTGTAACCGGCCAGCGCGTCGGCGCAGGTGCTGATGCCGCCCAGCTCCTCGATCTTCTTGAACAGGGCAACGTAAGCGCCGGGCAGGCCCCGGGCCTTGCCCGCCATAACGACCTTGCCCTCCTTGATGGTGATGAGGGGCTTGATGCCCAGCATCCCACCGGCCACGGCCACAGCGGCAGGCAGGCGGCCGCCCTTGCGCAGATACTTCAGGTCGTCGATGACAGCCACCAGATGCAGATGCTCCTTGGCGTGCTCAAGGGTGGCGGCGATCTGCCCGGCAGTCTTTCCGGCATCCCGCAGCTGAACAGCCAGCCGCACCAGCAGGCTCTCGCCCAGGCAGACGTTCTCGGAATCCACAAAGAGGACATTGTCCACATTGGCCATGTCTGCGGCCAGCCGGGCGCACTGGCAGGTGCCGGACAGCTCATGGGAGAGGAAGATGCCCACCACTTCGTCCCCGGCGGCAGCCGCCTCAAGGAAGAAGCGCTGGAACAGCTCAGGGCTGGGCTGGCTGGTGGTGGGCAGCTTGTGGCAGCGGGCCATCACGCCGTAATACACGGTGGGGGTCATGTCCACGCCGTCCCGGAGCACGGTGCCGTCCTCCAGGGTGACGTTCAGGGGGATGACGGTCACGCCCAGCTGCTCGGCTTCAGCGGGCAGGATGTCGGATGCGGAATCGGTAAGAATGCGGATCATAGTAATACCTCCAACGGGGCCAAGAACGGATAACCCGACCAAATCAATCAAAAAGTCGTATAGGAATATACCAGAGACGACGGGAAATGTCAATTGTTTGAATCAATATTTCTTCGTATTTTCGCAATTCCGCTCCGTTTTCTTGCACAAACGGGCCGGAACATGATACAATGGGCATCAGGCATTGCGGGGCGGTGCGCTGTGCGCCCGAAGCAGCGGAACAGCGCACCCCAAACGGAGAGGGGACGGAGAAGATGTCAGAACAGAACCGCCGCCTGCGGGCGGCAGGCATCGCGGCACTGGCCTGGGCCGGGCTGGCGGCGGTCTGGTGTGTGCTGGTTCCCGGCGGGGCGGCAGAGCTGCCGCAGGGCGTGCCCGGTACGCTGCGCAGCCTGCTGGTGCTGCCGCTGACCGAGGAGCTGGTGTTCCGGGGGGCGCTGCTGCGCCTGCTGCGGCCGCTGGGGGAGCACCCGGCAAACCTCTGCCAGGCTGTGCTCTTTGCGGCCCTGCACGGGACGCTGACCGAAAAGTGCTACGCGCTGGGCATGGGGCTCATTTTCGGGTGGGCCGCAGAGCAGACCGACAGTCCTGCACCCGGGGTGGTGCTGCATATCCTGAACAATGGGCTGGTGCTGGCCCGGGCGCTGGCAGAAAGGGGAATGGGATGACCGACTATGAGCTGATGGGCGCGGCGCTGGAGGAGGCCGCACGGGCCGCCGCGCTGGGCGAGGTGCCCGTGGGCGCGGTGGTGGCCCGGAACGGCGAGATCATCGCCGCCGCCCACAACACCCGCGAGACCGAGAAAAACGCCCTCCACCACGCCGAGCTGCTGGCCATTGACGCGGCCTGCAAAAAGCTGGGCGGCTGGCGGCTGTGGCAGTGTGAGCTGTTCGTTACGCTGGAGCCCTGCCCCATGTGCAGCGGCGGCATCATCAACAGCCGGATCAGGCGGGTGGTGTACGGCGCGGCGGATACCAAGGCCGGGTGCTGCGGCAGCGTGACCGACCTGTTCGCCCTGCCCTTCAACCACCATCCGGTGGTGGAACGCGGCCTGCGGGCGGAGGAGGCGCAGGCGCTGCTGCAGGCGTTTTTCCTCCGGCTGCGGGAGCAGCGGGCCGCAAAGCCCCGCTGGAAACCGCCCGTGACCCCCTGAGAACGTGAAAAAAGTGGGAACTGCGTGAAAAGACGGCGGTTCCCACTTTCTTTTTTCGTCGAATTGTGTTATATTATTTAATGGTAACTTGTCGAAACCACTCGCACAGACCAGCGGGCTCGCCGCAGGACCGGCCTTGACCGGAAAGAGGAGCAGAGCGCAGCCCATGGGTGCGGTGGAGGGCGGGACCTTCCTGCCTGCGGGATTTTTTGCAGGCAGAGAACAAACGGCAGGAGGGCTGACTCTTGTACGATGATGAATTTGAATTGACCTTTGACCTGAGCGATGCGGACGAGGCATCCCGGGCCCCTGCGCCGGAACAGGAGCCGGTGCAGGAAGCTGCGCCGGAACCGGCCGCGGAAACAGAACCGGCTGCGGAAACGGAACCGCCGGTGGAGGCTGTACCGGAACCGGCAGTCCCTGCGGCCAACGGGCGCTGCGTGCTGATCTCGGGCGGCGACCGGGGCATCGGAGCCGCGGCGGCCCGCGCCTTCTGGCAGGCGGGCTACCGGGTGGCGGTGCTCTACCACACCCACGCCGAGGCGGCGGCGGTGCTGGAAAAGGAGCTGCCGGGCCTGCTGGCGGTCCAGTGCGACGTGGCCTCCCGCGCCAGCTGTGAGGTGGCGTTCCACACCGTGGAGCAGGCCGTGGGCCATGTGGATGTGCTGGTGAGCAACGCGGGCATTGCCCAGCAGAAGCTGTTCACCGATATCACCCCGGAGGAGTGGCAGCACATGCTGGACGTGAACCTGAGCGGCGCGTTCCACCTGTGCCAGCTGGCCCTGCCGGGCATGATCCGCCGCAAGGCGGGCCGCATCCTGACCGTGAGCAGTATGTGGGGCCAGACCGGCGGCAGCTGCGAGGTGCATTACTCCGCTGCCAAGGCGGGCCTGATCGGCCTGACCAAGGCCCTTGCCAAAGAGGAGGGGCCCAGCGGCATCACCGTGAACTGCGTGGCTCCGGGTGTCATCGACACCGATATGATGGCTGCCTTTACGGCAGAGGATAAGGCTGCGCTGGCCGAGGAGACCCCCGTGGGCCGCCTGGGCAGCGCGGACGAGGTGGCGCAGCTGCTGGTGTTCCTGGCAGGCGAAAGCGCCGGTTACATCACCGGGCAGGTGTTCGGTGTGAACGGCGGCCTGGTGATTTGAACCATCCCGCAGCGGCAAAACTTATGATACGATATCACTTACGGCGCAGCCAGCGCCGCGGTGAAAAGGAGAGAGCGAAATGGGCATGACTTTGAAGGAACTGTTGACGAAGGGCGAAGGCACCCTGACGGCGGGCGAGGCCAAGACACTGGCTTCCCAGTGCCGGATGGATGTGGAAACGCTTTACACGCTTCTGGAGGAGCGCGGCATCAAAATTCTGGATGACGAGGCCGACGGTGACACCAGCCTGGATGTGGAAGGCATCATGGCAGAGGTGGAAAGTGCCGAGGCAAACAGCGATGAGCTGGGCCTGGGCGATGAAAATGAGGACGACCCGGCAGAGGAGAATCCCGCAGACCTGAAGGCTGCCATGGATGAGCTGCTGGATGACCCTGTGAAGAACTACCTCAAGCAGATCGGCCAGATCCCGCTGCTGAGTGCAGAGCAGGAAGTGGACCTGAGCAAGCGCATCCACGCCGGTGCCGAGGCTGCCCACATCCTTCAGGCCGACCGCCAGAAGTACGGCGCGCCTGAGTACATCAAAAAGAACAGCGCCCGCTTCTCGTTCGAGGAGGACGAGAACAGCCGGAGCTATACCGAGGATCTGGACGAGGACGGCAACACCAAGTCCAGCGAGGACGACGAGGAAAAGGCTGCCGAAGAGGAGGCCATGGAGGCCGTGGAGAACGGCCCCCTGACGGAGGAGCGCCGCCAGGAGCTGCTCAAGATC
>OGWT01002752.1_pt1 | contig 11654 bp, 11 predicted proteins | sample 1576101 | NCBI WGS metagenome assembly OGWT01 (sample SAMEA3541481, study PRJEB24748) | human gut metagenome | biome: human gut; feature: human-associated habitat; material: faeces | place: China | collected 2012 | reverse complement strand
TTGAGAAAGGTGAAATCTTCTATTCGGCACCGCTGATCCCGAATTATATCGGAACGGCATTCAAAAAGACGGTAGAAGAACGATTCGGAATTCCATGTGAAGTGGAAAATGATGTGAATTGTGCGGGACTTGCTGAGTACAAAGCAGGAGCGGCGGCAGGAAGTAAGGCGGCTGTGATGCTGACGATCGGAACCGGAATCGGCGGCTGTATTTTGCTGAATGGCGAGGTGTTCCACGGATTCAGTAACAGCGCATGTGAAGTTGGATATATGCATATGGATGACAGCGATTTCCAGACACTCGGAGCAGCCAGTATTCTGACGAAGAAGGTTGCTGCATGGAAGGGAGAACTGGCAGAAAATTGGAGCGGATATCGCATTTTTGAAGAGGCAAAAAAAGGTGATAAGATCTGTAACCGTGCAATTGATGAGATGACGGATGTACTTGGGAAAGGTATTGCCAATATCTGCTATGTAGTGAATCCGGAAGTTGTCGTACTTGGCGGCGGTATCATGGCGCAGGAAGCATTCCTGAAGGACAAGATTGAAAAAGCAGTGGAAAAATACCTGGTGTCCAGCATGTGGGAGCATACAAGTATCGCATTTGCCAAAAACCAGAACAATGCCGGTATGTTAGGCGCATTCTATCATTTTCAGGGAAGACATGCATAGTCTGGAGTTATAAAATAAAGAAGCAGGAATAGTAAGATATGGAATATTATGTAAAATCAGTCGTTCCGATCATAGAATCGAATTATGATAAATTTACGACAGTGGAACGGAATATCGCAGATTTTTTTATACAGAACAGAAAGAAAGTGGATTTTTCATCAAAATCCATTTCCGAGAGACTCTTCGTATCAGAAGCGTCGTTATCCAGATTTGCGAAGAAATGCGGATATCGCGGATACAGAGAATTCATCTATCAGTATGAAGAGACATTTGTAGAAAAGCAGGAATCCATTACCGGTAATACGCGAATGATCCTGAATGCGTATCAGGAACTTCTGAATAAGACTTACAGTCTGGTGGATGAGGCGCAGATTGCAAGGATCAGCAGATATCTGAATCAGGCGGGGTGTGTGTGCGTGTGCGGAACCGGAAGTTCCGGTCTGGCAGCAAGAGAGATGGAACTGCGTTTTATGCGAATTGGTGTGAATATTGATTCGCTGGTAGAAAGAGATATGATGCGTATGCAGGCGGTATTCCAGGACAGAAGAAGCCTCGTATTCGGAATCAGTATCAGCGGATCCAAGGAAGAGGTCTTGTTTCTTCTGAAAGAAGCATATCGGAAAGGTGCGAAAACGATTCTTTTTACGGCGAACAACCGGGGTGGCTTCGAGCAGTTCTGCACAGAAGTTGTTCTGATTCCATCACTCAGACACCTGAATCATGGGAATGTAATCTCACCGCAGTTCCCGATTTTGGTCATGCTTGATATTATCTATTCTTACTATTTGGAACAGGATAAATATGAAAAAAAAGTTCTGCATGATAATACACTGCGTGCACTGGAAGAAGGAGAAGGGATGCACAGGAGTTTTTAGAATGTTAAGAGGTATGTTGGGAAAAAATAAAATGGAGGATATATAAAATGATAATCAAAAATGTAATTGTCTATACAGAAGACAAAAAATTTACAGCAGGCGGCATTGTTGTTCACGATGACAAGATCGAAAGCATTTACACGACAGAAAACGTACCGGATATGCCGGGGGAAGAAGTCGTTGACGGACAGGGGGCATACGCAATTCCGGGACTGATCGATCTGCATTTCCACGGGTGTATGGGAGATGACTTCTGTGATAACAGTAAAGAGGCTATTGAAAATATTGCAAAATATGAGGCTTCTGTGGGTGTTACAACAATCGCACCAGCAACGATGACACTTCCGGTAGAAGAACTGGAAGATATCTTAAGAACAGCAGCAGAATACAAAAAAGAGCAGAATCCGAAGGGAGCGGATCTTGTAGGCGTGAACATGGAAGGCCCGTTCATCAGCCCGGTGAAAAAAGGAGCGCAGGATGAAAGAAATATCATGCCTTGTGATACGTACATTTGTCAGAGATTCCTTGATGCTTCGGAAGGCCTTGTGAAGTTTGTAGGACTTGCGCCGGAAGAAAGCGAGGACGCAGTTGCATTTGTAGAAGCAATGAAAGATAAAGTGAACATTTCGCTTGCACATACCAATGCGGATTATGCACATGCGAAAGCAGCATTCGATGCCGGAGCAAATCATGCCGTACATCTCTTTAATGCGATGCCTGCATTCACTCACCGTGAACCGGGTGTTGTAGGAGCAGTGTCCGACAGTGCACATGTAATGGCAGAGATTATCTGTGACGGTGTACATATCCATCCATCGATGGTGAGAGCAGCGTTCAAGATGATGGGAGCAGACCGTATGATCCTGATCAGCGACAGTATGCGTGCGACCGGAATGCCGGACGGACAGTATACACTTGGTGGATTGGATGTAAAAGTAGTCGGTAATCATGCAACACTGGTATCTGATGGAGCACTTGCAGGATCTGTTACAAACCTTGCAGACTGTATGCGTACGGTAGTTAAGAAGATGGAGATCCCGCTTGAGACGGCTGTAGCATGTGCGACGATCAATCCGGCTAAGAGTCTTGGAATTGAAGATACATATGGTTCGATCGCACCGGGAAAGAAAGCGAATATCGTATTATTAGACGAGAATTTGGAGCTTAAGATGGTAATTAAGGACGGACAGGAATTATAATTCATGCAATTTATAGTATAAGGCCATTTGGTGTTAAGGACAGATGAAAAAGATTATATTTTTAGGTGACAGTATTCAGATGCCAGTCATTGCTTTTTAGAAAATCCACTGGGAAACGGTTATGTGAATATGGTGGCTGAGAAGTTGAATGACAGTGACGGCGGAAGGAAGAAGTACGACATTATGAATCGAGGACATGATGGATTCACGATTCATGGAGTGAAACGTATATTGGAGAAGAAATGCATTTTAAAACGACCGGATGTCGTAAGCATTCTGATAGGATGCAATGACGTCGGAGTTATGATGAATACAGGAAAGAGTCTGGAAGAACAGCAGTTTGAAGCCTGTTATGAAGCCATTGTGAAAGAAATTACAGAGCAATCGGATGCAAAGCTTATCTGTATGTCGCCATTTATAGTGCCATATCCCGGAATGTATGAAAACTGGATTCCGGGAATAAAACAGACAGAAAGAATCGAAAAAAAGATTGCAGAAAAATATCATGCGGACTTTCTTACGCTTCAAGACATGATAATATTGAAAGCAGAAAAAGCAGGATATGAGAGTGTTACAACAGATAAAAGCTATACAAAGTGTCAGACAAAATGATTTTTTGCACGATTTGGTTCCAGTTTTTCTGGGGTTGTGATATAATCCTTAATGGATTGGATGATATTTTTGCAGATGTCAATTCGATTCATATGATATACCTCCTAAAGTGTAATTAAGGTTCGTGGCGAGACGAACAATTCCTTAATTAATAGGTCGCGAAGCGACCTCACTTTTAGGAGGTTTTGTCAAGTACTTTTTTTGTAAAAAAAGAAAAGAATTTCTTCAAATGCCCATGAAATCAGGTCTGAAGGAATTCTAAAATTTTTCTAAACTTCTTAAGTTGACCATATTGGAGTCAGGCATACCAACCTTTTTTCCTTCTGGGACAGGCGCGGCAGGAACCGAAAGGTCAGGAATAAATGCAGGAATAGAATCCTTTGGTTCCCTGTCAGGTACTTCATTTTGAATTAACAGTTGGATAGGCGGGGTAAATCGATATCCAATACCGCGGACAGAGTCAAAACAGTTCCGTATTTCTTTATAGTCATTCAAACGATTCAGTAAATCGGAAATCCCCTGTTTCTCATTAGAAGGGCTATCTAATCCCCATACAGCATCAACAATCTGATTAAACGTCAGAACGATGTTTGGGTTTCCAATAAATAGTTCTAAAAAATCATGTTGCTTTGTTGTGAGATTACAGAGCCGATCATTATAAATCACAGAAAAATTTGAGAGGTCGAGTATGTAATTTTCTGAAAAAACGTACCTTTCACTCATTATCATTTTCCTCCTAAAAACGTACTATAGAAATTCTATAGTACGACTATTGGTAGACGAGAGAAAATCTATTATTGTACGTTATGATGTATTTGCAATCAAAAAAAACGTTTTATTATATCACTGACAACTATTCTAACATACAGGGATTTAAAAAAACAGTTAAGAAAAAAAATATCCTAAGAAGGGCTTGCAATTTGTCGGAAACAGATATATAGTAATCATAACGAACATATGTTTGGACAAAGATCAGCAACAGAAGCTGCAGGGTAGTGGGGGGGGGACTTCGACTCTTACGGAAAAACTGCTCTGTTAACCGATTAATCAACGGTTATGGCAAATTGCTTGCAGAGGTGACAATATTTCCCTTTTCCTTTGACAGGATTAAATTCTTTTGGAGGTAAATTAACGATGCAAGAAAAGATTATATTTTATTGTGGGCGGTGTAAAAAAAGTACTAGAGTATCCAATGTATTAACCGGATGTGAGGAAACCAAAGTGTTACCAAATGTACAGATTTCCTGTACACATTGCAAAGGGTAATGATGCTTAAAAAATTCACAGAAGGAGAACTAATTAAGAATGCTAAGGACGATCGTTTCTATGTATAACCACCATTAGCAGAAGGTACAACTAAATGATTGCTCATCACGATATACGGGCATGACCCAAAAGAGGCGTGAAAGATGAACCAGAGAAGACTGGCTCGTTTTTCATGTCTCTTTTTTTACGTCAAAAAACAAGCAATCAATTATAAAAAAATAATAATAAAAGAAAACAAGGAGTAAGGGCTTTTCTTCCTGGTTTAAAGAAACCGGGAGGAGGCCTTTTTTAATTTCATATCCATTTTGAGGAAACGTTTTTGTGCATTCCTCCCAAGACAAAACAAGTCGCAAGGAGGAAGAAAAATATGCGCAAATTATTTTATATTTGAACCCAGGAAGACATGACAGATTATATGGAAAGAGCAGCAGCTTATCTTAGATCCATCAAAAAAGGAACTCTTATAGATGGAGGGATTAATTTATCCGAAGCACTGCCGGTAGAAGAGCAGAAGGAACTGATGCAGTATATCTATGACATGGTAATTAATCTGATGATGAAAACAAGCGGAAGATATGTGTTAAACCGTATTAATTTTGGAAGCTATAAGAATGATTTTATTGGAAATTATGCAGAAGTCATTTTAAAGAGATTAGATTTATTTAGGGATCCGGAGCGCATTACAGAAGAAAGTAAAAGTTATCGATTCCCGACTTTCTTAGATCGTTTATCCGGTGAAGCAATTCTTACAACTTATGCGCAGATGCATGACGTAAGTCCAAAGGTAGAGAGAAAAATTTACCGTGTGTTGACTGCAATTCCGAAAATTGCAGTCAGTAAACAAAAGAACTGTAGCGAAGTGACACCTTATGAGATTCACTGCATGTGCCAGGACATTTCGGAAAGTGATATCTTATCTATCCTTCGCTATAGAAATCGTACATCTTTGGATCAATTAATGGAAGAGGGGATGCTTGAAATAGATGCAATACAAGGGGATGAAGGGATTCAGCTGGAAGTATTTGAAGAACTGGACGCTGATATAATCAGCATATTACATCACTTTTTTGATAGTTTAACAGATATGGAAAAGCTCTTTGTATCCAGATGTTCAATCCTTCGCAAAGACATATCAGAAATCAGAAAAACTGGTCAGGGAATACAATGAGGAATTGCGTGCATGGGAAAATCAGACAGAACAGAAGGAAGAAAAGCAATCAGAACCGCCGAAAAAGGCAAGCATACGGGAAAAATCACACCGCTATCAGCAGGAAAGCAGGCAACAGCCAAAACAAACTACAAAGAAAAAATCTATGGACAGAGAACGATGAGAAAGGTGGAAAAGAAAATGAAGAAAACAATTTTTGAAGAACTGGGCGGCACTTATGTTAGATGTGGGGATTACCTTATCCCCAATCTTACTTTGCCGGAGGAAGAAAAACCGAGATTTGTTGGAGTATGGGGACAAAGGCATTTGCAGTATTTGAAGGAATACCGCAAGACTGTATATCTGGATCTGATGATGAGTGGCAGACTGAACAGTTATCTGGCAGATATAGAGGAACAGGCACAGGAACGCTTTGAGAGGATTGTAGAGCAGATGAAGCAGGCACAGGGAATCACAGAGCAGTTAAAGGCAGACAATGCTTGGGAGTGGGTAGGCAGAATGAATAATATACAGGCATGTGCGAGGGAGATTGTGGATAAAGAAATCATTTATCAATAAGGAATAAGAGTGGCGGAAAGCAAGTCTAAAATGGCTTGCTTTTTGCTTTACAATGTAGGCGGCTGATGTATATAATTATAAATCATAAATTCATGAATTTAATATCAGAAGGTAAAAGCAGGCGTATATTGCGACTGTTTTTACCTTCTTAATAAAATCTGTATTAAGCATATTTATAATGCAGGGGACAAAGACTATTAAAGTTACTATTTCAAGTCCTGCTTTCTAAAAATACGATGCTCAAAAATGTCTGATTCACATACCGGGATTTTTTATTCATATTACATATCAATCTTACTGAGTGCTGCTTCATCAGCTACAATCGTAACATCATTATGTAACTGAAGAATAGAAGCAGGAACTTTCGGAGTAATTGGTCCGTATAAGACCTCTTTTAAGATATCCGCCTTATCTTCTCCGCTTACAACAACTAGAATTTTCTTGGCCTGCATGATATTCTTGATTCCCATTGTATAAGCCTGTCTCGGTACATCATCTTCAGATTCGAAGAAACGCTTATTGGCTTCAATTGTACTTTCTGTCAGATCTACGCAGTGTGTCTCTTTCTCAAAAGCGGCACCTGGTTCGTTGAATCCGATATGTCCGTTGTGTCCAAGACCGAGAAGCTGGAGGTCTACACCGCCCTGCTTACGGATGACTGCATTATAATCGTTGCAGGCTTTCGCGGAATCTGCTTCCAGTCCGTCCGGAACGAAAGTACGGGTTTTGTCGATGTTTACATGATCAAAGAGATTGGTATTCATGAAATATCTGTAGCTCTGATCATTTTCAGGACTGAGTCCTTTGTATTCATCGAGGTTTACACTTGTAACCTGGGAAAAATCAAGATCCCCTTTCTTATACCATTCGATCAGCTGTTTATATGTACCGACCGGTGAAGATCCGGTTGCAAGTCCAAGTACACAGTTTGGCTTCATAATAATCTGTGCAGAAATGATGTTTGCGGCCTTACGGCTCATATCCTGATAGTCTTTTGCTTTATAAATTACCATAATAAAATCTCTCCTTATTCTATTGTTTTTTTGTTTCTGAATATTAGTATATACATTATAAATGAATTTTCAAGTAAAATAGCATGAACTGAAAATACTTTCAAAAGTGGAAAGAAATTACCTGGAATTGTGCATATTGCATAAAAAACGGATTTTAAAATAGGCAAAACAGAAAGAAGTATTGAAAAAGATGAAAGAAGTTTCAAGAACTGCAAAGACACTTGAAAATAAAATCGAACAATACTATACTGATTGTAGAACGAAGGAGGGAACAAGAAATGAATCAGAAAGTTGAAAATCTGAAGGGTAAATTAATTGTATCATGTCAGGCATTACCAGATGAACCATTACATTCTTCATTCATTATGGGAAGAATGGCACTGGCTGCAAAACAGGGAGGTGCAAGCGGAATTCGTGCAAATACAAAAGAAGATATCAAGGAGATCCAGTCACAGGTTGATCTGCCGATCATCGGAATCGTAAAAAGAGATTATGATGACAGTGATATCTACATTACACCAACGATGAAAGAAATCGAAGAACTGATGGAAGTAAAACCTGAAATCATCGCTATGGACGCTACTATTTCAAAGAGACCTGGCGGAAAGCCATTAGATGAGTTCTTTAAAGAAGTAAAAGCAAAATATCCGGATCAGTTATTCATGGCAGACTGTTCTACAGTGGAAGAAGCACTGCATGCGGATGAACTTGGATTTGACTTCATCGGAACTACAATGGTTGGTTACACAGAGCAGAGCAAGGGCGATAAGATCGAGGCAAATGATTTCGAAATCTTAAGAAAGATTGTCGCAAAAGCAAAACACAGAGTGATCGCAGAAGGTAACATCAATACACCGGAAAAAGCAAAACATGTGATCGAGCTTGGTGCGTACAGTGTTGTTGTAGGATCTATTATCACAAGACCGCAGCTGATCACAAAATCATTTGTAGAAGAAATGGAAAGATAATTCTGCAAGGAACTTATTAAATTAAATTTATATAAAAAGACAAAGAAAAGGAGAAAGAAACCATGAGAAATCTTGAAAAGTACAAAGGCGTAATCCCTGCATTCTATGCATGCTATGACAACGAAGGAAATGTAAGCCCGGAAGGCGTTCAGGCACTGACAAAATACTTTGTAGAAAAAGGTGTGAAAGGTGTATATGTGAACGGTTCGTCAGGAGAATGTATTTATCAGAGCGTAGAAGACCGTAAGATCATCCTTGAGAACGTTATGAAAGCAGCAGAAGGAAAGCTTACAGTTATCGCACACGTTGCATGCAATAACACAAAAGATAGCCAGGAACTTGCAAGACATGCAGAAAGCCTTGGAGTTGATGCAATCGCAGCAATCCCACCGATCTACTTCCACCTGCCAGAGTATGCAATCGCTCAGTACTGGAATGACATCAGTGCAGCAGCACCAAACACAGACTTCGTAATCTACAACATTCCACAGCTTGCAGGAGTGGCTCTTACACAGGGACTTTTCGCAGAGATGAGAAAGAATCCTAACGTAATTGGTGTTAAGAACTCTTCTATGCCGGTACAGGATATCCAGATGTTCAAACAGGCATCAGGCCCTGACTACATCATCTTTAACGGACCAGATGAGCAGTTCATGAGTGGACGTGTCATCGGAGCTGAAGGAGCAATCGGTGGTACATACGGAGTTATGCCGGAATTATATCTGAAATTAGACGAGTATGTAAGAGCCGGAAAGATGGAAGAAGCAAGAGAAATCCAGTATGCTTGTGATGAGATTATCTATAAGATGTGCTCTGCACACGGAAATATGTACGCAGTGATCAAAGCTATGTTAAAGATCAACGAAGGTCTGGAACTTGGCGGAGTAAGAGAGCCACTGCCAGCATTAGTAGAAGAAGACATGGCTATCGTTGAAGAAGCAGCTAAGATGGTTCGCGACGCAAAAGCTAAATATCTGTAAGGAGAGAGACGATGCAAGGGTTTACCGTAGTAGATTTAGTCATTTTAGTAGTTTATCTCGCGGCTGTACTGTTCGCCGGCCTTCATTTCGCAAAGAAAGAAATGAAAGGAAAAGAGTCTTTTAAAGGAGACGGAACTGTACCGTGGTGGGTAACTTCCGTATCAATTTTCGCAACACTGTTAAGTCCGATTTCATTCCTGTCATTAGCAGGAAACTCATACGCAGGAACATGGATCATGTGGTTCGCACAGCTTGGTATGCTGTTAGCTATCCCGATCACGATTAAATTCTTCCTGCCAATCTACAGCAAACTGGATATTGATACAGCATATCATTATTTGGAACTGAGATTCGGAAGCAAAGGACTTCGTGTACTTGGAGCTGTAATGTTCATCATTTACCAGATCGGACGTATGTCAATCATCATGTACCTTCCATGTATGGTACTTGGAAGTCTGACTGGAATCAGCGTAAACTTACTGATCATTATCATGGGTATCATTGCTATTATTTACTCATACACAGGAGGTCTTAAATCCGTACTTTGGACAGACTTCATCCAGGGATCTGTACTTCTGATCGGTGTTACATTTGCACTGATCTTCTTGTTAGCACACTTAGATGGTGGATTTGGAGCAATCGCACATGCACTGATAACAGAGCATAAGTTCCTTGCTGTAGATCAGCCAATCTTCAATGCTAATATTTTTAAAGACAGCGTATTCATCATGATCGTTGGTGCCGGATTCAATACAATGGCATCTTACGTATCAAGCCAGGATATTGTACAGCGTTTTACAACAACAACTGATACAAAGAAACTGAACAAAATGATGCTTACAAACGGAGGATTATCAATCTTCATCGCAACAGTATTCTACCTGATCGGTACAGGATTATACGTATTCTATCAGCAGAATACACTTCCACCGGCAGCAGCTCAGGACCAGATCTTCGCATCTTACATCGCATTTGAGCTTCCGGTTGGTATAACAGGACTTTTGTTAGCAGCTATTTATGCAGCAGCACAGTCTACACTTTCTACAGGTCTGAACTCTGTAGCATCAAGCTGGACACTGGATATCCAGACAAGACTTTCTAAGAAAGAATTAAGCTTTGAGAAACAGACAAAGATCGGACAGTATGTATCTCTGATCGTTGGTATCTTCGCAATCGTAGTTGCTATGGTACTGGCTAACGGCGGAGTAAAATCTGCATACGAATGGTTCAATGGATTCATGGGACTGGTACTTGGTATCCTGATCGGAACATTTATCCTTGGAGCATTTACAAAGGTTGCCAATACATTTGGTGCAGTATGTGCATTCATCGTTGCATCAGGCGTAATGGTATACATCAAATACTTCGTACCTGCTGATCACGTATCAATCTGGTCATACTCAATCATCTCAATTGTAGTATCACTGGTAATTGGTATCCCGGCAAGTATCATCTGGAGAAAGGCAAAAGGAGACAATTCCGTACCTGCTCCTAACACAACCATTTACAAAAACTAAGAAGGAGTGACGATTTTCGTGATTTTTGGAAATATCAATAATTTATCAGAATTCCCATTCTTAGAAGAACAGGTAAAAGAGTGCTTTGAATATGCAAAGACACACGACCTTGCATCTTATGAAAAGGGAAGTCATGAAATCGATGGTGACAGACTGTTTGTCAATATCGTAGAATATACAACAACAACACCGGAAGAACGTTTCTGGGAAGCACATAAAAATTATCTGGACGTCCATGTAATGATCCATGGAAATGAACAGATCGATCTGAACTTCATTCAGAATATGGAATTAAAAGATTTTGTGGAAAAAGATGATTTTCTTCCGATGGATGGGGAAAAGAATTCTTCCGTAGTCCTGACAGATGGAGATTTCCTGATCTGTTATCCGAGTGACGGACACAGAACAGCGGTTCAGGTTCAGGAACCGGAAACCATTAAAAAGGCAATATTTAAAGTAAAGATTTAATCAGAAAAAGTCGAGGGCAAACCATAAAAGAACGGTTTGCCCTTTTCTGGCTGAACGAGTATAATGAAGGAAAATGAAAGAGGCAAAGCAGAGATGAAAAAATATATTAGTATTGACATCGGCGGCACAGCAATCAAATATGGTATTGTGAGCGAAGATGCAGAAGTATTGTTAAAGAAAGAAATGAAGACAGAAGCGCAGAAAGGCGGACCGGCGATCCTTGATAAAGTCATCGGTATCGTAGAAGCATTAAAAGAAGAGGCAGACGCAGGTGTGTGTATTTCTACAGCCGGTATGGTTGACATTGAGAAAGGTGAAATCTTCTATTCGGCACCGCTGATCCCGAATTATATCGGAAC
>OGWT01002745.1_pt1 | contig 11669 bp, 7 predicted proteins | sample 1576101 | NCBI WGS metagenome assembly OGWT01 (sample SAMEA3541481, study PRJEB24748) | human gut metagenome | biome: human gut; feature: human-associated habitat; material: faeces | place: China | collected 2012 | reverse complement strand
TCTCACGGCAAAGCCCAATGCGGCGCACAAAAAGCTGGCGGAGCTGGAACAAGCCGGAAAACTGCTGGCAGTGGTGACCCAGAACATCGACGGGCTGCACCAGATGGCTGGCAGCAAGACGGTGCTGGAACTGCACGGCAGTGTACACCGGAATATCTGCCAGGTGTGCGGCGCCGTCTATGATGCTGAGTGGATCATGCTGACAAACGGCGTGCCGCACTGTGAAAAATGCGGCGGCAGAGTCAAGCCGGATGTGGTACTGTATGAGGAGTCCCTGCCGGAGGAGACGCTGACACGGTCGGTGAATGCCATTGCCAATGCGGACTTGCTGCTGGTGGGTGGTACATCGCTGACGGTCTATCCGGCGGCAGGGCTGCTGCGGTATTTTCGGGGCGACCATCTGGTTCTGCTGAACCGGGACGCAACGCCGATGGATGAACAGGCGGACCTGTGCATCCGGGAACCCATCGGCAAGGTGCTGGAACAAATTCAAGTGAGGGATAAGGCATGAAGATGTTGGTACAGCGTGTGAAACACGCAAAGGTCTCCGTGGAGGGCAAAACCACCGGAGAGATCGAACAGGGATTTCTGGTACTCCTGGGCATTGCGCCGGAGGACACCCAGGAGATCATGGAAAAAATGGTGGACAAGCTGCTGCGGCTGCGGATCTTCTCGGATGAGAACGACAAGATCAATTTGTCCCTTTCCGATGTGGGCGGCAGCCTGCTGCTGGTGTCGCAGTTTACGCTCTATGCGGACTGCCGCAAGGGCAATCGCCCCAGCTTTGTCCATGCTGCACCGCCGGCGCAGGCGGAGGCATTGTACGAATCCTGTAAGGCGTACTGCCGGGAGCGTGTTCCGGTGGTGGAGTCCGGCATCTTCGGCGCAGATATGCAGGTGGAGTTGTGCAATGACGGTCCGTTTACCGTCATGCTGGATTCGGATGAGATCATAAAGCGGTGAGAGCTGCCTTTTTCCACGGCTTTCCACACCATAGCGTGTTGAAAAGTGGAGAAATCTGTGGAAAACCGATTCCAGAAACGACGCTGTTATGGTCTGTTTGACAGTGCTTTTCTGCGTTAGGGATGCCTACTGTCAAGTTGCACAAAAAGCAGATTGGATATTTTACATGAAATCCATCATCTTCCTGTTGACAATTTGGTGCAAATGTGATATAATCATAACAGAAGCAAGGCAGATGATTCACAGCATATCCCGCTTGTGATGATGCTTCGTATAGAAATACATTTCCGGCAAAAGAATTGCGAGGTGTCGGCGGTATTTCATTTTTGCAATTTTAGAATTTTGCAGTTATCTCTCTTTTTCTCATTGCTTTACTGAAACCGTGTTTTTCCGTTTGGAGAAACACGGTTTCGCTTTTTCCCGGCACATCTCTTGACAGATGCGGCAAAACAAGGTATAATGACAACAGGCGGCGCCGCTGTCCGCAGGGGACAAAAAGGGGTACCTGGGGCGCAGAAAGACAGGATGCCGCTGTGGAAAAGCCAAGCGTACCTGCCTGCGAATCATGCAGACGGGTTAGGACAGAAAGGACTTGTAAATGATGAAAACAAAAATCTGGACAAAAAGTCTGGCTGGCGTATGCGCAGCAGTCACCGCAGTGCCGGTTCTGGCAATGTCAGCATCTGCGGCGACCTATGAACCGGTTGCAGTGACGGGCTGTAAGGTAGTTGCGCTGGGCGATGACTGCCTGGCAGAGACAGGCGACGGAAAGTCTGCAGTCTCCATTGTGGCAGATTATCTGGGCGGCACTGCCGTAAACTATGCGAAGGTCGGTGCAACTTCCGGCGACCTGGTGACTGCGGTGCAGTCCGATGCGGCGCTCCGTGCTGACGTAGAATCCGCAGAAGTCATCATGGTCTCTGTGGGCGTAAACGATCTGATCGCACAGGTGCTGTATGAGAACACTGACCTGGTAGACCTCTCCAATTGCAGCACGCTGATCGATGTGGCAAACAAGCTGACCACCGATACCAACAAGCTGGATGCAGCCAATAAAAAGCTGGCGGCAAATCTGCCGGGCGTTGTGGATACCATATTTGCCAACATTGAGACTGTGGTCACCGATCTGCACAAGCTGAACCGTACCGCAGATATTGTGGTAGAATCTGTCAACAACCCTCTGGGCGTAGACTATAATGGTGGACTGCCGGGCGTTTCTCAGAATCGCCGTGCCGTTGTCTCTTACTTATACACCTATCTGGATGTGGCACTTGACGGCGGCGTTGTGAACAATTTCGTGCTGGAACCGATGACAGTCGCAGACGGACTGAACAAGCGCATCGCAAACCTGGAAGATGCTTCTGCGGCAGACTTCTATGCCTCTTATGTGGGCGCAGCCGGTGAAAAGGCGATCGGCTTTGAACTGAGCAACATCATGAATCTGGATATGACCTTTACACCGGTGGGACAGGTGGCTCTGGCTGCCGCAGCGATCCAGTCGACCGAGATGCTTTCCCACGGAAACGGCAGTGTCGTTGCAGATGCTTATGCGGCAACCGGCAAAAGTGATGATATGAAAACACTTCGTGCGTCCCTGGACAGCATGATAAATGCTGCCGCAGCGCACACCATGCCTGCATATTACATGGGTGATGCAGATGCCAGCGGCCGTGTGGATACTGATGACCTGTTCCTCTGTATGTACAATATTGCTCTGGTAGGTGCCGGCTATGATACACAGCTGGATCCCGTTCAGCGCAAGGCTCTGGATGCAGATGTCGACGGCAAGCTGGACAGTCAGGATATGTTCCTTTGGATGTACTATATGGCACAGGCAGGTGCCGGCATTGACGTAAATCTGGAGGACTATCTGGCACAGAATAAGGCTGCTTAAACGCCTTTTCTGCACTGAAACAGTCAGAAACCCTATGAAATGTGGAATGTGAAGTCTTTGTGGGACGCATTTTACCTTCTTTTCTATCGCTTATCATACGTTTATCACATAAAACCGTATAATAATAATTACAGAAAGCGAAAAGCACAAAACCACCGCCGAAAACCAAACAGCGGTGTTCAGGATAGAAAGGAAGAAAAGATCATGGCTGACTTTGAAAACAAAAACAACACACAGTGGAATGAAAACAATGCGGCGCAGAACGGAGCATCTGCTCCCAATGCTGCCGGTACAGCAGACAGTGTGAAAAACGCTGCGCAGAACACTTCCGGCGCAGGATATAACACAAACCCCACCGATACCGGTTCCAGCGCAAACGGCGCTGCAAACCCGTATGCTTACCAGAACGGATATTACCGGAACACCACACCCCACCAGGATGAGGCAGTTCACAGCGGCGCTTACCAGAACGGCAGCACCTACGGCAATCCGGCAGGCAGCAATGCCGCTTACGGCAGCAATCCGTCCAACGTCAACAACACGGCATCTGCCGGAAACGGCGGCAGCGGCAACAACGGCGGTTATTCCTATGTGAACTATTATTCCGACCCCAACGGCGGCGACCCCAACAAAAAGCCGAAGAAAAAGCACACTGGTCTAAAGATTGCGGCTTTTGTTATGGCGATGGTTCTGGTCTCCGGCGGTTCGATCGGTGTCTATGAGGGCATCCGCTCTGCCAATGCTGACAACGGCAGTTCTATTGTGGCAAGCAATGATTCTTCCGCAGCAGATGAAAGCCAGAGCAAAAAGTCGGACAGCGATTCTTCCAAGAAGAGCAGTTCTGATCAGAGTTGGATCCAGCTGGCATCTACCAACGGTTCGATGTCGGTAGCAGATATTGTCAAGAAGGTGACTCCGTCGGTTGTCGGCGTACAGTCCACGTTCTCTTCTTCCAACGGCAATACCAACAATAACAGTTACGGCGGTTTCTTCGGCTACGGCAACGGACAGCAGGGCAGCGGCTCACAGGGCATGACCGGCGTCGGCACTGGCATCATCATGTCGAAGGATGGCTATATCGTCACCAATGCACATGTGATTTACGACGATGAGTACGGTTACGGCGAGGCATCCTCCGTACAGATCCAGATGTCGGATGAGACCACTACTTATGATGCACGCATCGTGGCATACGACAAAGAGGCAGATATCGCTGTACTGAAAATCGATGCAGACAATCTGACTGCCGCAGAATTTGGCGACAGCAGCAGCTGTGAAGTGGGTGAAATGGTAGTTGCTATCGGTAACCCGCTGGGACTCCAGTTCCAGAATACGGTTACCTGCGGCATCATCTCCGCACTGGACCGTAAGGTCACCATCAACGACAACACCATGACGCTGATCCAGACCGATACGGCGATCAACAACGGTAACTCCGGCGGTCCGCTCATCAACAGCTCCGGTCAGGTTATCGGCATCAACTCTGCGAAGATGTCCAGCACCTATTCCGGTGAGGCAACTGTAGAAGGTATCGGCTTTGCTATCCCGATGTCTGAGGCGAAGAGCATCATTGACGATTTGATCAACTATGGCTATGTGACCGGCCGTCCGCAGCTTGGCATTTCCTGCCAGGATGTGACAGAGGCAGTTTCACAGGCTTACAATATTCCGGTCGGCGCTTATATTTTCAGCGTCACCAGCGGCGGTGCAGCTGACCAGGCTGGTCTGCAGCCAGGCGATGTTATCACCGGCATCCAGGATCAGACCATCACGACCACCGAAGAACTGAACGCAGTCAAGAACCAGTATAAGGCTGGGGATACCATCACGCTGACCTATGTCCGTGCCGGCGAGACCAAAAAGGTCGATGTCATACTGGCAGAAGTACAGCAGAGTGAGAATAACTAATGATTTAGGTACTGCGTTATTCAATTGACATCTTGTTTTTTTTCATACATTCTCCTTATTATTTTTCGGGAAAGCGTCCGACAGTTTCTGTCGGACGTTTTTCTGTTACAACGGCTGTTTTCCACGTATCTTTTTGCAGCCTCACGCAGGATTTTCACGTAATTTCCATAAACATATGCAATAATAGGAACATAGAAAAACAGAAATCACGCTTGGGGAATTGGGTATCACATACGAGGAGTTTTAACAAATGACAAATTCACATCATGGGGTACCAAATACAAAAAGGAGCGTGAGTCTCATGCAAAAGAAAATATTTGCCTGGGCAATGAGCATGGCGGTAGCGGCGATGATCGCCTGCACCGGATGCACACAAAACAGCAGCACATCTAGCGGCACGGACAGCGAAACAGCACAGACGACCACGCTGGAAGAAACAGACGGCTCGGTCAGCAGCCAGAATCTTTCTGCGGTGCAGTCCGGAACTGCCGGCGTGACCACCGATGCAGGCGACCTTTGCGACACTTATGACAGCTTTGACGCAGAGATCGCTCTGGCAGACGATGATACCAAGGTCACCGGCAATACAAAAGCCGTTTCCGTAAAAAATAACCGGGTCACCATTTCCGCAGGCGGCACCTATCGTATCAGCGGCAAGCTGACAAAGGGACAGGTAGTTGTCACCGGTTCGGAAAAGGTGAAGCTCTATCTGGACGGCGCAGAGATCACCAGCCCGTCCGGTCCGGCGCTGGTGTGCGTCAATGAAAAGCGCACCGTCCTGTCACTGGCGAAGGGTACGAAAAACGTTTTGACAGACAGCGCCGACAACGCCGAAACCACAGAGAGCGGAAACAACGTGGATGCCTGCGCTCTGTTTGCACAGGATAAGCTGACGATCAACGGCAGCGGCAGCCTGGCGGTCTCCGGAAACAGCCGGGACGGCATTGTCTGCAAGGATACGCTGAAACTGGTGAATGGTACGATCACCGTGGATGCGGCAGAGGATGGTGTAAAGGGCAAGGACTGCGTGGCAATGTTCGGCGCAGATCTGACTGTGACTGCCGGCAATGACGGTGTAAAGTCCACCGAGGACAGCGATGCCGCAAAGGGCTTTTTGCAGCTGACGGACGGCAGTGCCGCAGTGACAGCCGGCGGCGATTGTCTCCAGGCAGAGTCTCTGGTGTGGGTGACAGACGGTACGTATACCCTCACCAGCAACGGCACGGCTGTGGATGCAGAGACCGGCGAGACCTCCAGCAGCAAAGGTATTAAGTGCAGCGGTGATGTTGAAATCGCCGGCGGCACACTGACCATTGATGCGGCAGAGGATGGCGTGAACTGCGGCGGCGCTATGGAGATACAGGACGGCGAGATGACCGTTTCCAGTGCCGAGGACGGCATCCAGGCAGACGGTGACCTCACCATTTCCGGCGGCACTGTCCAGGTGACGACCACCGGAGAAGTGGCAGCCTCTGCACAGGACGACTTCCAGCCCGGCAATTTTGGCGGCGGTACACCGCCTTCCGGTGAAATGCCCTCTGGAGATGCACCCTCCGGAAATCCGCCGGAGCTGCCGGACGGCGAGACCTTTGGCGGCGGCAATCCGCCCAGCGGAAATGCACCTTCCGGCGATGTTCCCGGACAGAACGGGCAGAATGCCAACGCCGAAAACGCTGACGTCATCCAGGCGGCAGCCGTTCAGACGGATACCACTGCGGCATCTGTGACAGACGCAGCAGATTCGCAGACAACAACAACCACAACAACGGCAGATGATGCCACCAGCAAGGGCATCAAGTGCGGCGGCAATCTGGTGATGAGCGGCGGCAGCTGTACCATTCACTCCACAGACCACGCTGTTCACGCTGCCGGAACGGCAGAACTCTCCGGCACAACGCTGGACATTACTTCCGACAACAAGGGCATCAGCAGCCACGGTGATCTCACCGTTTCAGACGGCAGCATTACCATTCACAGCTGCACCGAGGGCATTGAGTCAAAGGCGGAAATGAACATCAGCGGCGGCGAGATACGGATTCTGGATGCCACCGATGACGGACTGAACACCGGCGGCGCAGACAGTGGCTCCCACGCCATGACCATTTCCGGCGGCTATATCTACGTCAACGCCTCCGGTGACGGTGTGGATTCCAACGGCACATGGACAATGACCGGCGGCACACTGCTGGTGTGCGGTCCGACCAGCGGCGGAGACGGCTCGCTGGATGCCAACGGGGATATGACCTATACCGGCGGCACACTGCTGGCGCTGTCCAGCAAGGGCATGATGGAATATCCGGAGAGCGGCTGTCTGGTGGCAACCAACTGCAACGCAGCAGCCGGCGACCAGATCAGCATTGTGGATCAGAACGGTACGGTTCTTGTGACACTGCAGTCGCCCAAGGCGGTCTCCGATGTGATCTATGGCATCGGTGACGGCGACTCGTCGGATTATACCATTGTGACCGGCGGCACATATTCCGGCACGCTGAACGATGACGGCTATGCCGAGGGCGGAACGGTCAGCGGCGGCACGGAAGTGACGGCAAACGGCGGCTCCGGCGGCATGAACGGCGGTCAGCCCGATGGAATGACTTCGGGACAGCCCGGCGGACAGGGCGGCACACCTCCGGAAAAGCCGGGACAGAACAGCACGGACAGCAGCACAGAAAACTCCTGACCAGACACCATCCGATTCAAAGTAGTCTTTCACATATGACAACACCACGCAAGCTTTGTGCGGTGCTGCCCAAAAAATGCGCACGGGCGAAAAGTCTGTGCGCATTTTTGGGGTCGGAGGAGTGCATTTTCCCGGCGGAAAGCCGGACTTTTCGGCGGCGAAGAAAACAAATGCTGGAAGAATCTGTTTTGTGACCGTCATTTTGCGCAAAAATAGTGCGCAATCGGCATGAAATTCACTGCACATTATGGAAATTACTTGACAAAGCGGTGTACTCTCTGTTATAATGAAACTGTATGCTGTAAGCGCTGTTTGGAAGAGAAAACGGGCGTACAGCTTTGCCGGGAATGCCCGGCAGATCCTTTGGAAAGGAACACACAGCGGCACAGGATTCTGTGCTGTGATATCATCATGAAAACTAACTGCAACCGAGACCAGTTCAAGCGCATTTTTTCGTTTTTTGCGGCGGTGCTGCTGGTGGGAATGTATGCAGCCGGCTTTGCATGGGTCTGGTATGAAAGCTACAGTTCTGCCATTCTGCTGCCGTTTTACCGGCGGGGCAACTGGGTCATGATCCTAATCTATGTGGTGCTGGTGCTGCTGTTTGCCAAGTCATTCGGCGGACTGAAGATCGGCTATCTCAAGCGAACGGATATGTTCTATTCCCAGACGCTTTCCATCTTCTGTGTCAACGTGGTGACGTATTTTCAGATCAGCGTGGTCAACCGTGACTTTTCCGCTACGGTGCCGATGGTGCTGCTGACGATCGTAGATCTGGCGGTGCTGATCCTGTGGATCGTGCTGACCAACAAGCTGTATTTCCGGCTGTATCCGCCGAGAAAGCTGGTGGTCATCTACGGCGATCGGAACGCCGCCGAGCTGGTGCTGAAAATGAGCCGCCGGGTGGACAAGTATATGATCTGCGAATCCGTCAGCGCATCTGCGCCGCCGGAGGCGATCCGGGAGGCGATCTCCCGGTATGAGGGCATCATCCTCTGCGAGGTCTCCGGGCGGCTGCGCAACGATCTCATCAAATATTGCTTTGCACAGAATGTCCGGGCGTATATTGCGCCGAAAATATCCGACATTATCCTAAGAGGCGCAGAGGAGATCCGGCTGTTCGACACGCCGCTGCTGCTCTGCCGGAACTACGGGCTGACATTTGAGCAAAAGCTGGGCAAGCGTATCTTCGACCTGGTTTTTGCCGTTGTCTTTCTGGTGATCCTGTCGCCGGTGATGCTGGCATCCGCCATCGCCATCAAGCTGGATGACGGCGGACCGGTGCTGTTCAAGCAAAAGCGTCTGACCTATCACGGAAAGGAATTTTACGTCTATAAATTCCGGAGCATGGTGGTGGATGCGGAAAAGTCCGGACCGCAGCTGGCAAAGGAAAACGACAGCCGCATCACCAAGGTGGGACGCATCCTGCGGAAATGCCGTCTGGACGAGCTGCCCCAGCTCATCAACATTCTCCGTGGCGATATGTCCGTGGTGGGACCCAGACCGGAGCGCCCAGAACTGGCAGAAGAATATGAAAAAACCATGCCGGAATTTGAGTTCCGGCTGCAAGTGAAGGCAGGACTCACCGGGTATGCACAGGTCACCGGACTGTATGACACCCTGCCTTATGATAAACTGAAAATGGACTTGATGTACATTGAAAACTATTCCATTTTCATGGACCTGCGCATTATTCTGATGACACTGAAAACTGCATTGTTCCCCGGGGAAACCAATGAAGAGGCAAATGCGCACGATGCGCAGGAGCTGCTGTACCAGGAGGAACAGATACAGGAGCAGGAAAAAGAGAAAGGAGATCACTCATGAAAGTGACCGCAGTCATCATGGCAGGCGGCAGAGGCGAACGCTTCTGGCCCAAGAGCCGTGGCAATTATCCCAAGCAGTTTCTCTCTCTGACCAAGGACGGAGAAACCATGATCCAGAAAACCGTAAAGCGTCTGCTGCCTATGGTGGCAATGGAGGACGTATTCGTAGTGACCAACGTAAGCTATGCCGCACTGGTCAAGGAACAGCTGCCGCAGCTGCCGGAGGAGAACATCCTGCTGGAGCCGTGTGCCAGAAATACAGCACCCTGTATCGGTCTGGCTGCCGCTGTGATCCGCAAGAAGTACGGCGAGGCAATGATGCTGGTGCTGCCCTCAGACCACCTCATCCGCTATGAAGAGATGTACGTGGACACCCTGCGCCAGGCAGTGGCTGTGGCAGAAAAAGAACAGAATCTGGTGACCATCGGCATTACCCCCACCTATCCGGAGACCGGCTATGGCTATATCAACTTTGAGCGTGACACCGACCTGGGAATGCCCGGCGTTTATCGGGTAGAGCGCTTTGTGGAAAAGCCGGATCTGGACACCGCCAAGGAATACCTGGCATCGCACCGGTATCTGTGGAACAGCGGTATGTTCGTGTGGAAGACTTCTTCCATCCTGGCGAACATCCAGAAATTGATGCCGGACATCTACGAGGGTCTGGAGCGCATTGAGGCGGCAGTTGGCACAGGCAGCTATGCGTCCGTGCTGGAAACCGAGTATCACGCATTCCGCAGCGAGTCCATCGACTTCGGCGTCATGGAAAAGGCGGAGAACATTTACACCCTGCCGGGCAGCTTTGGCTGGGACGATGTGGGAAACTGGCTGGCAGTGGAGCGCATCAATCCCACCAACGAATACGGCAACTATATCGAGGGCGATGTCATCACCATCGGCACAGAGCGCAGCACCATCTGCGGCGGCAAGCGTCTGATCGCTGCGGTGGGCATCGAAGATCTTATTGTGGTAGATACCGATGACGCCGTGCTGATCTGCGCCAAGGACAGCACCCAGGATGTCAAGAAGGTCATCGAGAATCTGAAGATCTGCAACCGAAACCAGCTGGTATAAGCAAAGGCATAACAATGCCGCTTAGATAGAAAGGAAAAGGAAATACTATGAGCAAACACGCACTGATTACAGGCATCACAGGACAGGACGGCTCTTATCTGGCAGAACTGCTGCTGGAGCAGGGCTATGAAGTATACGGCATCATGCGCCGGAAGAGCGTTGTAGACTACGGCAACGTAGAACACATCAAGGAAAAGATCCACTTCATCTATGCAGACATGACCGACGTCATCTCTCTGATCTCCGCAATGCGCATCTCTCAGGCAGACGAAGTGTACAACCTGGCTGCACAGTCTTTCGTGGCTACCAGCTGGGAGCAGCCGCTGGCAACCGCAGAGATCGACGCTCTGGGTGTTACCAATATGCTGGAGGCAATCCGCACAGTAAAACCGGAAGCCCATTTCTACCAGGCTTCTACCAGTGAAATGTTCGGTAAGGTTCAGGAAATGCCGCAGACAGAAAAGACGCCATTCTATCCGCGAAGCCCCTACGGCGTGGCAAAAGTATACGGCCACTGGATTACAAAGAACTATCGTGAAAGCTACGGAATGTTTGCCGTGAACGGCATCTTGTTTAACCATGAAAGCGAACGTCGCGGAGAGAATTTCGTGACACGTAAAATAACATTGGCAGCCTCTCGTATTGCTCAAGGCTTTCAGGATAAATTGTATTTGGGAAATCTCGATTCCTTGCGCGACTGGGGATATGCCAAAGATTATGTGGAATGTATGTGGCTGATTCTTCAGCATGAGACACCGGAAGATTTTGTGATAGCAACCGGAGAGTACCATACGGTGCGTGAATTCTGTACATTGGCATTTAAGGAAGTCGGTATAGAACTGCGTTGGGAAGGAAAAGGGGTGGAAGAAAAAGGAATCGATGTGAACACAGGCAGAGAATTGGTGGCTGTTGATCCCAAGTATTTCCGTCCGGCCGAAGTAGAGCAGTTGTTGGGCGACCCCACCAAAGCGAAAACAATGCTGGGCTGGAATCCACGTAAAACTTCTTTTCCGGAGCTGGTGAAGATTATGGTGCAGCATGACATGAAATTTGTGAAAAAATTGTATTTGAAGGAGCAAATCGGGAAATAATGGAGAAAACGGCCAAGATATATGTGGCAGGCCATCATGGATTGGTGGGTTCCGCTATATGGAATAATTTACAGAAGAAAGGATATACTAACTTAGTAGGTTGTTCTCATAAAGAATTGGATTTGCTTGATGGAGTTGCTGTAAAAACCTTTTTTGACAGAGAACAGCCCGAATATGTTATTTTGGCAGCAGCTCATGTGCCGGCACTTATGCGCCCATCGCCAGCTTTTCTC
>OGWT01002741.1_pt1 | contig 11685 bp, 10 predicted proteins | sample 1576101 | NCBI WGS metagenome assembly OGWT01 (sample SAMEA3541481, study PRJEB24748) | human gut metagenome | biome: human gut; feature: human-associated habitat; material: faeces | place: China | collected 2012 | reverse complement strand
CGCCGCTGCCGCCACAATCGGCCTATCCACGGAGCCTTTTCCTTATTTTGAAGTTACTGATATTGAATTGCAGCGCAGCGGAGTTTCCTATACTTATGATACGGTTATGGAGTTAAAGGCCCGCTATTCAGAATATGAGCTGTATTTTATTATTGGTGCCGACGCTGTGCCGATGCTGAACACCTGGCACCGCATCAGGGAATTGCTGGCAGAAGTGACTTTTATAGCTGCTGACAGGCCCGGTTATGGGCAGACTATTGACAAGGTTTGCGAATTTTTTGGCGAGCCTGCTAAGAATAAAATTATACTTTTGGATACTCCTGAAGTAGATATTTCTTCGACTGGCATTCGTGAACGTGTCAGACGAGGACTTTCTATTAAGGGTCTGGTGCCGGAAAGTGTAGAAAAGTATATTTTAGAGGAGCATCTCTACCAGTCTTAATGGTAGTGAGAGGAGTTGTTATCATGCTGGATATCACAGAAATGAAAAAACTTCTTAAAGCATCTTTGCCTCATAAGCGTTTTAAACATTCTTTGGCTGTATACGATACTGCTCTTGAACTGGCAGTTTTTTACGGACTGGATAAGGAAAAGGTTGGCGTTGGGGCATTACTGCACGATTGCGGGCGTGAGATACCTACGCGTGATCTTTTGATGCATACAATTGCTTTGGGTTTACCAATGGATGATGTCGAAAGGAATCAGCCTATTTTACTGCATGCCAAACTGGGCGTATATTACGCCCGGGAAAAATACGGCGTTACCGATCAGGAAATTTTGGATGCTATCCGTTTTCATACTACTGGTGCGGCAGGCATGAGCAAGATGGCGATGGTTGTCTATCTGGCTGATCTGCTGGAGCCGACCCGTGATTTTGCAGGTATCGATGAAATGCGCCGGCTGGCTAAGGTTGACCTGGAACAGGCCATGATAAAGGCTTATGCGCAGACGATACGTTATTTGCTGGAATACGACCTTTTGGTACACCCTCATTGCATAGAGGGGTATAACGAATTGGCGGCTAAGTTTAAAAGGCTTAAATTGAATTTGTAGGAGATGCCAATGTCTGTGGAAGAAAATAGAGAAATCAGGCCTGTCCGCAAGAAACGTAAATTACGTTGGGGCAGGCTGGTATTTGTACTGTTGGTTTTGGCGGTACTGCTGACGGGAGCTTTTTGGGGAACAGTCTGGATCTATGACAATTTTATCAATCCGCCGAAGGTTGATGTTGTTGGTGCCAGCGACAAGATAACCCAAAATGAAAAATTGAACAAGCGCATCAATATTTTGCTTTTGGGTATAGATGACGGTGACAGTGATGCTGCTCCGGATGAACCAAAGCGAACTGACGCGATGATGCTGGCCAGCTTTGATCCCGGCGATAATAAGGTTGCGCTGCTTTCGCTGCCGCGTGACACCAAGGTGCAGATCCCGGGCCGGGCTGGTTGGGATAAGCTGAATGCAGCCTATGCTTACGGCGGTGTGATGATGGCCAAGCAAACGGTAGCCAATCTGCTGCAGGTACCGATCCATTATTATGTTTTAGTGGACTGGCGTGCGTTTATTGATGTTATCGATTTGATCGGCGGCGTTGATTTATATGTGGAAAAGGATATGTATTATGAAGATCCTTACGCCGATCTTGTTATTGATATTAAACATGGCTATCAGCATCTGGACGGTAAGCGGGCAGGCGAATATGTGCGTTTCCGCAAAGATGAGCTGGGTGATATTGGCCGCGTGCAAAGGCAGCAGAAGTTTATGAAAGCGGCGGCAGCACAGATTTTCAATATCGATACGGTGACTAAGATCCCGGCGCTGTTTTCGACTGTTGACAGACATGTGGAGACCGATATGAACACTTTGACGATGATCAAGGCTGCAAACAGCTTTAAGCTGTTTGGTGACGAAAAGGTCAAGTCGGGTATGCTGTATGGTAATTTTGACGATACAGAAGGTATCAGCTATTGGGCTACATCACGCGAGGAAGTTCAAAAATCTTTGGACGAAATCGGCATTCCCTATATGAAAGATGATGAAGATGAACAAGAATAAAGGAGGCGAAAAGATGGATTTTACTACTAAAGAAATTGCACACAAGATCGCGGCGGCAGCCTGCGATAAAAAAGCAAAGGATATTTTGCTGCTGAATATGGAGAACATTTCTCCTGTAACTGATTATTTTATTATTGCCAGCGCTGGAAATAATATTCTAGTTAAAGCTATTGCTGACAATATCGAAGATAAATTGGCGGAGGCAGGCATTTTTGTTACTCACAAAGAAGGCTATGCTGAAGGTCGTTGGATTTTGTTGGATTATGGTAATTGTGTTGCGCATATCTTTATTGAAGAAGAACGCGAGTTCTATAATCTGGAACAACTGTGGGCTGATGCTCCGTCGGAAGAATTTGTGGAGAGCAAAAATGACTGATGAAAAAGACATGGCAAAGCAGCTTAAATATCGTGCGGGTGACGTTGTTACTTTAAAAGTGGCACGTCTGGGCGAAATGGGCGCTTTCCTTGACGCTGGTACGGGCGATACTTCTGATGATATCCTGCTGCATAAGCTGCAGCAGACGGAAGCGGTCAATGTTGGCGATGAAGTTAAAGTCTATTTGTATAAAGATCCGCATGGCCGTTTGACGGCGAGCCAGAAATTACCGAAAATGCGCGAAGGGCAGATCGGTTACGTTAAGGTTTTAAGTGTGACCAAGGACGGCGGGTTTGTGGATATTGGCGCTGAACGCGGTGTATTTTTGCCGTACAGCGAAATGCGAGGGCATGTGTCGCCGGGTCAGCTGGTCTGGATAAAGCTGTATCGCGATAAAACAGGACGCCCTGCTGTCAGTATGCGGGTGGAAGAAGAAATGCTGAAGGCTTCCAAACCTGCTGTTGGTGTCAAGGTCGGCGACAGCGTGACAGGTACTATCTATAATATCCTGCCGGAAGGCTTCTTCATTTTTACTAATCAGCGCTTTTTGGCGTTTCTGCATCGCAGTGAAGTTCCCGGCGGGCGTTTGGATTTTGGTCAGGAGATCACGGCTCGCATTACTTATATTCGTGAGGATGGCAGGGTAAATCTGTCCTTACGCCAGCAAAAAGAAAATGCTATGATCGCCGATGCGGAAGATATTTTAAATTTTTTACATAAACGGAATGGTAAAATGCCTTACTGTGATACTACACCGATGGAAATCATTAAGGAAAAATTTGGTATCAGTAAAGCAGCTTTCAAACGTGCTTTGGGGCATTTGATGAAGGAAGGCCTGATCGTGCAGGAAGAAGGCTGGACTATGCTGACTGAAAAAGGACTGCAAAGCGAAAAATAAGTAAAGACTCTCGTTTGGGCGAGAGTCTTTTTTTATGCGCGTTATTTGTGGATGTTAAAAAACATTTCTTAAAGAACAAATATTGGAAATTGTTTAAGAGTAAGGTATAATGTAGACAATAAGAAGTTTGAAATAGAAAGAGGAACTATTATGGACTCTAGCGGCTTAAAAGAAGATATTTTTTACAGTTCCAGCTGGATGCAGGAAATATTGGAAATCAGTAATATTGGTTTATGGCTTTTGGAAATAAACAAAAATAATACTGACGTGCGTCTGTATGCCGATGATAAAATGTTAGAACTTTTAGGGCTGCAGAAGAGTTTATCGCTGGAAGATAATTATAAACATTTTGCGCAAGGCGTGCTTGCAGAAGATCTGGAAATAGTGCAGAAATATATTGAACAGATGCTGACGACCAAAAGGCTGGTAGAGGTTCAGTATCGCTGGAAGCATCCATGGTGGGGCACAATTTTTATTCGCTGCAGCGGCAAGTTATATAAAGAAGACGATAATGCTTATTATATTCGCGGTTATCATCAGAATGCCAGCGATGTTGAGGTCTTAAGACAGGCCAATATCGAAAAGAGCAGGCAGCTGATAGAAGTTGTACGTAAACGTGATTATTATGACGAGCTGTTTCAGTCCGTATTGTGCGGTATCGTTCAATACAGGCCACAGGCTGACGGAAGTATTGTTTTTCAAAATGCCAATATGGAAGCTATCAGGATTTTTGGTTATGAAAAAGAAGAATTCTGGAAGCGTAAATCCTGGCGGATAGAAGATCTGGCTGCGCCGGAAGACTGTGATAGAGTATATCAGAGCATGAACGCGATACTGCTGGGCAAGGGGAAACAGTCTTTTGAATATCGGGCGCTGAGGGCCGATGGTACTTATTGCTGGATCATTGGCAGCGGTGAATATATCAAAAATATTGACGGAGAACGTGTTATTCAAAGTGTTTTTCTGGATATTGATAACAGAAAGCAGATGGAGCTGCTTAATCAGGAATTGCTGGAGCAGGATAAGGGTACTCAGGAACTGCTGCGCCAGGTTCTGGAAGGAACAAAAATTTTCCATTTTTATTATTATCCGCAAAAACGTCTGGAAGTTATGCCGGTAAGAACCAGTAAATATTTTAACTGTAGTATGGAATACAGGAATATTCCGGAAAGCTTTGTGGAAGATTTTGTGAGCGGTGAAAGTAAGGCAGATTGCTATGCGATGTACGAAGCTATTCATAATGGGGCTAAAACTGCATCTTCCACATTCTGTGACAAGAACAAGCAGTGCTGGGTGCGGGTAACAATGACTGTTATGTCATGGGATGATCAGCAGCAGCCGACTTTTGTCATTGGTATCATTGAGGATATCAGCGAGCAAAAAGGAATGGAGCTTGAAAAAATCGAGCTGCAGTCTATTTATAATTTTACGATAGAACATGACTATGATGCTGTTTGCATCTGTGATTTAAACAGTGGTGATTATGTGATGCGTTTTGCCGGTTATTGCGCTCATTACGGTTTGCCGCTGCGTGGCAGCATTAATGAACAGCTGCCGGTATTTATAAAAGAGTTTGTTTGTGAAGAAGATTGTGAGCATTTAAAAAGCTGGAGTATTGATAGTTTGCTGAAGTGCCTGGAGCAGGAAGAGGCTGTTATGCTGTATTTCCGTTCATCCGCTAAAGACGGGTACAGATATAAAGAAGTTAAGCTTTCATATTTTGGTAAATTAAAAGAACGGCTGCTTTTGACGATGCGCGATATCCATGAACGCACGATGCAGGAGGAAGCAAATAAACAAATCATCAGTGACGCATATCAGCTGGCTTTACAGGCCAATCAGGCCAAAAGTGAATTCTTTTCAAAAATGTCGCATGATATTAGAACGCCGATGAATGCTATTATGGGGCTGGCGGCTTTAGCGGCACATTGCGACGACAAAGATCATGTAGATTATTATTTGAAAAAAATTGTCACTTCTGGCAAACATATGCTGGAGCTGTTGAATGAGGTTCTGGATATGTCGAAGATCGAAAGCGGCAAAACAGAATTGAACTCGGAAGCATTTTTATTAAAAGAAAAAGTTGAGGAAGCATTAGATATCATTAAACCTGCTGTTGAGGAGAAACGGCATCAGCTGATTGTGGAAACAGAGGCACTGAAAAATATAACTGTGCTGGGTGATGCGTTGAGACTGCAGCAGATATTACTTAATCTGTTGTCCAATGCCGTTAAATATACGCCTGATGAAGGTGTGGTAAAGCTGACGGTTACTGTTAAGCCGTTACCACATGATCTGGCTGTTTTTGATTTTATTGTAGAAGATAACGGCATTGGGATGGAACAAAGTTTTATCGAGCGTATTTTTGAGCCGTTTATAAGAGCAGAAGATTCTCGGGTCAGTAAAATACAGGGAACTGGTCTGGGCATGACGATCAGTTTGAACCTGGCAAAACTGATGAACGGGTCGATCGATGTTGAGAGCTGTGTTGGTAAGGGCAGTAAGATCACTGCTTCTGTTTGTCTGAAGGTGCAGCGTCAGAACGGAGTTGCGGTCGAGTATGAACAACCTGCCGGTGATAACGAAAATGCTGCTGATATTGATTATAGCGGTAAACGGGTACTGGTAGTTGAGGATAATGCAATCAATCTGGAAATTGCTTTAGAGTTTTTGAAGCTGTTGGGCTTGACTTGTGAATCCGCTGGTGATGGTGCAGAAGCATTGGAAAAATTCTTGGCGGTGCCTGAAGGATATTATGATTTGATTTTTATGGATATCCAGATGCCAACTATGAATGGCTATGAAGCGGCAAGAGCAATCAGAGCTGCTTCTCGCAGTGATGCGGTCCGGATTCCGATTATTGCCATTACTGCGAATGCTTTTTCGGAAGACGTGAAAATGGCGCTGGCCGCGGGGATGAATGCACACATAGCCAAGCCGTTTGAACTAAGGCTTTTGAAAAAAATAATACGTCAATGGCTGAAATAAGACGACTGGAAGAAGCTCCGTTTTGTAGGGGCTTCTTTTTTGTGTTATAATGCAGATATCTATTTCAGAAAAGAGCGGAGAGAAACCATGGATTATTTTGTCTTGACAGTTGCTTCGTTGATATTATTTGCTGCTACTTTTTTCAGTACTGTAACTGGTTTTGGCTTTGCGCTGATCGCAGCTCCTGTATTAACGATGGTCATGGGGCCGAAAGAGACAGTTGTATTTGTTATTATCGCCGGTGTTATTGTGCGTGTGATCATGATGTGGCGTACCTGGGGAGAATTTGAGTGGCCGACAGTTTTGATAACAGTTGCCGGCAGTCTGTTGGGGATTATTCCCGGAGCGTATCTGCTGAAAGTGGCTGATGCTAATCATTTAAAGATTTTATTAGGGATAGCGCTTTTGCTTGTAACGCTTTTGATGGAATTAAATTTTGTGCCTGAGGTCAAAAATAAAAAGCTGGGACGTGTTTCTGCTGGTTTTTTAAGCGGTTTTTTCAGTGCGACTACCAGTATCAGCGGGCCGCCGATCGCTTTATATTTTTTGAGTGAGAATATGGAGAAAAATTTGCTGCGCGCCAATATGATCTGGATCTTTGCTATCGGCAGTTTTTGTACTTTAGGCAGTTTTTTTGTTGCGGGTACATTTCAGGGTGGAAATTTGATTGCTTTGTCGCTGTATGTGTTGCCGGCAGTACTTTTAGGCTGGTGGCTGGGAGAAAAAATGTTTTTCCGTATCAATCAGCATTTATTTAAGCGCATTGCGCTGCTTGTAGTATTGATAGGCGGGGTAATGACTTTGGGAAGTGGCATCAACGGTGTGCTCCATTGATTTTGTTGTAACATTGTTTACAATAGACGGTGCATAAAAATTAATTTTTTTGAATTTTATGCTTTTGCTTGACACCTTTTTGATACGGGTCTAAAATAACAACAATTAAGTTTTACACAAGAAATTTAAATTAGGTGGGTTGATCGTGGAATCTGTTTTGAGAACTAATTGGGTAAATGAATATGCTTTTGACTTTAGCCGGGGCTATTTTTATTTTAGCGCTGGTTATTTTACTTGCTCAAAACTGCATAATTCTATTACCGTAAACAGATGCCGATACCGTAGCTGAGATATGCTGCTGTAAATAAGAAGATGAATTTTTAATCAGGCTCTCTTACGAGGCCTGATTTTTTTTATTATCTTGTGTAAATAAAAATGAAATTAAGGAGTGGAGATAAATGATTATAGTAATGAAACCGGGGATTCCCGCAGAAGAGGAATTGAGAGTAAAAAGCTTGATGGAAGGTAAGGGTTTTCAGATCCATGAAAGCCGCGGTGCTAATTTTACCCTGTTCGGTGTAGTAGGCGATACGGCTGCCTTCGATATGAATCAGCTGAGAGTATATGACTGCATTGACAAGGTTATGCGTGTGCAGGAGCCTTATAAACGTGCTAACAGGATGTTTCACCCGGAAGACAGCATCGTAGATGTATGCGGGGTGAAGGTGGGAGGCAAACAGATCACGGTAATGGCAGGCCCTTGTTCAGTAGAGACGCGGGAACAGATTATCGGCGTGGCGGAGGATGTGAAGCAAATGGGCGCTGCGATCCTGCGTGGCGGCGCTTTTAAGCCGCGTACTTCTCCATACTCTTTCCAGGGACTGCAGGAAACCGGACTGGATTTATTAAAGGAGGCTAAAGCTGTTACCGGGCTGCCGATCATTACAGAAATTATGTCAGCAGATAAGATCGAACGTTTTGTAGAAGATGTGGATGTGATTCAGGTAGGCGCCCGCAATATGCAGAATTTCATCTTATTAAAAGAAGCCGGACGTTCCGGTCTTCCGGTTTTATTAAAGCGGGGGCTGTGCGCGACGATCGACGAATGGCTCAATGCCGCAGAATATATTATGGCGGAAGGCAACCCGAATGTGGTATTATGTGAAAGAGGTATCCGCACTTATGAAACTTCCACGAGAAATACATTGGATTTGAGCGCGGTTCCCGTCTTAAAGGAGCGGACACATCTGCCGGTTATTGTAGACCCGTCCCATGCGACAGGTGCTTACCGTTATGTGCCTCCGATGGCAAAAGCTGCCGTTGCCTGCGGCGCCGACGGTCTGATGATCGAGGTGCACAACAATCCTGCCTGCGCTCTTTCTGACGGTCCTCAGTCTTTGAATTTTGAAAAATTCGCCCGTCTTTCCAAAGAGCTCGATCCGTTCTGGAAGCTTGCGGGCAGAAATTAAGGAGTAAGTTACTGTCATGATTACCTGTGGTTTTGTCGGACTCGGCTTAATCGGCGGTTCCATCGCCAGGGCATTGAAGGCCAACCGAAAGGATATTGTCATCATCGCCTGCGACCCAAACGAAGAAACGTTGAAGCTCGCAACAGAACAGAAAATTGCGGATGAAGCCTATCCGGCTCCCTGCGACGCGTTTACCGCCTGCGATTATATTTTCCTGTGCGCGCCCGTTTCCCACAACGATGAGAACCTGTTAAAAATTTTATCCTACCGCAAAAAGGACTGTATCCTGACCGATGTCGGGAGCGTCAAGACGCCGATCAATTCGCTGATCCACTCTCTGGGACTAACGAACTGCTTTATCGGCGGACATCCGATGGCGGGCAGCGAGCGAATCGGCTTTGCCAATTCCAAGGCGGGCCTTTTGGAAAACGCCTACTACATTCTCGCTCCCGCGCCGCAGGTTCCCGCTGCGAAAATCGCAGAATTCCAGGGGCTTGTCACCTCCATGGGAGCGATCCCGCTGCAGGTGGAAAGCCAGAAGCATGATTATGTGACCGCTGCTGTCAGCCACCTGCCTCATATCGTTGCTGCCGCCCTCGTCCATCTGGTACAGGATCATGACGATGCTCAGGGACTGATGAAATCCATCGCTGCAGGCGGGTTTAAGGATATCACGCGGATCGCCTCCTCTTCCCCTGTCATGTGGGAGCAGATCTGCATGACCAACACGGTCAATATTTCCAGACTGCTGCAGGATTATATCGACGCCCTTGGCGTCGTTCAAAAAGAGCTGCAGGAACACGATTCTGCCTCGCTCTATACCTTTTTTGACGGTGCACGCGCATACCGCGATTCCTTTATCGACGCCGGAAGCGGCCCGATCAAAAAGGATTACTCTATCCGTCTGGATATCCCGGATGAAGCAGGTTCTATCGCCGCCGTCTCCACGCTTTTGGCGCTGAACAACATCAGCATCAAAAATATCGGCATCGTCCATAATCGGGAGGCACAGGAAGGCGTCCTGCGAATTGAATTTTACGAAGAAGATTCGATTACAAAGGCGATTCAGCTGTTGAACAGACGCGGCTATGTAACGCATATCTGAAAAAATTGATAAACGGAAAGGATTTTAATGGTATGATGGAACTGACAGCCAGCAAAGCGCTGCGTGGCGAAGTGACCGTCCCCGGAGATAAATCGATCTCCCACCGCAGCGTGATGTTCGGAGCAATCGCACAGGGAACGACAGAGGTTACGAATTTTTTACAAGGAGCGGACTGTCTTTCAACAATCAGCTGCTTTCAAAAACTCGGCATTGAAATTGAAAATACACCGGAGCGCATTTTAGTACACGGGAAAGGCTTACACGGGCTGTCTGCGCCCTCTGAGGTGTTGGATGCAGGCAATTCCGGCACGACAACCCGGCTGATTTCCGGCATTCTGAGCGGTCAGACCTTTGAAACAACGCTGACCGGGGACGCTTCCATTCAGAAGCGTCCGATGAAGCGCATTATGGAGCCGCTTTCTCTGATGGGTGCAAAAATCGAAAGCGTCCGTAAAAACGGCTGCGCGCCGCTTCACATCACCGGCAGCAGCCTGCACGGGATCACTTATTCCACGCCGGTCGCATCCGCACAGGTCAAATCCTCGATCCTGCTCGCCGGTCTTTATGCGGATGGTCAGACGAGCGTAACAGAGCCTGCTCTCAGCCGCAACCACACGGAGCTGATGCTTTCCGGTTTCGGCGCAGATATCTGCTCTGACGGACTGACTGCAACGATCACACCAGGAAACGAGCTGTACGCGCAGCAGATTTTTGTCCCCGGCGATATCTCTTCCGCAGCTTATTTCCTGGCAGCAGGTCTTTTGGTCCCTGGCTCTGAGCTTCTGATCCGCAATGTCGGCATCAATCCTACCCGCGCAGGAATCCTGACCGTGATCCGCGCAATGGGTGGAAACCTGACTGTTTTAAACGAACATGCCTGCGCAGGGGAACCGGTTGCTGATCTGCTCGTCTCTGCTTCTTCCCTGCATGGAACAACTGTAGAGGGAAATCTGATCCCGGCACTGATCGATGAAATTCCTATGATTGCCGTAATGGCTGCATTTGCCAACGGACAGACTGTGATCCGCGACGCCGCTGAATTAAAGGTCAAGGAATCTGACCGTATTGCCACGGTGACTGCCGGGCTGCGCGCGATGGGCTGTGATATCACACCTACGGACGACGGTATGATAATCCGTGGAGGAAAAACACTTCACGGCGCAGAAATCGATTCCTATCTCGACCACCGCATTGCCATGAGCTTCGCGGTTGCCGCGTTGGCAGCCGATGGCGTTACTTCTATTAAAGATGCGGATTGTGTCAAAATCAGCTATCCCAACTTCTATGATGATCTGTTGGGGCTGGCGAAGTAAAAAATTCGCACCGGCATTAGCATGGTGACAGACCTTCCATAGACAAACAAAACCGGTCTGTGTTTCCTCTCATAAGGATTCCCAGTCCGGTTTTTAATTCATGACAATAGAATGCTCGCAGAGCGTGCATTCTATTGTTGCAATCTCAAATTTTCGTAACTGTTCAGTACCCTTACAGTTACTCGCAAAAAACATCTGTGCCAGTCACTACTTCCTCTGCATCTGCCAAAGGCGCTGCTCGTCATACCCCCATCCGATCAGCTCTTTTACCTGCTCGTCTGCGGTTTCATCCGGATGGTAATAATGCAGCATATGGATGACGTTCTTTTCCCGTTCGTTCGCCGGTTCATAGCCAGCTAAAAGCTCTGCCACACGGTCTTTTAATTCAACCGGAGTTTCCCACTGCGGAACCTCCCTGCCCGCCAGCTTACAGAGCAGCCCGCAGGCATAGCCCATTTCATAATTTCCCGTCATCACGGAGGTTTCATGCTGCGATTTGATTATCACTGACATTCTTGCAAGATCAGGTACCATAACTTACTCTGCCGGTCATTCCCGGCTTCCTTTCTTTTTTCTGCGGTCTGTCAGGGCAAGCAACGCGCCCGGGACCAATGGAATAATGTTGACCGCACACCGCAGCAGGATCATGGCTGCACCTGCTTCTGCCGCTCCTACGATCTTTGTGGAAAACATCAGAAAAACAAATT
>OGWT01002738.1_pt1 | contig 11686 bp, 11 predicted proteins | sample 1576101 | NCBI WGS metagenome assembly OGWT01 (sample SAMEA3541481, study PRJEB24748) | human gut metagenome | biome: human gut; feature: human-associated habitat; material: faeces | place: China | collected 2012 | reverse complement strand
CGGTACGTACGGTGCTGTGAGAGGACGGCGGTTAGTCACCGCCTCCTACTCGATTCATGGGCATAATTTCTACAGTATCTAGGCAGCTTCGTGCTTGTAAAATATAGGTATGATGTATCTTAAGATATAATTAATGGGTTGAAAATTGTGTATATTGATGATACAATTTCAACGGTTAATGATTACATTAATTTTAGAATCTAAGTATGGAGGTGAATTTCATGGACAGTAGTGATGGTCTTGGGCGAAGTAAGAACAACATCGGTGCTGATATACAAGTGAGTATTGTATTGGCAGGCATAGTGGATTCTGTCCGTGGAAGGATTCATCACCGGACAGTTTTTAGAGGTACAGTGTAGGCATATTAAGGAATATCGGCTTACGCCGTGCTGTGTTTTGCTGTGCATAAATGCATACTTGTTTATATATCAGGGCACCGTGAGGTGCTTTTTTCGTGCGCAAATTTATGGAGTGCACGGGTTTCGTCCTTTCTATCATGGAATGATTTTTATGCTTCAAAATCCAATGATTTTGGAGAGCCACATATGTTTATTTTATGTGGAAAATGCTATCGGAAATGAGAAAGGAGAGAAATGGAGATGAATACAAAGAAATACGAAGAGCTTCTTGTTCTATTGAGAAGCCACAAAACGGATAAGGAAATTCTGGAGGTTTTGTCAGATTATCATGAGAATGATATTGCTGATATGCTTGCAGGAATGAACGAGAAGGAGCGCAAACGTCTTTACAGGCTCCTTGGAACACAGCGGACAGCGGAGATTTTTGCATATCTTGATGAGCCGCAGGCCTATTTTGATGAGCTGTCTGTGGAGCAGGCTGCCAGGGTAGTATCGCTGATGGATTCGGATGATGCTGTCGATTTGCTTGAAAATCTGGAGGATGAGGACAAGAAGGAGATAGTAGAGCATCTGGATGAGGAAGCGGAAAAGGATGTCAGGATGCTTCTGTCATATGACGATGATGAAATAGGCAGCTATATGACAACCAACTACATCTGTATTCCGGGCGGCCTGACAGTGAAGCAGGCTATGAGCCAGCTCGTGAGGCAGGCGGGCGAAAACGACAATATCATGACTATATATGTGGTTGATTCAGATGAATGCTTTGCGGGAGCTATTGATTTAAAGGATTTAATCACAGCCAGGGAGGGCATGAATCTGGAAAGCATTATAGCCCATTCATATCCATATGTGCTTGACCATGAGAAAATCGATGATTGTATCGATACAATCAAGGACTACGCTGAGGATTCAATTCCGGTGCTCTCAAAGGATAAGCATATCCTCGGAGTCATCACATCTGATGATATTGTAGAGATGGTAGACAATGAGATGGGTGAGGACTATGCAAAGCTCGCCGGACTGACCGCAGAGGAGGATCTGAAGGAGACCACGCTGCAGAGCATGAAAAAGAGAATGCCATGGCTTATCATCCTGCTTTTTTTGGGAATGATAGTGTCTTCTGTAGTCGGAATATTTGAGAATGTGGTAGCGGCTTTGCCGATAGTCATCTGCTTCCAGTCGCTGGTGCTTGACATGGCAGGAAACGTAGGAACACAGTCACTTGCTGTCACAATCAGAGTACTCATGGATGAGAATCTAAGCGGTAAGCAGAAGCTTTTGCTTGTAGTAAAAGAGGTAAGAATAGGCCTTGTAAATGGTGGCTTGCTTGGAATAATGGCACTTGTATTTCTGGGAATATATGTGCATCTGTTCAAGGGCTACACATGGCTTGGAGCATTTGCGGTATCAGGCTGTGTAGGAGTTTCACTGCTTGTGGCAATGGCAATTTCAAGCCTTGTGGGAACGGTGATTCCGATGTTTTTCCACAAGATAAAGATTGACCCGGCGGTTGCGTCTGGTCCTCTTATCACTACAGTGAATGATTTGGTGGCAGTTGTGACCTATTATGGACTGGCATTTCTTTTCCTGATTGAATTGTAATATATGACGTGGTGCTTAAATATTTAGAATATATAAAAGCATGGAAAGAGTTGAGTTTTTATTGGCTTTATTTGGTAAGTAGTGTATACTATTTGCATATAACAGCTTCGTTAAGCAGATATAAATACACATAAAAGAAAGGTATAATCATGGACATCGTATTAGGAAATTACAAAGGATTAAAGGCAAACATCCCTTATATTGCATATACAGAGGAGGATGTCAATTCACAGATAGCGACACTTCTTTCAGGAAATCCTGTCAGAGAGCAGAAAACAGGACCATTAGCGATGGGCGACACGGCAGTAATCGACTACGAGGGCTTTAAGGACGGAGTTGCGTTTGAGGGCGGAAAGGCTGAGAAATATCCTCTGGGAATCGGTTCAGGCTCGTTTATTCCGGGCTTTGAGGAGCAGCTTGTAGGCATGGAAATCGGTGAGGACAGAGACATCAATCTCTCATTCCCTGAGCAGTATCATGCGCCGGAGCTTGCAGGCAAAGCGGTTGTTTTCAAGGTTAAGCTGCACGAGATTTACAATGAGAAGGAAGCAGAGCTGAACGATGAGTTTGCAGCATCTCTCAATTTCCCTGAGGTACAGTCAGTGGAGGATTTAAAGAAATATATCAACGAGTATCTTGAGTACCAGGTAGAGGCAAGAAAGGCTGATGCGGCAAGAGAAAAGCTCTATGACCAGATTCTTGAAAGCAGCTCATGCCTTGTTTCGCCACAGGCAGTAGAGACAGCGGTAAATATGCAGCTTCAGCAGATGGCAGCATCATTTGCACAGCAGGGTGTGGCTATGGAGCAGTATCTTCAGATGACAGGCAAGACTATGGACAGCTTAAAGGATGAGCTCAAGCCTGTAGCACAGAAGCAGGCAAAGCTTGAGGCAGTTCTCGATGAAATCATCAGAGTGGAAAATATCACTGTATCTGACGAGGAGATGGATGAGCAGTATGAGCTTATTTCACAGAAGTATGGTCAGCCTGTTGACGTTGTAAAGCAGGTGATTCCAAAGGCACAACTCAAGCCGGATTTACTCCGTATGAAGGCATCACAGCTCATCATCGATGCGGCTGAGATTATCATGGAAGAAAGCGGAAAATAATGTATAGAATATTTTTGGTTGAGGATGACGAGACCATAGCAAAGCTTGTCAGAAGACATTTGGAAAAATGGGATTATGATGTGCATGTGGTGCAGAAATTTGATGCTGTAATGTCAGAATTTGCAGCATTTGATCCGCAGCTTGTGCTTATGGATATCGGTCTGCCGTTTTACAATGGGTATCACTGGTGTACGGAAATCAGAAGGGTATCAAAGGTTCCTGTGGTTTTCCTGTCATCCGCTGCTGATAATATGAATATAGTGATGGCAGTCAGTATGGGAGCAGATGACTTTATAGCAAAGCCGTTTGACCTTGATGTGCTGACCGTAAAGATACAGGCTATCATCAGGCGCTGCTATGATTTTGGCGCAAACAACAGTGTTTTGGAGCATAATGGCGCTATGCTCAACATATCTGATGCCACCATAACCTATGACGACAAAAGGCTCGAGCTTACAAAGAATGAGCTCAAAATATTGCAGACACTTTTTGACAACAAAGAAAGGATTGTATCACGCAGCCTTCTAATGGAAAAGCTGTGGGAGAGTGATGCGTATGTGGACGAGAATACGCTTTCTGTGAATGTCAACAGGCTGCGTAAAAAGCTGGATTCTATAGGTCTTGAGAGCTTTATTGTCACAAAAAAGGGGCTTGGGTACAGGCTGGGGTGAGAGGTCATGGCAAAAACACAAAATAAACTGCATCTGACAAACTTTATAAAACAAAACTATATATGGATTCTGATGATTGTCACAATGTCATGCATCCATTTGCTTTGCATGTACCTGATTGGTGCGCGCAAACAGGATGTGGTGTATGCGGCAGTGCTTGATGCAATACTTCTTCTGATAACAGTTTTGGTTGGATTTTTCAGATATAGCAGCAAGGTAAAAGCTCTAAGCAATGCTTTAAAGCGTCCGGTTGAGGAACAGGCACAGCTTCCGGAAGCAGCAGATGATGTGGAGATACTTTATCACAGGCTGTTGGAAAATCAAAGTATTGCAAGGAGTGAGTCAGAAAGCAGCGCTGCAATCAGACAATCACAGATGAGAGATTATTACTCTATGTGGGTGCACCAGATAAAGACTCCGATATCGGCTATGAAACTACTGCTTGAGGCAGAGCGGGAGGAGCTTGGGCAGCTGATGTGTGATGATGAACAGAGTCAGTGCCTGCTGTCAGATAACATGGACTCGTTTGAGGACGAATTATTCCGCATAGAGGAATATGTCAGTATGGCTTTACAGTACCAGCGTGTAAGCAGCACCGAAAATGACTTTGTGCTTGAAAAAGTCAGTGTGGATGGTGTCATACGTGATACCATCAAAAAATATGCAAAGATTATGATCCGAAGGCATATTGGGATGAATTATTCAGGAACCGTGCAGGAGGTATATACTGACGGAAAATGGCTTGCATTTATACTGGAACAGTTACTTTCAAATGCTATAAAATATACGCCACAGGGTTTTGTTAAAATAGAAACGGCTAAGAAAGCTAACCGGTTTTTTATTACAATAAAGGATACCGGAATAGGAATCAAAGCCGAGGATCTGCCACGTGTTTTTGAAAAGGGCTACACAGGCTACAATGGTCATGCCGATAAGAAGGCTACGGGCATTGGGCTTTATCTGTGCAGGCAGATGGCGGATAAGCTGGGGCATACAATCCGCATTGAGTCTGAGATTGGAAAAGGAACTAAGGTGTGGATAGGGTTTGATCTGGATTATGCAGATACGAGGGATTAGGATATAATGATATGAGGGGCAAAAGGTAATTTGCCCCTCATTTTTCCTACTCCAGATTAAGCTTCCTTGTCATGTTGTATATCGAGCCTGCGACATACACCACAGTGAGAATCAGCGATACGGCAAGTGCACCGATGACCACTCTGTTCATAAGACTTGTAATCTCCTGATGGTTTAATACATTTAAAATATAAGTGATAGATCCCTTTGATGACAGCGGAATAAAAAATGTAAAAATCATCACTATAATATTTGTTACCTGACCGATCACATAAAGTATGATGAAAGTAAGCACAGAGTTAGCATCTTTGCTTCCATTTGCCCTGTAGCCGGTAGTAAGGCTGAAAAACAGCATAGAGATCGTGTAGAGCAGGGATATTACGGCAATACTGCCAAACATTACAATGGGACTCATTGTAAATCCGGCATTGGCAAACTCATCAGACATACTTCCTATAATATCTTTAATCCATTCAAAGCCATGGTTCATTATAGAAAATGTTAAAACAGCAACTATCAGATCGAGTATAAAAAGTACAAAAGCTGTCAGGAATTTTGACACATACAGCATCCATGGCGCTACAGGCAGCGTATTCATGAGGTAGCCTTCGTCTTTTAACAGATTGCGTCTGAAGTAAATAACTATGATCACTAAGCTGCAGATCAGCATGGCGATTACTGACAGGCTATGCAGTGCCCAGAAAAATACTGATACAAGATCAAATTCAAAGCTATCTAAAATTATTTCTGTCAGGGCTGACACAAACACCAGTGCATAAAGTCCGATATGCTCCCTGAATTGTTCCCTGAAATCATATTTAAGTAATTTTAACAGCATGCGAACACCTCCCTGAAAAGCTCATCAACACTTTTCTTGTAATTAGTGCGGATATTGTCTACGGAATCGTTTAGGAAAATACCGCCATCTCTGATAAATACCACATCATCGAGCACTTTTTCTATATCACTTATTAGATGAGTTGTGATAAGAATTGTTGAATCTTCATTATAGTTTTCGATTATTGTGCGTAAAATGTAGTCTCTTGCGGCAGGATCAACACCGCCCATAGGTTCATCGAGCAGATAAAGCTTTGCATTCCTGCTCATTACAAGCACGATCTGTACTTTTTCACGCATACCTTTAGAGAGACTTTTGATCTTTGCCTGTGGATCAACTCCGAATTTCTCAAGCATGGCATTTGCACGCTCAGGTGAGAAATCAGCATAGAAATCCTTGAAAAATGCAATGATATCACTCACCCTTTTTGACGGATTAAGATATGTCCGCTCAGGAAGATATGATACCATAGCCTTGCTCTTTACTCCGACAGGCTCACCGTCAATCAGTATCTGCCCCTTGTTTGGCTGCAATACTCCGGCAAGCATCTTTATCAGTGTACTTTTACCACTGCCGTTAGGGCCGAGGATGCCGATAATCTTTCCACCGGGAAAAGTCACATTCATATTTTCGATAACCTTATGGCTCTTATAGTTTTTGCTTAGATTTTTGATTTCAATACGTTCTGCCATTTACATCACTCCTTTTTTAAACTTTTAAGATAATTTTCATATACCGTAAGGGACTGTTCCGGTGTAAAGCCGACCTTTGCCATTCCTTCACAAAACTCACTGCACAGCTTATGTGCCAGATCATTTTTTAGTGAGTCAGCCTGATTCCCCATGTCTGAGACAAATCTGCCGGAGGTACGTCTCGACTCCAGATAGCCGTCACGCTCAAGCTCAGATAGAGCCTTTTGCATGGTGTTTGGATTTACACCGGCTGACAATGCCAGCTCTCTTACGGATGGCACTTTGTTACCTGGCTTTAGGCTGCCGTTTGCAATATCCATCTTGAACCGGTCTATGATCTGTAGGTATATGGGCGTTTCGTTGTTAAAATTCCATTCCATCATTTCACCTGCTTTTGTACTACTGTATTATTTGATTAATACAATAATACATGTGGGGTTATTTGTCAACTACAAATTAATTTCTTACAAAAATGTAAGATACGAGGTCGAAATGTAAGCTGATTCGATAGCATACATTCCGGTCTTTTGTTATTATAATGATATGAAGAGGCTGCAGCCCGCAACTGTGAAGGTACTGAACAGTTATGTCATATTAAAAAAGGTAACAAAAATAGAAGTTTAAATAACATTTTGAAATAATCGCAAAGGAGCATCGAAAATGGCAATCTTAGAAGTAAGTAACCTCAAAAAAATATATACCACCAGGTTTGGCGGCAATCAGGTTCAGGCATTGAAAAACATCAATTTCTCTGTAGAGGAAGGTGAGTACGTGGCAATCATGGGAGAGTCCGGCTCAGGAAAGACGACACTTTTAAATATTCTCGCGGCACTTGACAAGCCGACAGCGGGAGAGGTGCTTTTAAATGGAAAGAATCTTGTCTCGTTGAAGGAAAAGGAGATATCTGCCTTCAGACGTGAGCATCTGGGCTTCGTATTTCAGGATTTTAATCTGCTTGACAATTTTTCACTGAAGGACAATATCTTTTTACCGCTTGTGCTGTCAGGTGTAGACTATAGGGATATGGAAAAAAGGCTTGCACCTATAGCTTCACTGCTTGGAATTGAAAAACTGCTTAATAAATATCCATATGAGGTGTCAGGCGGACAGAAACAAAGGGCAGCAGTGGCACGCGCGATAATAACAAATCCTGAATTAATTTTGGCTGATGAGCCGACAGGAGCACTTGATTCAAAGGCAACAGACAGCCTGCTTAGGCTGTTCAACAGGATAAACGAGGACGGGCAGACCATTCTCATGGTGACACACAGCACAAAGGCTGCAAGTCATGCCAACAGGGTGCTTTTCATAAAGGACGGTCAGGTGTTTCATCAGATTTACCGTGGCAATCTTACAAATGACGAGCTCTATGTGAAGATTCAGGATGCACTTATGCTGATTACGACAGGTGGTGAGAAGCATGAATAAAATATATAGCAGGCTGGCATTTACAAATATAAAAAATAATAAGACTCTCTATATGCCTTACATTATATCGGGAATGGTCATGATAGCCATGTTTTATGTGATGATGTTTTTAAACAACTCAAAGGGACTTAGCAAGGTGCCTGGCGCGGATGCACTGGCGTCGATAATGGGGCTTGGATGCGGAACAATAGCGGTTTTTTCATATATATTTCTGTTTTATACAAACAGCTTTATTATCAAAAGGCGCAAGAAAGAGGTCGGAATATACAATATTCTTGGCATGGAAAAACGTCATATCGCGAGAGTTTTGTCAATTGAGACACTTACCGTAGCACTCGCAGCAATAGCATCCGGAATTATAGCAGGGATTTTATTTTCTAAGCTGATGATTATGTTTCTGTACAGAATTATAAATATTAAAGCACAAATTAATTTCACTGTATCCGCTAGCGCTGTCGTAAATACAATATTAATTTTTGGAGTGTTATATTTTCTCACTCTCATCTATAACCTGATGCAGGTGAAGCTTGCTAATCCGATAGAGCTGCTTCGCGGGGGCAATGTCGGTGAGAAAGAGCCAAAGAGCAAATGGCTTATCGCTATAATCGGACTAGGCTGTCTTGCCGGGGGATATTATATTGCGATTACCACAAAGAATCCTCTCCAGGTGCTTTCACTGTTCTTTGTCGCAGTGCTGCTTGTCATCGTCGGAACGTATCTTTTATTTATTTCAGGAAGCATTGTAATACTTAAGGCACTCAGGAAAAACAAGAAGATTTACTATAATAAAAAGCATTTTGCGGCAGTTTCAGGCATGATTTACAGAATGAAGCAGAATGCAGGCGGACTAGCGAGTATATGTGTGCTTTCCACAATGGTGCTGGTTGTTGTTTCTACAACCGTGAGCATGTATGTGGGCATGGAGGGAGAGCTTAAGCAGAGATATCCTGCGGATATAAGCGTATATAGCTGGTATAAGGAAATACCGGCAGGGCTTAAGCTGGATGATGCTTTGAAAGAAGCAGAGGCAGAGTCGGATAAGATAATCGATGGCAGTGGCTGTGATATTAAGGAAAGCAATAGCTACACATATTTTAGCTGGACTGTGTGCAGAGAGGGGGAGGAGTTTAAGCCGGTTTTAAATTACAACAATGATATTTCCATGTTGTATTTTGTAACGAGAGATGAAATCGAAAAGATGGAGCCAGGTCTGCAGGGCAGATTAAAGAATAAAATACCAAAGCTCGATGCCGGTTCGGTCGCTGTTTATGGAACTGAAAAGTTTAATAATGATATAATTAACATCTTGGGTAGAGAATTTAAGGTAGCTGCAACAGAAAAAACAGCTGTAAGTAAAGACAGCTATATGGCATCAATGTATAGTGGTGTGTACTATGTTGTGGTGGACAGCAAGTCAACACTTGCAGAGATATTTAACCTGAACAGTTCTCTGGAAGAGGATAGTGTGCCGACTATGCTCAACAATGAAATTGATTATAATCTGTATGGCAGCAGTGAGGATAAGCTTGCTGTGGCAAAGGCTCTGGATAAGCATTTTGAGGAAAATAGTGTAAAATCAGATGTGTCAGGCTTCTATGAGGAAAGCCGTGATGCAAACAGAGAACAGATTTATGTATTGTATGGTGGCCTGTTCTTTATCGGAATATTCCTTGGAACGATGTTTCTTATGGTTACTGTGATGATTATTTTCTACAAGCAGATTTCAGAGGGCTATGATGACAAAGCACGCTATGAGATTATGGAGAAGGTAGGCATGAGCAATGACGAGGTGAAGAAATCCATTACTTCACAGGTGCGCATGGTGTTTTTCCTGCCGATTATGCTTGCAACGTGTCATCTTGCAGCAGCATTTCCTCTGCTGCGCAGGCTGCTTGCCATGTTTAATCTGACGGATGTTAAGATTATTGCGATCTGTATGGTTGCTACGCTTTTGGTGTTTGTGGCTATATACTATATGGTTTTCAGGATTACTTCGAGAGCATACTACAGGATTGTGGGAAACCAGATTTAGGGGTTTCATATGAATTATTAATGCGCTATAATAGGACATAGCTATGATGCGTAAGAATATAGAGCGAGAGGAACAAGCAGTATGAGTATGACAGAAACAATTAAACTTTACGACAGGGATGCATATGCCACGGAATTTGAGGCAGATATTATATCCTGCGAGCCGAACAAGGCAGATGATAAGCGGTTTGATATAATATTAAATCAGACTTTATTTTTCCCGGAGGAGGGCGGACAGAGCCCGGACATGGGAATACTTGGAGGCTTCAGGGTCGTTGATGTGCAGATTAAGAATGGAGTCATTACTCATACGGTGGATATTTCCGCAGGTGATTGCTGCATAATGGGCAAAGAAGAGGCTCAGACAGAAAAGAATGCTGATGGACAGATTACAGGTATGGAGTGCGTTTCTGAGAAAGCTGAGCTTGCGGCAGGAGCCCACGTACATGGCAAAATAGACTGGCAGCATCGTTTTTACAATATGCAGCAGCACAGTGGAGAGCACATTTTTTCGGGAATTGTCCACCGTAGGTTTGGTTTTGAGAATGTGGGCTTTCATCTGAGTGATTCTGTAGTGACAATGGATTTCAGTGGAGTGATTTCACCGGAGGATATAGCAGAGGTGGAACATGAGGTAAATGTAGCCATTTCAAAAAATATTCCGATAGAGGTGACATATCCGTCAAGGGATGAGCTTGCGCAGCTGGAATACAGAAGCAAAATAGAGATTGAAGGACAGGTCAGAATAGTGACAGTGCCGGGATATGATGTGTGTGCATGCTGTGCGCCGCATGTGAAGCGCACCGGCGAGATTGGCATGCTTAAGGTTATGAATTATCAGAATTATAAAGGAGGCGTCAGAATCAGCATCCTTTGTGGTTTCAGGGCACTGGAGGCTTTCAGACAAAAGTGCGACATCATCTCAGAGCTCATGGGGATATTTACCACAAATCAGGAGGCTATTGTGGATAACGTCACAAAGCTTAAGGCAGTAAACCAGTCACTTAAGTCAGAGCTTGGCACTGCAAAGTCAGCTCTTTTGGATTATAAGGTAGCAGAGCTTCCTGCTGATACGGACAATGCAGTATTATTTGAGGACGGCGTTGATACGAATACAGCAAGAAATTGCGTCAATGGCCTTGTGGAAAAATATAGTGGCTTTAGTGCATTTTTTACAGGAAATGATGAGGATGGCTATAGCTTTATTATCGGAAGCAGGAATGCAGACTGCAATACAGTTGCCGCAGCACTGAGAAATAAGCTGGGGGCTAGAGGCGGCGGTAAGCCGGTTATGGTGCAGGGCTCTGTCAAGGCGGCAAAGAGCGAGATTGAGGAAGTGCTAAAAGAGGTGCTTTAATAATAATGATGATTCGGATTTTTACACGACATCGGCACTAGAATTTAATTTCACAGACATGAAATCATTGTAGGAAATGCTGGTATTTGTTGCAGAAACAGCAAGGTATACAGACAGCAGTATATAAAGCTGTATGACTACATAGAAGAATTTATACAAAAAAATAAAAACATGCGATGCCAAGTAGCACAATAGCTTGGTATCGCATGTTTTTGTATTGTCGTTCAATTATAGAATTCACAGAAAAACAAATTTTGATTCAAAACTTTATTTTATTCTATGTGGGTATTTCTGAATAGCTGCGTAATTTTTTACTTAATACTTTAGAAAATTAATAATGACAAAAAGAAACTGCTATGCTACAATCATATTAAAGCATTATATTTCTGTTGAGCGACACCACAGTACAAATTTTCATCGGTGCGTATCACTTTGAAGAGGGCAGAACCACTTAATATTTTTCTACAAAGACATGGAAATTTTCAATGCTTTAAGTTACCTATCAATAGCAGGGAAAAT
>OGWT01002736.1_pt1 | contig 11690 bp, 14 predicted proteins | sample 1576101 | NCBI WGS metagenome assembly OGWT01 (sample SAMEA3541481, study PRJEB24748) | human gut metagenome | biome: human gut; feature: human-associated habitat; material: faeces | place: China | collected 2012 | reverse complement strand
GGCTAATGAAGATGCAGTGCATGAAGTACAGAGAAATCTATGACGTACTGGAAAAGCAACAGATAGATGTCCCGGGGTTCCGCTTTTCTGATTATAGCGGATGGCGGTCCCCCTGGCAGTCTTACATGACGCTCCAGCGGCCGCTGTGGATTGTGGCGGAAGACCCTGCATCAAGCCGGCGTCTCTGGATCACACAGGATGGAAGGGATCTGAGCATCACTGTTGGAAAAATGGATCAGAACGGCGGAAACTGCGGCACAGTAAAGCGCATATCGTGCCGGAACCGCACAGCTCTGGCCGCTGAACTGCGCCGTCTGTTTGACAGCGATGCGGCCTAATTGCATCAAGGGGCCGGTAGGCAACGCCCCACGATCAGTTTAGAGTTCAAAGAAAACGGAGGCGTTTTGAACGCCTTCTCCACCCTGTCCTCACAGGCAGGCTTGTTACAAGGACCAGCGGACTGTGCTTTACAGTCTGCTGGCCCTTGTTTTTGGAGGAAATCATGAAGCCAATACTCTTTAGTATGAAAGGAACGGAATATGCCCTGACTCTCAAAGTTTCCACCTATCCGGAAGGCAATCTTGCCATCAAGCTCTATCAGGAAAGCTTCGGCCAGTTGGTATTCTGGGACAGCCTCACGGTCAATCTGGGCGGCCTGTGTCCCAAAGATTGTGGATATATCAATATCAGGTCCGCTGGCAAACGCTTTTACGCCTGGATCAAGCGCAATGGCCTGGGGGAACGCACCGGACAGGTTCGATTGGAGGACGGCGTAGAATATGTGGAATACCTCTTCAATGCCAAAAAACTAAAAAAACTGGACCCAGAGGGTTATACCTACTACGAGCGGCGCTTGAAGGGAGAACTCGGCCGGCGATATGAGCGGCTATATCAGGCGCTTCGGCGGCTGGCAAACTACATTCCGGATTTCCACTACACCGATTACAGCGGGTGGCGCAGGCTACAAAATTCCCTTGACGCGCCCCCACTGCGGGTCGAGGCCGAAGATCCGTCACATCACCGGCGCTTCACTTTTGAGCAGCGCGGAATTATCCTGCGGACTACGATCACAGACTGCGACACCAATCTTGCGCGGAGCAGTTTGTATCGCCGCCGGGAGGATATGGCCACCGATCTGCTGACGTTGTTTCAGGGCGAGCTGCCCGCTTCTATCCCCTGGTCCGAAGCCCGCCGCAGAGAAAGCGACGCAAGGCATGACCCGCCTCTTGCTCAGACATTCAAAGAAACAGCCGAAGCCCGCCAGCGGGCAGCAATAAAGAAATCCAGAAGGAGGAGCACAAAATCATGAAAATCAAATTATATCCCAAAGACCTGTTGGAGACTGCCTGGCGTAAAGATAAAAAGCTGTATGCAGACGGCGATGCTGTAAAGCCGCCCCAATGCCTGAGGTGCGGCGCCCCTCTGGCAGCCCACCTGATGGTCAATGCCCTCAGCCGCTATGCGGATGTGCAGATCTGTGAAGCCTGCGGCATGGACGAGGCCCTTCGGGATGCCGCCCATGCTCCTTTGCCCCTTACAGAATGGGATGCGGTGAAGCGCGGCAGACTTCCGGCCTCTGAAAAAGGGCGCGTATGCTATTTGGATACCATCTGCACCTTTGAGGAAGTATTCCGGCACACCGATACACCGCCTATGCAGCTTACTGGCCGGCCCGTCAGTGAGATCGCCTACTCCCGCTCGGATTATGACGGCCATCGGTGGTGGACAACTTGGCACGATGGACCTGGGAAAAAGGCAGCGCCGGAGCTGGTGAAGGAGATCGACGATTTCCAGAATGCCCTGTTCAAGCTGCCTGCCTTCAAAAAGCTGAATACTATGCGGCGGTTCTGCAGGTACGCGCAGGCCACCAGCGAGGCGACGGAGTTCAACCTCTATTCCGAAACAGATCACTTGTATATTTGGATTCGGATGATCACCCGGTTCCGGGATTACAATGTCTATGTTCACTATTACGATAAGGCGGCTGTTGGAGGTAAGTAATGCGGCTGAGATACTACGACAAGCATGGTGCAGAAATTCAAGTCGGAATGCTGCTGCGCCATGATGGCGGCGCTATCGAGCGCGTCCTGGAGGGCGTCAATAGCAACGGAGACATCACGCTTGGCTTTGAGGCATCTGCCTCTGAAATTTATCCGCTGAGTGAGTTCAACTCGAAAGAATGGGAAATTGCGGCAGAGTAATTTTGCCGCAGTGAGGCCGCAGGTTGGGGATTTCCCGGCCTGCGGCTTTTCAGTTCTTTTGTGATTCCTTGTATTCTTGAAAAGGAAAAAATAATACGCTGTAGCCTCCATGACAACAAGCTCTTTTTCGTTCATGGAGTCTAAAAGTACATCAATGTGTTTCCGGCAACTGTCTCCGCCACGGTTGCCCTCCGTATAGAAAAACTGGTCTACGGATATATCGAACAGTGTGACGAGCTTAAAAAACAGGTTGAAGCTGGGGTGCTGGCCTTTGTTCTCAATGTTCATAATGGTTTTGTCAGTCTTGCCGACCAATTCCGCAACATAGGCTTGCGTCCATCCCTTTTCCTCTCTGGCCTGTTTCAGTGCCAGACCGAGCCCATGAAAGTCAAACCTTCTTTCATCTTGGTACATTCTCATATCACCCTATATCATTGTACATTTCGGGTTTGATTATGAGAATGTAATAGAATTTGATGTTATGGACTATTTTATTTCATCGTTTGTGCGTATAGCGCAAAGAATATAAGATTATATGGCTCTTGCTATTCAGAGACTTATGTGTTATACTGTTATACATAAAAGCATAATAGTTAAAACAGGAGGGGTGAGGATGGATTGAAGCTAATTATTTCAAATGTATCAGGCGTACCTATTTACGAGCAAATTAAACAGCAGGTCAAAGCCGCTATCCTGTCAGGAGAACTAAAAGAGGAAGAAGCTTTGCCTTCTCTCCGCACTCTGGCAAAGGACTTAAAGATCAGTGTTTTGACAGTTACAAGGGCCTATACAGAACTGGAACAGGAAGGGTTTGTCAAGAATGTTCAGGGCCGCGGTTGTTTTGTACTTGGCAGCGGTTCCGAACTTATGAAGGAGCAGCTAATTTGCAAAGTGGAAAATAGCTTAACAGAAGCTATAAAAGCAGCAAAAATTGCTAACCTATCTAATGAGGAACTACATCATCTTTTAGATATTTTATTGGAGGCGAATACAGATGACTAATTACTTGGAAGTAAAAAATCTGTCAAAATCTTTCGACAGTTTTCAGCTTCATAACATTACTTTTACGCTCCCCAAAGGCTATATCATGGGGCTGATCGGGCCGAACGGTTCCGGCAAAACAACTACAATCAAGCTCATTTTGAATATGCTCAAACGCAACGGCGGAGAAATCAAAATCATGGGCTTGGACAATATCGCTGACGAACAGAAGGCAAAAGCCGAACTGGGCGTTGTGTTTGATACCAACTATTTCAGTGATGATTGGAAAGTTTCTGAGGTAGAAAAATCCATCTCTGTTTTCTATCCCAACTGGAACTCGGAGCGTTTTAGTGAAATGCTACGGAAATTTCATATCGCTCCGACCAAAAAGGTCAAAGAACTGTCAAAGGGGATGCAGATGAAGTTGATGCTGGCTTGTGCGTTCTCCTATGACGCAAAGCTGCTGATTTTGGATGAACCTACCAGCGGCCTTGATCCAGTTTCCAGAGATGAATTGCTTCAGATCCTCTCGGAGTACATTGAGGACGGAGAACACAGCGTTTTATTTTCCACCCATATTACTGGCGATTTGGAACGAGCTGCTGATTATATCACATACATCAGCTATGGGGAACTTTTTTTCACCGGCAGCAAGGATGAATTTGTTGATATGTTCCGCATCGTTAAGGGTGGTATAGATGAACTTTCCGCTGATCTACAAGCGAAGGTGGTTGGCGTTCGTACTTTCCCGACTGGTTTTGAAGCTCTGGTAAAAACCGAGGATATTGGCTCATTTACTGCATTGGACATTGAACCGGCTACCATTGACGAAATCGTTGTGTTTACAAGCAAGAAAGGTGAGGATTATGAGTAATATATTGAAAGCTACAAGACTGGATTTTTCCCTTGTAAAACCGTATGTCAAAGTGATTGGGTTTACTATGCTTCTCCCCATCGCTTTTGCAGCAATCAACCGCTCTATATTGACAGGAGTTTCTTTCGCCATGTGCTTTATCGCCATGACAACCGGCTATACTTTCTCCGTCACAGAAAAAAATAGCATGGAACGCCTATATGGTATTTTGCCTGTAAAGAAAAGTGAAATGGTGATGGGACGGTATCTTTTTGTTGTTGTGCTTGGAGTTATCGCTTTGGTGGTGTCCCTTATCACACAGCCGATTGTATTACGGGCATTGGGAGAAACCGTTGAACCGTTTGACATTATCAGTGCGGCCATTGGCGGCCTGTTCTTGTTTGCACTTTACACGGTATTTCAAATTCCCGGATATTACAAATTTGGCTCTATCAAAGGCCGGGTGTTTATGTATATTCCGGTTGCGGGATTTTTAGTGACTTTGTTTCTTCTTCCTAAACTGCCTGCTGATAACCCCATTATCAACGCGATTGCCAGTTCACCTGTGCTGCTTCTCACTCTTGCGATTGCGCTGGTGATTGTTATGTATGCTGTGTCGATCTGGTTCTCTGTTCAGATTATGAAAAATAAAGAAATGTGAGGTGGATAGTATGGATTTCACGATTTTAGCAGTAGTGCTTCTGATTGGTGTTGGTATTCCTGTTCGGAATAAACTTATCCGTAAATATCGGGAGGAAAAAAAGAAACAGGATAAAAACCGGGATGAAAAATGATGGATATGGAAAAAACAGAGTTTATACGCTGCCCGATCTGTGGAAATAAAACGCGCGACAAAGTTAGAGAAGATACTATTCTGAAAAATTTTCCTCTCTTTTGTCCAAAATGTAAAAGCGAATGTCTAATTGATGTTGAACAATTCCATATATCCGTTATCAAAGCGCCAGACGCACAGCCGCAGAGCCGATAACACACAAGGTCTAATTTCTTGTGGTTATCGGCTCTTTTGAATGGGGGTGCCGCTATCAAGCTATTAAAAACGATGAAGGAGGTCTGCCTATATGAATGAAGTTTTGAAACTGGAACATATCCAAAAATATTACGGCAGTAAAGGTAATGTCACAAAAGCAATTCAGGATATTAGCTTTTCTGTTCAGGAAGGGGAATTTGTGGGGATTATGGGGGCATCCGGTTCCGGCAAGACCACTCTGCTCAACTGCATTTCCACTATTGATACGGTCAGCGCAGGGCATATCTATCTGAATGGAACCGATGTGACGGAAATCACTGAAAAGCAGATTGCCCGGTTTCGCCGGGAGAACCTTGGATTTGTGTTTCAGGACTTTAACCTGCTGGACACTCTGACCATTAGCGAGAATATTGCTTTGGCATTGACAATCAATAGAGTTCCCGCAGGTGAGATTGATGGTAGGATACGAGAAATAGCCGGAAAGCTGAACATCACGGATATTCTTGACAAATATCCCTATCAGGTGTCTGGCGGTCAGAAGCAACGATGTGCTTGCGCCAGGGCAATCATCAATCAACCCAAACTGATTTTGGCAGATGAACCTACGGGCGCTCTGGACAGCCATTCATCCCAAATGCTACTTTCCGCTATCCAGAGTATCAATGAAACGCTTGGAGCGACAATTTTAATGGTAACACACGATGCTTTTTCCGCAAGTTACGCAAACCGTATTCTTTTTTTGCGTGACGGTACTATTTTTACGGAGATTTTCAAAGGCAGCAATTCCCGCAGGACTTTCTTTGAAAAAATTCTGGATGTCCTCACCATGACGGGAGGGGGCGTGAGTGATGTATGCTAAACTTGCATTTCGGAATATTCGCAGGAGCCTTCGGGATTATATCATCTACTTTGTGACGCTTACGCTGACTGCGGCATTGATGTATTCTTTCTTGGCACTGGGACTTTCCCCGGACATTCTTGCCATGACAGAAAATATGTCAATGCTTACCACTGGCATTTTGATACTGTCGGCACTAATTGCCTTTATGTCCTCGTTTGTCATTGGATATGCTGTTCGCTTCATGTTGGGCCAACGCAAAAAGGAATTTGCTGCCTATGAGCTGATGGGCATGGAAGTGAAAACCGTCCGCAATCTATTTTTGGTGGAAAATGGCATAATTGGCGGGGTAGCTTTTTTGCTGGGAGCTTTGATCGGAACCGGCTTATCCGGATTGCTAAATCAGGTTATCCAGAATATTTTCGAGGTTCCGCACACTTATCGGGTTTTGTTTTCTTTCCGCGCATGGGGAATGACACTTTTCTTCTTCATTCTGATGTATGGATTTGGAATATTTCGCGCAGCAAAGGTTATCCGGCGGCAAAAAGTGATTGATCTGCTTTACGATAACCAAAAAAACGAGGAAATCGGTTTTCATTCTTTGCTTCGGAGTGTTCTAACTGGCTTACTCTCGATTGCTGTTATGGTTGCAGGTGTAATTCTGCTGGAAAAAGGACTTCACATCCAGACTAATGAAGCATTGTTGTATTGTGGCGGAGCCTGTCTGCTAATTCTTGTGGCTGTTTATGAGCTACACCGAAAGATCCCGGTTTTGCTGTCCCTGCTTGCCAAACGAAACCCCCAGCGAAAATATCGAGAGGAAAATCTGTTTTTCTTGGGGCAGATTGGCAGGCGTATTCAATCTTCCGGGCGTACAATGGCTGTTGTGGCAATCTTGTTGACGATTTCTCTTACAACGATGTTTATAGGACTGACAATGGGCGCAGGCTATAAGGCCAATATGGAGGCGTATTATCCCTATGACGCCGGTGTAGCCATTGACGCACCCTTGACCAAGGATAGCATGAATTCTGTCCTCTCCTTTGTGGAGGAACGCTGCAAGGTGGAGGACAGTGCAACCTATTACTTATATACAGTTCCCGGTAAAGCCATCGAAGCCTTGTCTTTGTCTGACTATAATCGCTTGCGAGAGATTTTAGGGCTTTCGTCTGTTTCCATAAGCAATAACGAATTTTTAGTTCACTGTGATACATGGAATTATGTGGATGACATCCAGCAGAGATTGGAACAGCAGTCTGAAATCACATTGAATGGTCAGACCTTGACCGCAGCGGAAACGCCGATCTTGACTGAGCCAATGGAGCAGTATCAAATGGCAGGAACAAATGGATATGTGCTTGTCCTGCCGGATAAAGTGGCTTCACAGCTATCCGGGGAGAAAATTCGCCTTGTGATGAAACTGGCGGATGGTGGATACCCAGAACTTAGAAGCGAACTAAGACAGTTTTTGAACAGTGGAGAATGGTTGCCAGACATCCAACCCGGACAGGAACTACCGGAGAAAATGACAATGGGGATAACAGTAAAAGCGTGGGGTGTTGCTAATTCACTGACCGGATTTACAACTCTCTCCTTCTGCGGGCTGTATTTGAGTATTATTTTTATCATTCTTTCCTGCTCGGTTCTGGCTTTTGAACAGCTTTCTTCTATAGACAAAAACCGGAAAAATTATGCGGTGATTGATTGGCTGGGCGTATCAAGTCAGAAACAGGTTGCCTTGATACGCAAGGAACTTTCCACTGTGTTTTTTATCCCCTTGCTATTCCCCATCATACTTACCGTTTTCCTGATTGCAGGAACACAGCTCCTTTTCGGGAAATCGTTTTTGCAGGAAGGACTTGTGTTGTTCTATGGCATGGTGACAATTCTGTTATTCTGTGCTATTTACCTAACCTATTTTGGAGCAACAATGTTCCTGTTCAAAAAGGTAATTCTTCGGCCCAAAATAAGATAGAGATTGTTAAAAGGAACGGTATTGTATGAGCTGGGATATTGATGTTAGCGAAAAATTGTATCAACGCCTTGCAAATGAGATTTTCTTTCGTATTTTACACGGCAAATATAGAACAGGAGATAAAATGCCTTCTTACACCGAGCTGGCAAAAGAAGCTGGAAGTAGCCCGGAAACTGTTAGGAAAGCATTTCGAGAACTACAACATTATGGCGTGATTGAAAAAATGCGGCGAGGTTATTTTGTAACTGCGGATGAAGCGGTTGTAATGGCTTATCGTCAACAATATCTTAATTTGTTTATCAGCGGGCAATGAGAATTTTTTCAAAAGGGACATATAGGTGTGTTCGTCCCATGAATGATAGATATTCTTCATTACTCGGTTGAGCCTTTTGGGAGATAGGATTTCCGGGTAATTGCTGCCGTCAAAAACAACGCCAATCTGTTCTTTGGTATCGTTGTCCAATTCTTCTTTCCCCATAATAGAAATATACCCTGCGTCCTTTTGAATAAGCCCCAAAGCTGCGTTAATTGTCGTGCTTTTCCCAGCGCCATTTTCGCCAATCAGCCCTACGATGGAACCTTCTGGAACAGAAAAAGAAACTTTATCCAAAACAAAATCCTTATATGTTTTGGTAAGCTCTGAAATCGTCAAAGCATTGTTCATATTCAATCCTCCTCATACAAAAGTGTTAGTAGATCAACCAACTTATTCAGTGAAATTCCGCTTGTACGCGCTATTTCGATTGCCTCGCTGAAATGTTCCTCTATTTTCTTCTGCTGTTCCTCCAAATAAAAATCTTGGTTTTGGACAGAAACATAGCATCCCTTTCCTGCCGTCGTTTCTATGAAACCGTCTGTTTGAAGGAGATCGTATGCTTTCTGCACTGTCAACACACTGATGTGCAATGATTTAGCCAATGCACGAATAGAGGGAAGTGCTTCACCAGCTTTCAGGTCGCCACTCATAATTTGGGTTTTAATTTGCGTTGCAATCTGTTCATAGAGTGGCCGACTTGTCTTGTTGCTTACAACAATCTCCAAAATCTCACCGCCTTCCGTTCTGTACTGTATCATACCGACAAGTACAGTATAATACGCAACAAGTCGGTTGTCAATAGGGCAAGACAATTTCATGGAAATTTAACAAATCGCCTCCCTGTCTACGCATTTAGGACGTTAAAAGCCTGCCATTTCAGGGCTTTTCCGGCATAATCGGCGGGCAGGTGGGACAGATTATCCAATCCCGCCAGAAAGAGCTATCCATTATAGTCTTTATGTACCCAGCCGCATAGTTCGGCTGGGTCTTTCTTTTTTGAGGAAGTTAATAGGCCGGGGTGCCGTACCCGTAAATCTCATAGTACCCAATGGGGTAGCTGTTCTGGCGCACAGAATCGCCAGAGTTGCCTTCTATGGTGTAGACACGGCCATTCTCAACTTTCTCCACAATACCCACATGGTCAGATTGCCCGTCTTGGCCCCCATCGTTCCAATCAAAAAAGATGATGTCGCCGGGGCGCGGCTCATAGCTGTTGTCCTGCCACAACCCATGCGATTGGAACCAGGGAACGCCCTGGGACGCGCAGGCCGCAAACTTCGGGATCACGCCGGCTTCGATATAACCGCACTCATTGGCGCACCAGCTTACAAAGCAGGCGCACCATTCCACACGGCTGCCAAATCCATACCAGCTCCAGTACGGTTCGCCGCCGATGTTCCCCACTTGGGAGAGCGCCACCGTGACGATTTCGCCATCCCCTCCGGTAATGCCGTAGAGCACCTGGGACCAAAGGGAGTTGTTCTCATCGGCCAAAAGCTCCGCCAACTGTTCCCGCTGGTCCTCATTAAAGCCGAATTGGTCTGCCATTTCCTCCGCAGTCTTGTGGCTGACAGTAATATACAAATAAGTGTGGGTGACAGTGACCTCCGTTTCTACGATATTCCCGTTGCCATCATCGGATGTTTCAATCACTGTTTCCGTCTGGGTGGACGTGCTGGACGAGATCTCATTCATCTGCCAGAAGATGTCCTTCAACAGCTCCAGCTTCTCATCGTCCATGGTGGCCACTTCCTGGGCGTTGTCCGGGTCAGTGGTGGTTTTGACAGCGTAAACCGCCAATACCTCTTTCCACACAGCGCGGGAACCGGACATCTCCAGCACATCATAGCTGTGGGCCGCCTTGATCTCATCCAGGTTCTCCTGGTAATCTGTATTGATCTCCTGTACGGCAGTCTGCATGGTCTGCCCGGTGCCCGAATCCTCGCCGGAAAAGAAAATCCCAAAGCAGGAGCCGATAATCATACCGATGAGGCAGATCACAATAATCACCAGCACGGCAATCCAACCGCCAGCGGCAATGGCCGCAATCAGCGCCTTGGTCGCGGCAATAATGGCTTTCACAGCCGCAACCGTAGCCTTGACCGCCGCCTTTGCCGCAACCACCGCAGTCCGGGCCGCTACACGGGCGGCATGGGCCGCAGCCCTGGCAGCCCGCGCCGTGGCCTGAGCAGTCCGCTGGGCGGCTTTGGCCGCCTGCTGGCTGGTCTTGATACTGGCCTTGGCAGTCTTTTCCGCCGTTTTGATGGATTTAGTAGTGGTTTTCACCGTCCCCTTGGCAGTGGAAGAAGCCTGCTTGATGGTCTTGCGGCTCTTGTCCACCGTCTTAATGCCTTTCTTGCTGCGGTCCAAAGTCTTGATGGCCCCGCGTTCCTGCCGGACCGCCTTGGCCGGCTCGGAAACTGTATCCGCCGCCTGACGCCTGCTCCAGCGTGTGGTGGACTGCCCAGTCTGCCGGGCCGCCTGTTTCTCCGCTTGTTTTTTCGGCTGTTCGGCTGCGGCTTTCCGCTTCTGGATTTTCTCCTTGACCTTGGAGATATTCTCCCTGGTTGTCTGAACCCCTTTGCGGCCCTGTTTATCAAACTGGTGAACCGCTTCATGGGTGACGTTATCCACCCCAGCAGAAAGACGGTCGGACGCATACTCGCCAGGGGAACCTTCCTCGGCATACATCCCATGCTCAGCCTTATCCCTGGTGCGGATATATGCCTCCTTTATCCGTTCAGAAGCAACCGCCGCTTTATCAATCGCTTTAATGCCTTTTTTCTCAGAAACTCTTGTTTTTATGCCCTTGCCCATGGGCTTCACCTCCTTCCCAGGGCGGGACCGCCCTTATTCCTCCAGCAGCTTGGCCACAACCACCATCCGCCCGTTAGTCCGGGAATACTCGCAGGTGGAAAGGGTGATGAGCTGGTCGCCGTATTCGGCACTCACGCCCGTGTCATAAAGGGCCAGTTCCTTGCACTTGGCGATAAACTCGTCAAAATCTTCCTCCTGCTCGGCCCGGACGAAATGGTAATACTTAAAGCCAGATTCCGAGTAGGCCACCGTCTTAAAGGCGGCGATCACCTCATATTCGCCAAAACTGTCCAGAGTATCAAAGCGGATGGTCTTGTGTTCCTGGTAAAAATCCTCACTCTCGTACTTGCACAGGTCGGAGAACATACTGCCGTTGTTCATGTGGTGGCCGTACAGCACCAGATTGTCGGAAATGCCGATGTCGCAGTTTTCCTGCATATAAGGCACCCCATAGCTGCTATACGACTTATCAAAAGCGTGCTTCAGATAGAAATTGGGGTTATCCTTGGTCTGCATAACGGGATAATCAATCCGGGTGCCGGGAATGGAAATCCAGCCCACCAAATCGCTGTTCTGTGCGTACACATCCGCATACTTTTCAAAGGCCGTGAGTTCTTCCGGCTCCTGGTCCGGCTCGCCGGCCAGGCGCGCGAGCGCGTCGTAAACAGCGCCGGTCGACCGCCCGTCCGGGAGCTGCTCACGGTCATCCGCCCCGTCATTC
>OGWT01002732.1_pt1 | contig 11698 bp, 10 predicted proteins | sample 1576101 | NCBI WGS metagenome assembly OGWT01 (sample SAMEA3541481, study PRJEB24748) | human gut metagenome | biome: human gut; feature: human-associated habitat; material: faeces | place: China | collected 2012 | reverse complement strand
TTTACTTTATATATCTTTATTTAATTGCGTTGGATTTTCCGACATCGGATTATCCGATGTCGGAAAATCCAATATCGGGTAATCCAATGCTGGAAGCAATAACTACACATAAGCTCTGTTCCATGTAAGCTGCTATATGAATTACCACAGTAATGTTACGCAATAGAGGTCAAAATAGCCTTGATTTAAGCGGCTTACAGACACGAAAATACCACGGGTAAGGGATTTATACCTTTTCCTTCGAAAATGGCGTTCTACTGCGTAACATTTTTCTACCTAATATTGCTTTATTTATTGAATAAAACTATATCTCGTGATACTATTGTTCTGGGGATAGAATAGATGTTGTAAAAATACGAGGAGGCAATAATATGGATAAGCAAAAAGTTTTTGTAATAATGCCATTTGATGATAAATTTTTTGAAATATACGAGATGTTGAAACGACAATTTGAGAAAGATTTTCTGTTTTCGCATGCAGGAGAAGAAGATAATCAGCAAAATATTCTCAAGGATATTGTTCAGGCAATATATGATTCTGATATAATAATTGCTAATTTGACCGGGTTAAATCCTAATGTGTTTTATGAGCTTGGTATTGCACACACGCTAAATAAGAAAGTAATTATTATTACAGAAGATATTTCAACTTTGCCTTTTGATTTAAAGAGTTATAGGGCAAAAGAATATAGCACACACTTTGTAAAGTTTGCAGAACTAATTGACGCCCTAAACAAATATATGTATGGTGCCATAACAGGAGAAGTGGTATATAGTAATCCAGTTTCTGATTTTTTAAGTACAAAAAGCGAAAAAGAAGTAACTGCATCAATATACCAAAAAGATGCTACAATAGCACTCGAAGAGGATACTGATAAAGGGTTTTTGGATTTTCTTGCGGGAATAGAAGAAAATGCCGAAGAAATGACTAAAAACATAAATAATATGGCAGAGGACATGAATGTAATGTCCTCTGGAATGACAACAAGTACAAGCGAGATAGAACGAGTAAATAAAACAGGCGGGAGTGGAACTACAACATTTGTGCGTAAGGAAGCAAAAAAAGTTGCAAAATACATTGAAACATTTAGTACCCAATTGCGTTCATACAACCAAATTTATGTTGAATTATGGTCAAAGATTGAAAAGGACACGTTGGGGCTTATCGAGAATAAATTTGCTGCACAGAACAAAGAAAATCTTGTGTCTTATTTGAAATCATTGAAGTCAATGCAAATGGCGATTGAAGAAAGCTGTTCCTCTGTGGAAGATATGAAAAAGACATCACTCAACAACTTGGGTATGGAAAGAACGCTTAATCAAGCTATTCGCTTTTTAGATGAGGATTTAGCAAATTACATAGGGATTATGGGGCAGATTATTTCTTCTATTGACCGCATTCTTGAAAAAAGCCGATTTGTTGTTGGTGAAATTACTGTTGAAGAAGTATAACCAAATAGTAAAGGCGAGTAAGAAGTTTTGTCGATTCTCACTCGTCTTTTATTTTGTCCTGTACGGCAGCTACCCTGTTTCAGTTGGTTATTGATACTGTTTTACGAGTAGCTACCATTGGGGCTTCTTTTTTAATTTCATAAAAATTTTTTCACTTCTGCGGCGGAAAGGCTTTTTCCCACCCTTCACGCCGTACCAGCAAAAATGCATAAATCCCTGTCCTCTCCTTTGCCATTGCGGCGCTTGTTAAATTTTGCGGGGCTGTTTTCTAGTTTTGCCAATAATTCAGGGAGCTGATAAATATTCCTATCGGAAAAGCTCATTTTCTACTTTGCCGGAAACCGGTATTACGAAAACAGCCCCGCAAGGAGACCGCTATCGTTCAGCCGCCTGCTCCAGGCTTAGGAGCCGATATCCAGCCCGTTCTACAATACCTGTCAGCTCCTGCCTAGAAGCCTTGGACTTCGTATATACTATGGCCTCCTTATTTTTCAGCGACACTTTCGCGTAAAAGCCGTCTTTTTCATGGAATGCATTTTCGATCCGTAAGGCGCAGCGTTTACAACTCATTCCATCGATTTTGATTCTCCAAGCATAAGGATAATGTGAGAGCTCCCGATCCGGGGGCCGCAGCCTTTTTTCACTGTCGCCTCCAGCTCCACAACAGCCGTTTCGCAGCTTTTTCACATAGCTTCGAATCGCCAAAGCCGCGATGAGCGCCAGCACTGCGCAAATAATTACTGTCGGCCAAACTCCATCCATTGTGAAAACCTCCCTAACCTATCGCAGCCTTCCCGGATTCTTCGGCAAGGCTGTCCTTCATTTTTGGGCAGTGAAAAATTTCCAGCTGGCTAAAGCGGCAGCCTATCTCCTCCACCGGGCCCGGAAACTCCTTCTGTTTTCTTCCCCAGCCCTGTCAGCTTTGCCCAAGAGACAATTTTCCTCACGCAAAAAATCGGAAAATCAACAGTGCAGTCCTGCAAGCTTCATTGAGTTAGTGTGCACTAATCACCATTTACACCATAGCACTTTCCTTCGATTTTGTCAATTACTCTACAGCACTCTTGATTAATCTCAGCCAATTATGTTAGACTAGAATAAGACAATATTTCTTAAAAACCGAGGTGACAGAATTTGCGAATTCAGGAATCCGCTGAAAACTATTTGGAAACCATTTTAATTTTAAAAAAGCGCAGCGGCCATGTCCGTTCCATCGATATCGCCAATGAGCTTTCTTATTCCAAACCCAGCGTCAGCGTGGCGATGAAAAACCTGCGTATGAATGGGTATATTGAAATGGATCCGGATGGCTCCATCACTCTGCTGGATAAGGGTCGGGAAATTGCGGAAAAAATATATGAGCGCCATACTCTTTTGTCGGATTGGCTGACGATTTTAGGAGTAAGCCCAGAGGTCGCAGTGGAAGATGCGTGCCGGATCGAGCATGTTATCAGCGACGAAAGCTTTCGGGCCATTAAAGCCCATGCGGAAAAATATAAGCAGGATTAGTCTGGATTACGGCTTAATGCGTTAAGAATATTTTTGCGGCGATTTATTGACCTGTAACTATTTTAGGGCTAAAACAGCCTGTAGCAAGGAACTCCAGGCCGTAAGCTAAGCTGCCGGGAAGGTCATAACCGCTGTTTAAGGCATTTTTGTTTTCCAGCCTGTTATCTGTTTTATGGTATTTGCTCACAACAGCCATTAGCTCCCTGACGAGAATATTTTCGCTGGTGCTTTTTCAGCTGAACATCCGGAAATAACCTAAAAATAAACTATAATTTCACAAACGGAGCGCCGTCAAAACTGCTGTTTCATTCCCTTTGTAAAGTGAATTCCAGCTTCCGCTATTTTGGGTGCTCTTTCACATCAGGTTTTCAGAAGGAAAGTACAGGTAAATCAAAAATCAGCTTTTCTTCCCTTTGCCGTGGCTTGACAGAATAAAATAAATTTCTTCATGCCCCTAAGAAGTCCATTCCCGAAAACCTAAGCACTTATAAATAATCTGTTTTTTGCAGCACCAAAACGCCCATCAGATAAACGCTGATAAACAGCAGTGAAAACTGATAGGGATTTCTAAGCAGGATCCAAAAGCCAAGAGCGGCCAAGGGGACTAATATAACAAAGGAAAAAAAGCTGGCCCAAAAAGACGCTTTCTTTTCTCCCAGCCTTACGGATAAAATTGCATACACGGCTGCGCCGCCATCCAAGGTTGCAATGGGCTGGATATTAAAAAAGCCAACCAGCAGATTGGCAGAAAAAAACATGCCGAGCCACTGATAGGGCAGCAGCAAATAAACAGGAAAACATAAAGCGGCTAACAAAAAATTTAAACCCGGACCCGCTAATATGATTCGCAAATCCCTTTGATAGCTTCTCTCGTTCCGGCGGCTGTCTACCATATCAACCCGGAACATTTTAAATGCGATTTTTTTCGGAAGACAGTTTTGCCGCGCCATTTCCAGCAAATGCCCCAGCTCATGAGCCACCGCCGCCAGCAAGCCGCACAAGACCCCTCCCGACGGGTCCAGCACGGCGGACACCGCCAGTATGGCCGCAAACCAAAAGCTGACAAAAATCCTGCACCCTCGAAACGTAAATTCCATAAGGACTATACCAATACCTTTTTCCCCAGGTTTTCAATGGTTTCTCCTACTTGGGCGCTGAAATTCTGCAGTGTTTTCTCCCCTTCCTCCACGATCGTACCGGCGATGACGCTTTTATTCATTTCTTCTTCATACCATAACCGCACAGTTTGATAGGGCGCACCGCCCAACAAGCGCAGCAAAAACGCCGCCAGCAAAATCAAGCCGCACAAACCGATCTGCAGCACCGTTACCATCTGGCCGCTTTTTTTCAGCAGATGCTTTTTCTCCTTTGGTTCTTCCTCCAACTCCTCCTCAAAGGCTTCATCCCAGGCATCAACGGAATTCTCGTCAGTCTGGCTGGCCAGATTCATTCTCCCATAGTTTTCTTCCTGCATTTTACATTCCTCCTTGTTCTATGGGTATGCAGAGAAGCAGGAACACATGCTTAAAGAGAAAAATCCCCGGCAGAAATCTGCCGGGGATTTTTAATAGGATGAAACTATTCTCTCTTTCATCGATCTAAGCCTGTCACACAATTTCAGGTCCGGAGATTCGGCTTGGTTCCTGCTCCAAATTTTGTATCTGGCGTTTATATACCCGCAAATACAGCACGATCGTGGCGAGCAGCGAAAAGGTCTCCGCAATGGGGAACGCATACCACACCCATTCCACAACGCCTAGCTTTGCCAGCAGAAATGCCGCGGGCAGCAGAACGATCAACTGACGGAGCAAGGAAACCAGCAAGCTGTTGACTCCCTTACCCACCGCCTGGAAGAAAGTGGAACCCACAATTCCCAAGGCAGCCGGAAGAAAGCACAGGGAAATGATTCTCAGTCCCGGCACGCCGATTTTCAGCATATCCGCGGAAGCGTTGAAGATAGAAAGCAGCACATCCGGCATCAGCCAGAAGACAAGCATCCCCGCCCCCATCAAGACAAGCGCGATCACACATCCATACTTGGTCGCGGAATTCAAACGCTGCTTCTTTCTCGCGCCAAAGTTATACCCCATAATGGGCATCAAGCCTTGATTCAAACCGAATACCGGCATAAATACAAAGGACTGCAGCTTAAAGTAAACGCCAAAGAAGGCCACGGCGGTCACCGCATTCTGCGGGAAGGTGAACAGAATCGCGTTCATTCCCACTACCATCACAGAGCCAATGGCTTGCATGATGATTCCAGGGAACCCAACCGCATAAATTTCTTTAATAATGCGCCAATCAGGCTTGAAGCGGCGGAAATTAATATTTACCGCATGATCCTTAAAGATGATCACGAACAGAGAAACCAGCATGGCTAAAATCTGGCCGATCACCGTCGCGATAGCCGCTCCAGACACTCCCATGGCGGGAATAAAGGCAAAACCGAAAATAAACACCGGGTCCAAAATAATATTGGTTACAGCGCCCACCAGCTGGAAAGCCATGGGGTAAATCATATTTCCCGTAGCCTGAAGAGTCTTCTCCATATTCACCTCGATCATCAGGCCGAAGCTGCATATGGTCACGATAGAGGTATACTGGGTGCCCATCGTGATAATCTCTTCAATATCCGTAAAAGCGCCGAAGAACATCTTGGTAAAGAAAATACCAAAGAGCGCAAACAAAATCCAATTGAAGACCCCCAGCAGCAGGCCGTGGCTGGCGGCGCAGTCCGCGTCAGCCTGGCGCTTTTCTCCCAGTCTTCTGGCCACCAAGGAGTTAATTCCCACACCGGTGCCCACGCCTACGGCGATCATCAGGGTCTGGATCGGGAACGCCAGCGACACCGCCGTCAGCGCGCTCTCGCTGATCTGGGCTACAAAATAGCTGTCCACAATATTGTATAGTGCCTGGATCAGCATGGAAAACATCGCCGGAAGGGACATGGCAATAATCAGCCTTAAAACCGGCGCCGTCCCCATTTTATTCTCTTGTACCTGTTCCATCTATTCACTCCGTTCAAACGCTTCACAAGAATAACATGATTTTCACTGTTTCGTTAAATTTTTTACCGCAACTGAAATTTTACCGGGCCTTCTTTTACTGGTCAGCCTTAGACTGGATATATTCGTCGATCGACTTTGCCGCGTGCTTTCCGGCTCCCATGGCCAGAATCACCGTCGCCGCGCCTGTAACCGCGTCGCCGCCGGCGTATACACCCTCCCTAGTGGTCTGCAAGGTGTTGTCATCCACGATGATGCAGCCCTTCTTATTGGCCTCCAGGCCCTCGGTGGTACTGCGGATCAGCGGGTTCGGCGAATTGCCGATGGCGATGACCACGCAGTCTACATCCAGCAGGAAGTTGCTGCCCTTTTTCTCAATGGGGCGCCGTCTGCCGGAAGCGTCGGGCTCGCCCAGCTCCATCTCCACACACTCAATCTGCTTTACCTTGCCCTGCTCGTCACCGTGAATAGCAACCGGATTATTCAGCAGCTTGAAGATGATCTCCTCTTCCTTAGCATGATGGATTTCCTCGTTTCTAGCGGGCATTTCTTCCTCGGAACGGCGGTAAATGATATACACGTTTTCCGCTCCCAGGCGCTTGGCGCACCGGGCCGCGTCCATGGCCACGTTGCCGCCGCCGACTACCGCCACGTTCTTGGGATGGATAATGGGAGTATCGTACTCGGGCAGATAGGCCTTCATCAGATTGATTCTGGTCAGGAATTCGTTGGCGGAGTATACGCCCACCAAGCCCTCGCCCGGCAGATTCATAAAGTTGGGCAGGCCGGCGCCGGTGCCGATGTAAAGGGCCTCGTAGCCCATTTCAAACAGCTCGTCCACAGAAAGGACCTTTCCCATTACCATATCAGTATCGATCTTTACGCCCATTTTTTCCAGCTGCTGGATTTCCTCCTGCACGATTTTCTTCGGCAGACGGAATTCCGGAATACCGTACATCAGCACGCCGCCCGCGGCGTGCAGTGCCTCGAACACCGTAACCTCATAGCCAAGCTTTGCCAGGTCGCCGGCGCAGGTCAGGCCGGAAGGGCCGGAGCCCAGCACCGCTACCTTGTGGCCGTTATGTTTTGGAGCCGTCACCGCCGGCTCCCGGTTGTTCATGTACCAGTCGGCCACATACCGCTCCAGGCGGCCGATAGCCACAGGCTCGTTCTTGATGCCCCGGACGCATTTGGATTCGCATTGGGTTTCCTGAGGGCATACCCGTCCGCATACGGCGGGCAGAGAGTTCTGGGACTTGATGACCTCGTAGGCCTTATCCATGTTTCCTTCCACGATCTCATGAATGAAATCCTTAATCGGTACGTTCACAGGGCAGCCCTGAACGCAGGCCGGGTTCTTACACTGCAGGCAGCGCTGGGCCTCGTTGATAGCCATCTCATCCGTATATCCTAAAGCGACTTCTTTAAAATTTTTATTTCTCACATGGGGATCCTGCTCCGGCATGGGAGTTTTATTCGGCTGCATATTCGGCATTATTTGATTCCTCCATACAATCTGCAATGTTCTTCCCGCTCCCGGGCTTCCTCCGGCTTATAGGTGCCAAGGCGCTTCATAGCCTCGTCGAAATCCACCAAATGGCCGTCAAAGTCGGGGCCATCCACACAGGCGAACTTGGTTTCTCCGCCTACGGTCAAGCGGCATCCGCCGCACATGCCGGTGCCGTCCACCATGATGGTGTTCATGCTGATGATGGTTTTAATGCCGTACGGCTTGGTCAGGTTGGAAACCGCCTTCATCATGGGAATCGGCCCAATGGCGATCACCAGGTCGTAATCGGCGCCCTCGTCGATATTTTTCTGCAACGCGGCGGTAACGAAGCCCTTGTTGCCGTTGGAGCCGTCGTCGGTCATAACGATCAGACGGTCGGAAGCCTCCCGCATTTCATTTTCCAGGATAATCAGATCCTTATCACGGAAGCCGGCGATCATATCCACCTTGGTTCCCATGGCATGCAGAGCCTTGGCCTGGGGATAAGCGATGGCGCAGCCGGCGCCGCCGCCGATGACGGCGGCCTTCTTGTAGCCTTCCAGCTCAGAGGCCTTTCCCAGCGGGCCGATAAAATCCATCAGATAACCGCCCGCTTCCTGCTCGTCCAGCAGAAGGGTGCTCTTGCCCACTTTCTGATAAATAATGGTCACCGTTCCGGCCTCCCGGTCGTAATCGGCAATGGTCAGGGGAATCCGTTCCCCGGTTTCGTTGACCCGGAGGATGATAAACTGTCCGGGCATCGCCTTGCGGGCGACAAACGGAGCCTCGATGACCATCCGGGTCATGGATGGATTCAGGGGCTCTTTCTTTATAATTTTAAACATAATTCGACACATCCTTAATTTCTTATCAACTGCTATCGATATTCACAAACACAAACACTCTAATTATTATAGAGCATTAATTATTTTTTGACAAGAGAAAACGGCCCGATTCCTACTGAAAAATCGAGCCGTTTCATCCAAATTTTTAGTAAACTAGATAATGATGCAAATGAGTCCGTTGCAGCCGTCGTTGATAATTCTTTCAATGGTTTCCTTCAGCTTCATCCGGGCATCCTCCGGCATCCGGTACAGCTTATTGTGCAAGCCTTCGTTTACCAGCTCGTTCAAGGATTTTCCGAAGATATTGCTTTCCCAAATCTTGGTGGGATCCTCCTCAAACTCGTTGAGCAGGTAGGAAACCAGCTCCTCAGACTGCTGCTCCGACCCGACGATTGGGGTTACTTCGGTGGTGATCTGGGTCTTCATCAGGTGGATCGACGGCGCCGACGCCTTAAGCCGGATGCCGTATTTGCCGCTTTGCTTGATGATCTCCGGCTCCTGGAGGGTCAGCTCCTCCAGAGTAGGCATGACGATGCCGTACCCGGTCTGCTGAACGTCATCATAGGCCGATGCGATCTGGTCATATTTTTTCTTGATATTGGCAAGCTCCATTATGGAATCCATCAAGCCGCCCTCGTCGTGGATGGCCAGGCCGGTTTTCTCTCCCAGCACCTGGTAAAACAGGTTCTGCTTCAGAGAAATTGACATTCGCGCCCGGCCGGTGCCCAAATCCACCGAAAGGGCTTCCGCCTTTTCGATATACTCGCACTGGGAAACCGCTTCCGTAATTCCCTGCACCTGGCGGATCTTTTCCACACGTTCGCTGGCTTGGGCAATGGAACGGTATACCGCGTTCCGCAGCCAGTGGTTTTTCTCCAGATTAGTCAGCCAGCGGGGCATCTCCACCCGAACCTCTTTCACCGGGAACTCAAACAGAATGCCGGCGAGGATCCGCTTGATCTCGATTTCATCCAGCTCCATGCAGCTTACCGGGACCACCGTCACGCCGTATTTTTTGCTCAGGCTGGCCGCCAGCTCATGGGTTTCGCTTAAATTTGGGGCGATGCTGTTCAGCAGGACGATAAACGGCTTATTGATCTCCTGGAGTTCCCGGATGACCCTTTCCTCCGCCTCCTCGTATTCCTCTCTGGGAATGTCGCTGATGCTGCCGTCGGTGGTTACCACCAGCCCGATGGTGGAATGGTCTGTAATGACCTTCTTCGTACCGATTTCGGCTGCCATATTGAAGGGAATGGCTTCCTCAAACCAGGGAGTCTTCACCATGCGCGGCTGCTCATCCTCGATATATCCCAGGGCGCTGGGAACAATATAGCCCACGCAGTCGATCATCCGCACCCGGAAGCTGGCGTTTTCGCCGATATTGACCTCCACGGCCTCTTCCGGAACAAATTTCGGTTCCGTGGTCATGATAGTCCTGCCGGCGGCGGATTGGGGCATTTCGTCTACCGCCCGGTCCTTCTGGTAGGCGCTGCCAATATTGGGGATCACCAGAGTATCCATAAACCGCTTGATAAAGGTGGACTTACCCGTCCTCACCGGGCCTACGACGCCGATATAGATATCGCCGCCGGTCCTTTGGGCAATATCCTGATAAATATTTCTCTCTTCCATGTATTTTCCCCTCCCCTTAAGATAATGGAATGAACAGCATCCGGCGTTCCGAGAGAATTTCCTCATCCAGGTCGTTTTCCGCTAAGATGGCCTGGGCGCCGGTGCAGTAGCTTCGGGCGATATCCCATACGTTTTCATTCTTTTCCGCATAGTAAAGAATCAGGGAGGCCGCTTCATCCTTTTGCCGCGGGCGGGATTCGTCCGCTGAAACGCCGCAGACCGCCTTGCAGGCCACGCTCTGATAGATCAGGGTTCTGACCCGGACCTCCGCCCGGATTTCCAAACCGCCGGACCCGTTGATCCGGTAGGTCACCGAGGACACAAAGCATCCCGTTTCGCATCTTAGATTTTCCGGCAGGGAGGCCCTTTCCTTGGTAAACTCAAAATCCGCCATCTTCTCCAGGTATACGGGCTCGCCTTCGCCGTTGACCGCCAAAACGCAAAGGTTGAATTTTCCCTTTAGGCTCAGCTGGCCGTTTTCTCCCTTTACCGCGGTGCAGCTGGCAAAGTCGCTCCACACGTCGATGACGCCGGAGGCGCCGCCCTCCTTGATCTCCACCGTAGACTTACAGGGAACATTATCAGAAATCACCTCTAAAAGCTGTTCCAGATTTGCGGTTTGATATTCCAGATTCAGCTCATATTTGGTGGAATAAGCGTCTGTGACGATTTGGGCCTCTTCCTCCCGGTAGGAAACTGCCGTTGCCATCAGCTTCATTTCGCAGGACAGCAGGGTGTCCGCGCCGTCGCTGTCGGTTCGGATCTGCAGAGAGCATCCCATCACCGACAGCCGGGCGTCGCACAGGCATCCCTCATCGGTGCCGGGAGCGTCTACGATCTGGCTGACAGGGATGGAAAACTCCATTGTCTCCAGGGTGCCGTTTTCAATGCTGCCCATATACAGCACCTTAATCAAAGCCTCGCCCTTTACAATCAGTTTATCCGCCACCACCTTGACGTCCTCCACCAAGGCGCTGGCATCCGTCCTCACAATGGCCTCCGCCTCGGGCTTTCCCTGGCCAAGCTCCAGCACCTCGTTGACGGTAAAGCTCTGCTGGGTCATAGAGGAAACCCTGCTCAGGGTCACCTTGCTGACCTTTTGCTGAATATCCTCCTCCTCGATACTGCTGACAATGCTTTGCATCACCGTGGAGACCGCCCGGGCCTGGATGGAAAACGCACCATGGATATCCAGCTTTCGGGGGCTTACCGCCCGGCAGTTGACGTAATCCACCTTTGTGTTCAGGTAGGTCACGACGGAGCTGGGATTTTCCGGCGCTTTTTTCAGAGCGATCGACGTGGAAAAAGGGCTGGCATACTCGCAGCAGCGCACCGCTTTTTTGCCAGAATCGAGATAAAGCAGCTTTACCAGCACCTCGCCTTCAACGTCCAGCCGGTCGGAAATCGTTTGCTCCGTGATGGTGGGGTAAATCTGGCATTTTAAAATCTTCTGTATATCAGGGCAGTAATCCGGCAGGCTGAAATCCAGATCGATGGGCTGCTCAGCTGAGGTGTCCAGGATCGTTTCGCAAACCGGGATTTCCCCCTTCATTACTCGGTACTCCATAAAGCTTATCTCTCCTTTTTCTTTTTCTAATCCAAATGTATGACCGGCCCGCAAAAGTTATTCCCGCAAGAATAGAAAAATCATTGTATTCTCCATTTTTCCTGGAAACGCGGATTTTCTGCTCCTGCAGAAGCGCAAAAAGGCGGACGCATCGTATTCTCCTTTTTGCTTCATGCGTACAGCTTCCAGAAAATAATAAT
>OGWT01002730.1_pt1 | contig 11702 bp, 10 predicted proteins | sample 1576101 | NCBI WGS metagenome assembly OGWT01 (sample SAMEA3541481, study PRJEB24748) | human gut metagenome | biome: human gut; feature: human-associated habitat; material: faeces | place: China | collected 2012 | reverse complement strand
TGTAAGCTCAATACAGACAGCCGGGAAACTCCTTAAACTTCTTTCCAAACACAAGCTGCTGGTAGCCGTGTCTTTAACTGGCGGTATTATCGCTACAATTTTGAACATCGTCGGTCCCCTTCTGCTTGGCGATGCAGTAGATGTAATTCAGCAGCAGATTATGGTAAGGCTTTCAGGTCAGCAGATAAATATGACCTCCATAGGCAAAACTCTTATTACTCTTTTGGCGATATATATAGGAAGTGCTATTTTCACTTTTATTCAAAATTATACAATGGTTGGTATTACGCAAAATGTTGTAAGAGATATGCGTGAGAAGATAAATCAAAAAATCTCAAACTTGCCTCTTAAATATTTTGACAGCAATACCAAAGGCGAAATACTTAGCCGTATTACCAATGATATAGATAATATCAGTAATACTTTACAAAATAACTTTACTCAGATAGTTACTTCCTCAGTCACTCTTATCGGCGTTTTAGCTATGATGATTTATGTCAGCTGGGAAATGACACTCATTACTCTTTCTGTTATTCCCGCCTGCCTTATTGTTGCACTTTTTATAGCCAAACGCTCAAGAAAATACTTCCGAGCACAGTGGGATCGCACAGGTGAACTTAACGGTCACATTGAGGAAATGTACAACGGACATAATATTGTTAAAGTATTCGGACATGAAAAAGAAGCAATTGAAGAATTCAACGAAATAAACGAGGAACTGTACACCTCAAGCAGAAAAGCACAGTTTATTTCCGGTACAATCATGCCACTGCTGAATTTCATTAACAATATCGGATATGTTATGATCTGCGTTGCCGGCGGAGTATACGTTTTCAACAGAATTATCACGTTGGGTGACGTTACAAGCTTCATAACATATTCAAAAATGTTCACTCAGCCTATTTCCGATCTTGGAAATATTGCAAACAATATTCAGTCCTCACTTGCTTCCGCAGAACGTGTTTTCCTTTTGCTCGATCAGGAAGATGAACCAAAGGAAACTGTAGAATATGATCTCCCCTTGCCTAAGGGTGAAATTTCTTTCGAAAACGTTGAGTTCAGCTACTCACCGGACAAACCCCTTATCCGCAATTTCAACCTTCACGTTAAACCGGGTCAGCTAATTGCAATTGTCGGCCCAACCGGTGCAGGAAAAACCACAATCGTAAATCTTCTTATGAGATTTTATGATGTAAATTCCGGAAGCATCAAAATTGACGGTATTGATATAAGAAAACTTTCAAGATCTCAGCTGAGAAAAGCTTTCGGTATGGTATTACAGGACACTTGGCTCTTTAAAGGAACCGTACACGATAATATTGCGTACAGTAAGGAAAACGCTTCTGACGAAGATATTAAAGCCGCTGCTGTTTCTGCTAAAGCCAACAGCTTTATTTCCACATATGCTGACGGATATAATATGATGCTCGATGAAGACGGTTCTAATATTTCACAGGGTCAAAGACAGCTTTTAACTATTGCACGTGCCGTTCTTGCAAATCCCGCTGTGCTCATTCTTGATGAAGCAACCAGCTCCGTAGATACACGAACCGAGATTCTTATTCAGGACGCTATGGAAGAACTGATGAAAGACAAAACCAGTTTTGTTATAGCTCACAGACTTTCTACCATAAGAAAAGCTGATATGATTTTAGTGATGAATGACGGACAGATTGTAGAAACCGGCAAACATCAGGAGCTTCTTGAAAAAGGCGGATTTTATGCTGAGCTATATAAAAGTCAGTTTGCAGGAGATTAATATTTTGCGGCTGTCACATATAGTAACGTACACTTTTCGGCGGCAGCTTTTAGCTGCCGCTTTTTTCATACATATATTGATTTATATTGAAACCTTAAGATTTCTTTAGCTTTAATTAATGATAGATTTACTAAAAGGATATATAAAATAGACAGATACTGCATTAAAGGAAGTGATAAACTTGAAATACAAAATCCTGATAGCCGAAGACGATGTTGATATATCAGAGCTTTTGCGCCTATATCTTGAAGGCAGCAATTTTGAAGTTTCAATAGCCTCAGACGGCGAAGAAGCTCTTAATGCAATAAAAAATGATAAATTCAACTTACTTGTCCTTGATATAATGATGCCTAAAATCAACGGCTATGAATTAACAAAGACAGTAAGACAGTTCAGCAATGTACCGATAATAATACTGTCTGCCAAAAGCAGTGACAATGATCGCATTTTAGGACTCAACATCGGCGCTGATGCATACATTACAAAACCATTTAATCCAATGGAAGTCATAGCACAGATAAATGCAAGTCTCCGCCGCTTTTATCATTTAGGCAGTGACGCTGCTGAAAATAAAAAAGAACGTTACATCACAATCGGCGAGCTCTGTGTTGACCTTGAAAACTTTATCCTCACAAAAAACAACGTAACCGTTCCCCTTACTTCAACAGAACTTAAGATTTTAATTAAGTTAATGAGTTCTCCCGGTCGTGTATACACTAAAGCACAGCTTTATGCCTGCATTAACGGAGAATTTTTTGAAACCGATGACAATACAATGATGGTTCACATATCCAATTTGAGGGAAAAAATTGAGGATGATCCTAAAAATCCAAAGTACATTAAAACAATTAGAGGATTGGGGTACAAGATAGATGCGGTTTAAGAAAATAAAAAAGAACAGCATAACTTCAATATATCTCAGGTGGCTGATGTTATTTACAATTTGTGTAATAGGAATGTTCATGACTATATACACTGTTTTGGAACTACGGCTTTACAGCATTGTCAACATTCCGGCAATGAGTGATCTTGTCAAACATATCGATGACCTGAAAAAAGATAATTTTGATTCAATACCAATTGAAAGGTATAAGGACGCTCGACTCATAGTTCTGGACGAAAACAACAATCCTCTTATCAAAACTGACAACGTCTCCCCCAACATTACCTTTACTCAAAGTGAAATAGATAAAATACCTGATTTCAATGATGCTGATGATTTCTTTGAAGTATCCAGCATGTCCCGTAAAGGAAAAAACTACTACATGATAACAAGAGCCCATTATGAAGACGGAGTAAAGGTCATAAACGATTACAGTATCATAAATGAAGATTATAAAATAATTGAGGGCTCATTATTCGGAGAAAAAGAAAAACTTACAGAAAGAGAATTTAATTTTCTGAAAGGAGAATTTTCCAGCAACTTCGGAATAACCAAATTTGTGTATACAAATTACAAGGGACTGAAAAGAACAGTTATCATGGTTACTCCTGAACTAAACGCTGATTATTTTAACGATGCCGTTTCCTCTATATACAAACTTTGGTGGATATTAGTCCCCTCGTTCTTTTTGATTCTGTTTATCTTCTCACTCCTGATTAGCCGTCAGATAAAAAAATACATAGCTCCTGTTAATGAAGCAGTTTTAGGAGTTACAAGAGGCAGCTTTTACGACGTATCAAAATATAAGGGTCCATATGAATTTAAAGAGATTATGGAAAACTTTAATGATTTATCCCAAAGGCTTGAAGAAAGTGAGAAAAAACGTGAATACCTCGACATGGAACGTCAGAGGATTCTTACAGATATATCACATGATTTGAAAACTCCCATCACAGTTATTCAAGGGTATTCAAAAGCTATATGTGATGGACTGGTGTCTGAAGAAACAAAAGATAAATACATAGAAATTATCGAAAAAAAGGCAGAAGCTGTATCAGCTCTTACAGATTCCTTTTTCGAATACAGCAAAATGGATCATCCCGATTTTACTGTAAACACTGAAAAGTGTGATATATGCGAATTCTGCAAGGAGTATTTAGCTGAAAAATATCAGGAACTTGAAATTTCCGGGTTCGAGCTTCATGTAGAAATCCCGGAAGAACCTATGTACTGCAAAATTGACAGAACTTTGTTCCGCAGAGTTATCGAAAACATAATAACCAATGCTGTAAAGTATAACCCCGGCGGCACTTGTCTGTATTTTGAAATAAACAGCGAAGCTTATGGCGCCGTAATCACCATAGGCGATTACGGAATAGGCATTCCTGAAAGCATGGCTACAACTATTTTTGAGCCGTTCATTACCGGAGATGTATCACGCACTTCCGGAAAAGGAACAGGTCTCGGAATGGCAATTGTCAAAAAAATAGTGGATGCTCATCACGGCAACATTCGCCTTATGTTCCCTCCAAGCAAAGGACTTTCCACGGAGTTTAAAATAATAATTCCAAAAGCATATTAAAACAATCAAATATTTAGAATTACACAAACCCTGTTTATTGACGAACTTTGTCGATAAACAGGGTTTCTTTAGATATCTTAAGATTAAATAAAGGTAGATTTTATAGTTTATTTTTATTATATATACATCAAAACAAAAGGAGGGCTACTATGAAAAACGTTCTCGAATATCTTGAAAAATCAGCAGCTGATTATCCTTCCAAAATTGCAGCAGCTGATGATAAAAAAGAATGCAGCTATCAGGAGCTTATCAGAGATGCGAAAAAGATAGGTACAGCTTTAAGCCGCAGATTTACTGTAAATTCACCTGTACCCATTTTTATGGAAAAGAGTGTAGATACCTTAAAGCTCTTTTTCGGTGCAGTTTATGCAGGATGCTTTTATGTTCTGCTTAACCCTGAACTCCCAGCTGTAAGAATAGGTCATATAGCCGAAACCCTTGAAGCGAAACTTATAGTTACGGAAAAGACAAGAACTGAGGCTCTTAAGGAAATTCTTCCTCAGGCAGAGGTTATCACATTTGAGGAACTCCTTGCCGAAGAGTCTGATGAAAATACTCTTTTATCAATAAGAGAAAACATGATTGACACTGACCCCCTATATGCGAATTTCACCTCCGGTTCAACAGGTGTTCCAAAGGGAGTTCTCATAAGTCACCGTTCGGTTATCGATTTTATAGATAATTTTACTCAAATTTTCTCCATTACCCAGGAAGATGTAATAGGAAATCAAGCACCCTTTGATTTTGATGTTTCGGTAAAGGATATCTATTCAGCTGTAAAAACAGGATCAACTCTTCAGATAATCCCAAAATCACTTTTCTCCTCCCCTGCCGGTCTGCTCGACCACATTTGTGAAAGAGAGATAACCACAATGATTTGGGCTGTTTCCGCACTTTGTCTTATAAGCGCATTCCACGGACTTGACTATAAAGTGCCGGAAAAAGTAAACAAGATACTTTTCAGCGGAGAAACCATGCCGAGAAAACATCTCGACAACTGGATGAACGCTCTTAAAAATGCTGAATTTGTAAACCTCTATGGTCCCACTGAAATCACATGCAACTGTACATATCACAAAGTGCAGCGTGACAGAGATTACGCAGACGGGTTACCCATAGGAAAGGCATTCCCAAATGAACGTGTATTTCTTTTAAACGACGAAAACAACATAATAACAGAACCCGGCGTTACCGGTGAAATCTGTGTATCTGGTACAGCTTTAGGTCTTGGATACTATAACAATCCTGAACAGACAAACAGCCGCTTTGTACAGAATCCCGCAAATAAAAATTACATTGAACCCATATACAGAACGGGAGATCTCGCCTATTACGGTGAAAACAATGACCTGTACTTTGCAGGACGCAAAGATTTCCAAATAAAATACATGGGTCACAGAATTGAGCTTGAAGAAATAGAAAAAGCTCTCTCTGAAGTTAACGGCGTTGAAAGAGCCTGCTGTGTTTTCCTTAAGGAAAAATCAAAACTCCTTGCATTCTTTACGGGAGAAACAACAGGTAAGGATATAAGAAAAAGTCTCTCTTCTTCCCTGCCCGTCTATATGATACCCACATCTTACACAAAGCTTGACATTATGCCCATGACCAAAAACGGTAAAATAGACCGCAAGTGTCTCGCCGAACTTAAGAGGTAAAGAAATGGACAGAGAAACAATAAAATATGCTGCCGAAACCTACGGCACTCCCGCATACATATTTGATTTTGATATTTTAAAGAATCGGATAGAATATCTCAATGAAACTCTCGGGAAACACGCTGAACTTTGCTTTGCTATGAAAGCGAATCCCTTTTTGGCAAAACCTTTAAGCAAACTTACTGAGCGCCTTGAGGTATGCTCCCCAGGAGAATTCAGTGTCTGTGTAAAATCGGAAATTCCCATGAAACAGCTTGTAATTTCCGGCGTATATAAAAGCGAAAAAGACACCGCTATGATGATTGAGAAATATCCTGATATCGGAATTTACACTGCTGAATCTATTGGGCAATGGGAACTGCTTAAAAAATATTCTCAGGTATATGAAAGAGAAATAAATGTACTTCTCCGCCTCACTTCCGGCAATCAGTTCGGAATGACGAAAGATGAGATAAAGGAGATTATCTCTGAGCAGCATCCCTTTGCACACATCTGCGGAATACAGTATTTTTCAGGGACTCAGAAAACTTCACTGAAACGTCTCACAAGAGAGACAGAGAAACTAAGTGAATTTCTTTCGGAACTTAAAACACAATACGGTTTTGTTCCCGAGGAACTGGAATACGGACCTGGACTTCCGGTAAGTTATTTCAGAGAGGATAAGGAATTTAACGAAAGTGAGTTTCTGTGTGAATTTGCAAATCTTCTCGGTTCAATCGATTTTGACGGTAAAATCATACTGGAGCTTGGCAGATTTATTGCCGCTTCCTGCGGTGTTTATATTACCAAGGCAGTGGACATTAAATCAAACCGTGGTCAGAGATACTGTATTACCGACGGCGGAATGAATCACATAAGTTATTACGGACAGAGTATGGCTATGAAAATCCCATATATGGAAACACTTCCCGACAGAACAGGCGAAGATCAAAACATAACCATCTGCGGCGCACTTTGCACAGTAAACGATATTCTCGTAAAACAGTTTCCCGTAAGCGAAATTCATAAAGGTGACGTATTTGTATTTAAAAATACCGGTGCCTACTGTATGACCGAAGGGATATCATTGTTCCTGACAAGAGCGCTTCCTAAAATTTTAGGATATTCAAAAGAGTCCGGCTTTTTTGTAATAAGAGACGAAATTGCCACAGACTTTTTAAATACATCAAATATTAACTGAAAGAGGTAACAAAAATGGAAAGATTAATTGAAATACTTGAAGAAATTCAGCCCGATGTTGATTACACAACTTGCACAGATCTTATCGACGCTCATCGTCTTGATTCACTGGCTATTTTATCAATCGTCTCCGAAATTGAGGACGAATTTGATATTACCGTTCCCACAGTAGAAATCATCCCCGCAAATTTCAATTCAGCTGACAGTCTTTGGAAAATGATTCTCAGACTTCAGGAGGAGGAATAATGTCTTACCATACCGCAGACTTTCTGCTGTTGCTTCTGCCTCTGACTATCGGATTTCATTTTATAACTCCGCAGAAGCACCGCTGGAAAATTTTGCTTATTGCAAGCTACATATTCTTTTGGAGCATAAGCGGAAAACTGATAATTTACCTGCTTTTATCAACTTTTGCAATTCACTATGCCGGTCTGTGGCTCAATACCATAGCCACAGACGGAAAACTAAAAATGCAGGATGCCGAAAAAGAAGACCGTAAAGCCATAAAAGCTGAAATTAAAAGAAAGCAAAGATATGTTTTGGCACTTATGGTATTTATGCATATAGGCCTTTTACTGTGCCTTAAATACCTTCACTTCTTCGGTACCAACGCAAACAATCTTCTGACATTAATCGGATTGCCTGACTTTTTTCCTGCTAAAAAATTCGCTTTACCAATAGGTATTTCCTTTTACACCTTACAGGCAGTATCTTACATAGTTGACGTTTACAGAGGAAAAATCAGCGCAGACAAAAACCTCGGCAGACTTGCTTTGTTCATGAGCTTTTTCCCTGTGATAATGGAAGGCCCCATATGCCGATACTCCGATACTGCCGTTAAACTTTTTGAAGGTAATCGGATAGTATACGCAAACCTTATAAGAGGTATGCAGCGTATAATTTTCGGACTTTTCAAAAAGATAGTTATTGCAGACAGACTTAATCTTTTGGTAAAGACCGTTTTCGATAACTATCAGAACTATAACGGCGGAGTGATTTTTGTGGCAATGCTCTGCTACACATGCCAGCTGTACATGGATTTCTCAGGAACAATGGAAATTGTTATAGGTGTAGGTGAAATATTCGGTGTAAAAATCCCCGAAAACTTCCGTCAGCCTTTCTTTTCAAAAAACATTTCCGAATTCTGGACAAGATGGCATATCACACTGGGTACATGGTTCAGAGATTACGTTTACTATCCCCTTTCACTTACAAAGCCCCTTAAAAAGCTCACTTCATCGGCAAGAAAAAAGGTCGGCAGCTACTACGGCCCTCTTGTTTCCGGAACTATCGCTTTAGGTGTTGTATGGCTTTGCAACGGTCTCTGGCACGGCTCCGCATGGAGTTATATTTTCTTCGGATTCTATCATTTCCTGATGATTTCCATAGGAAATATCACTTTACCTGCTGTAAGAAAAGTAACTGAAAAACTGCACATAAGCCGTGACAGCCGTCCGTATATTGTTATGCAGATAATTAAAACCTTCATACTTGTAAACATCGGCGAGCTCTTCTTCAGAGCACAGGGGCTCAGAGCAGGTCTTGCCATGTTTAAAACTATGGTCACAGATTTTTCTTTCAAGGTCTTTACCGATTCAAGTCTTTTAAAGCTTGGTCTTGACGGAAAAGACTTCATAATTGTAATAATCGGTATTGCAATTGTATTTGCAGTCAGCGTAATGCGTGAGAAAGGAATTTCTCCCGGCGCTAAGCTTGCCGAAAAAAATATCGCTATCAGATGGACTGTTTATTACGCTGCTATTTTATCTATTATTGTCTTTGGAGCATACGGCATAGGCTACGCTCCTGTTGACCCGATGTACGCCGGTTTCTAAGGAGGAATGAAAATGGTAATGCGTGTTTTTAAAAAATTTTTAAAAATGACTGCTTTTTTATTGATACTGTGCATTCTGCTCAGCGGAATTTCCTGGATCGTTTCTCCTAAAGATAATAAGAGCATGCACAATTCATATGCAAACGGTTTCTTAGGCGAAAAAACAAACACCATTGATATTCTCATTATAGGTGACAGCGAAAGCTATGCTTCCTTTTCTCCTATGCAGATATGGCGTGATTACGGATATACAACCTATGTCTGCGGTACCTCACGTCAATACATACAGGATTCCTATGACTTCCTTACAAGGTTTACACAGTCTCAGAAGCCTAAAGTTGTTATTTTGGAAGCCAATCTTCTATACCGTTCAGAAGGCAGATTCAGTGATATTTTCAGATCAATGCAAAATGCCGCAAGCAAATTCATGCCTGTTTTTGAATATCATAACAGGTGGAAGAAATTAGGTGTCGGAGATTTAAAAAAATCAAAGGGTTACACCTGGCGTGATGAGCTTAAAGGTTTCAGGTTTAACAGCAAAATCGTTCCTTATGAAGGCCCGGCTGAATATATGGTACATACTGACAAGGTTAAAAGAATTCCAGATATGTCCACCCATTACTTTAATAAAATTGCTGAACACTGTAAGCAAAATAATATACAGCTTGTGCTGATGAACACTGCCTCACCGGTTAACTGGTCTTATGAAAAGCATAACGGGGTCGAAAAACTCGCAAAGGAATACGGTATTAAATACCTTGATATGAATCTTTTAACCAAAGAACTTAAAATTGACTGGAAAAAAGATACATACGACAAGGGCGATCACCTGAATTTTTACGGTGCTCAGAAAGTTACCGGATATCTTGGTGAATATCTGAAAAATAATTTTGAAATAACTGATCACAGAGGCAAAGAAGAATATAAACACTGGAACGACGATTTAAAAGCATACGAAAAAAACTCCGCTAAAATTTAACAGCTTCAATTTTGGCATTCCTTTCTAACCGCAACATAAAGAATAAAAACCACAGTTCAAACATAAGTTTGAATTGTGGTTTTTCTCTTTTAACAAAATCTTATTCAATTTTCTCCGGCAATATCTGAAATCTTTTCAAGCTTTGCTATACATGCTGAACATACCTTTTTGCCGTGATACTCTACGGTAGCATCTGCGCTTCCGCAAAAGATACATGAAGGATTATATTTCTTTAATACAACACTGTCGCCATCAATAAAAATCTCTACTTGCTTTAAATCCAACTGGTTTCTTATCTTCTTTGGAAGTACCAAACGTCCTACTTCATCAATCGTACTTACTATTCCTGTAGCCTTCATAATCTCACTCCTATTCTTCTCGTTGCTTCTACTAAAATATACCAATTTATGGCAAAAATGTCAATATCTGAAACATAAACTGTCGTAAAAAGTCACAATGATTTTTGTAGCAAAATGTAGAATTTAAAGGGTATAATTCCACACCGGAATTATACACAGTGAGGTAATCAATATGATGAATATAATTTGGCCTGCAATCATTATATTTTCCTTTTTTGCCGCTGCCGCTTTAGGAAATATGTCGGCGGTTTCTGCGGCTCTAATTGAGGCAGGCAACAGCGGAGTTGAACTTGCAATAAAGCTTTTAGGTATGCTTTGCCTTTGGAGCGGTTTAATGCGAATAGCAACCGAATCAGGTCTTACGGAAAAAATAGGAGCTTTTATGTATCCCGTACTTAAATTTATTTTTCCCAATCTTAAAAAGAACTCTGAAGTTGCAGGTGCAATTTCAATGAACCTTACAGCCAACATACTTGGACTTGGAAACGCCGCCACCCCTTTAGGTATCAAAGCCATGAAACTGATGAATCAGGAAAACAAAAATCCTCTTATTGCCACAGACAATATGATTTTTTTTGTAGTGATGAATACTGCTGCCATGCATATTATCCCCACCACTGTGGCAATGCTGCGAAGCCAATATGGCAGTGCCACCCCCATGGAAATCATGCCTGCTGCATGGCTCAACTCCTGTGCAGCACTCGCTGCCGGAATCACAGCGGCTAAGATTTTAGCTATAAGCCTTCGCAAAAAGGAGAAAAGATAAATGACCTTCACGGACTGGATTTTGCCTCTTACTGCGGTATTTATAATAGTTTACGGCTTAATTAAAGGCACTCCTGTTATGGACTGCTTTATAGAAGGCGCTAAGGAAGGCTTCAGCACCTTTTTAAGTATACTCCCTGCCCTAATCGCCCTGGTGGCCGCTGTATCAGTATTAAAAGCCTCTGGCGGTCTTGACGTAATTCTCTGGTTTATGAAACCCATAGCCTCCATTACAGGCATACCTTCAGATGTGCTCCCCCTTGTGCTTTTAAGCCCTGTTTCAGGAAGCGGTTCCCTGACAATGTATGAAGATCTTCTTAAAACAGCCGGTCCTGATTCCTTTTCAGGGCGTGTCGCCTCAGTTATTATGGGGTCAACAGAAACCACATTTTATGCAGTTACAGTTTATTACGGCGCCGTTGGAGTTAAAAAAACACGCTTTACCCTTGCAGCCGCTTTAATAGCTGACTGCGTATCCTTTTTGCTTGCCCCAATTTCCGTGGCACTTCTTATGGGAAAATAGAAACGCTGCAAATTTAAATATACATATCTCTATTAGGTTGACAATATTCTTTTTTAAATATATTCTATAAATAGCAAAACAAGTTTTCTTAATTTGAATTTAAAGGATCGTCTTATTATGATTAAGCTATGTCCTAACTGTAAAAGCCCTGTTCCTGAGGAAGCGAGCTTTTGCCTCAATTGCT
>OGWT01002728.1_pt1 | contig 11705 bp, 8 predicted proteins | sample 1576101 | NCBI WGS metagenome assembly OGWT01 (sample SAMEA3541481, study PRJEB24748) | human gut metagenome | biome: human gut; feature: human-associated habitat; material: faeces | place: China | collected 2012 | reverse complement strand
GATGAATCCCGATTTGAAGAAGCCAGTCGGACATATTGCGTTAAGTTATTCGGCATACCTACGGCCTGTTTGTGGCATTGGTTGAAAGCGGAATCCTTTTTGCCCTGCCGCTGGGCGGCCTGCTCTACTTCCGGGGAGCATTGCCCATGCAGGATTATTTGTATTTTATGGTCATGAGTATGGTGTTTCTCTCCGGTCTGCTCAATCTGATGAATTTTGCCATGATGTTCAGTCAGATCATGAGCGGCGTGGGGCGAATCCAAACCATTATGGATCTGCCCTGCACAACAGAGGGAACGGAGACTTTATTTGGGAGACAGACCGAGGAACTCCATAACAGCACCAAATTTGTCCCGATTTTCAAGCAATAACAAGTTGTCCTGGCGTATATGCTTTGGCGTATCGGCGTTGATAAACATTGCAACACCGCCGTCAAAGTATCTTCCTTTATCAAGCAGACGCCGGATGTTGTCGGGAACGTCTGCCCACGGTATCTCAAACGAAGCAAATCCCCACTCTACGTATAAGCTTTCCGGATTCGGACGGCTTGGGGACATTTCCATAAAGCCTTCCGCCGTAAAAGGTGTAAAATGCTCGTCCTTTTTCACCTGCCTTGCGAGCTGTAACTGAAATTGAATATCATCGGGGACAAGCTTTTTATGAGCAACGATTTTATGTGTACCCCATAATATATCACAGTCCGAGCAGAGTCTCGGCGGACACAAAGTTTTGTCTGAAAGCAGAGCTGCTGACATCTCTTGATCTGTAGTGACAAAATCATACATTCTTACAAGAATAGGCTGCGTCATGACATGACGAAAAGAATGCTCTTTGGGCAGTTCCTTCCACGTTTCAATTTCCCTGGTTTTTCCGAGAATCAGTCCGTAGGCACAGTGTGTTCTGTCGATCTGACAGCGAAAAATATCGCCTGCTCTGAATTTCACAGTCTGGTGTTTCATATTCCTTACCGCAGAGATATGCTCAAAATAATCATCGGGACAAGTTGAAATATAGTAACGCATAAATTCATGGAAATCTTCATCAGACATGATTTTTTTCACACGCTCTTCTTCTCCGATGGGAATGATCTGATTATTTCTCAGATTCTGAACCGCTATCTGACTTTCCTCTTTTTTCAGATAAATATTGAAGGTACAGCCGAACGGTTTGACTGCCATCACATTGGTCGGCGTGATCGGTTTCGCTCTGCCCCTTGCAGTCAGCGGCAGCAGCATTTTCCGGTTGTCTGTTTCAAGTCGGGTATCAAACTCGCTGTAGTCTCTCCAGCAATATGCGCCGTCATCATCTATAGAATGCACTTCATGGATCACCTTGACGATTGTATTTTCCTTATAAAATAAGACGGTTCGCTTTTTCAGCCAATGCGTCACGCTGTACATAGATTCTGTTTCCCAGCTCGGATCAATTGGATCAAGTGCAAGATACCGTCGTTCCGCATCGGTAAGCATGATCGTGTAAACGCCGTCAGAATAATACGGTTCCGCTTTTGAAACAACCTTCTTTGCAGGTGCTTTTGCCTCGTTCTTCACAGGGATAACAGCATGACTGGGAGATAACCTGTCGCCGCTGAAACTGCCGAATATTTCATTTACAGCGTCATAATTCACTCCATTTTTTCCACGCCAATAGAATAGGGGATAAAACGAAAGCCCGTCACGATAACCGCCGATCTCGCCGCTGTTTGTAAAGTTATGCAAAAAGCCCCTATGTGCGGTACTTTCCAGTATGCCACATAGAGAGAGAATTCCCAAAATACAGTGAACAGCGTTGCCCGTAGCATCCAGAAACTTCTTGCCCCGTATCTCATTCACCAAAGCAATGTCCATGTTGTGCGGTTTCATTTGTCCCACACAGGCAAAGATTCCGTTCAGTATACAATAATCTTCTTCACACGGTTCTGCCGCAGGCAGCTTTTCAAACTCACGCAGATCGTGCAGCACATACTCGGCGCAGGCGAAATCCGGCTCTCTGCCGTACTGTTTTGGCGGAAAGTAACGGAAAACGCCGTAATTGTTCCAGTCAATGCGCTCTGTTGTTACCAGCCCATGTGTACAGCCGCATACCGAACAGGACGGCGTGCGCCATCCCGCCTTTTCTGCGTTATTGGATATGAATTCGTGTTTCGGAAGTGATCTTGCCCACACGAGACTGGATAAAGCTGTACGATATCGCATATCTCCGCTTGAAAGGCTGTAGAGGAATGCTTTTGCAGTGCTTTCCAGGGAAATATCTTCAGAAAGAGATTTGATCGCTGTAATGATTTCATCGTGTGTCATAGCGGAATCCGGCACAAGGATACCGCTTTTGAACGCATCCGCTCTGTCAGATTCGGACAGCGTTCCCTCTGCCGTGTACGGGAGATAGTATTTTTTCAATAGCGTCAGCGCTTTCTTGTCTGTCACTGCTGTGACCTCCTCTATATAAAATTTTTACGCCAGTTTCACTACCAACGTCACACAAAAACATTTCTCTCGAATTTCGGCATAGACCTCGCCGCCCATGAGTGACATCAACCGTTTACAGATGAACAGTCCCAGACCGTTTCCCTGCACTTTAGCTGCATTGCTGCCACGGTGAAAACTCTCAAATATCTGCGGCAGTTCTTTTTCTTCAAGGGTACAGCCTGTGTTTCTGACTGTTATCAGCTCACAGCCGTCAACTTTATCAAAGCTCAGTTTGATTTGTCTGCCGTCGCCGTATTTTATAGCATTTTCGATCAGATTTTGCAGACATTCTGCCAACCGGTCAGCATCGCAGGAGAGAATACAGTCATCGTAGTTCTCTATGGCAAACTCCGTTCCCGATAATGCAAGCTGTGAGGCGTATCTTGCATTTATCTTTGCGAGGATGGAACTTAGAAACACCTCACTCTGGGTGACCTCGAAAGTCATGAAGTCCTCGCTTGCGGCGTTGGTTATCTCACTGACAAACTGCTCTATTTCGTCCGCACGTTTGCCGATGCTTTGTGCCGCCGCAAGCTGTTTGTCTTTCTCCTTGTACAGCCCTTTTTCGAGCGCCTTTGCATTCAGTTTTATCGCCGAAAGCGGTGTTTTGATGTCATGGGACAGTGAAAGGAGCAGTAATTTCTTATCCCTCTGCATGGACAACTCTCTTTTGCGGCTGTCCTCGATGCTTTCACGCAGAAGATTTATGCCCCATGTAAATTTGCCGAAAAAGCGGCTTTTTTCCTCCGGTATCTCTACCGCAAGATTTCCTTTTGCCAGCTCCTGCGGCACATCATTCAGTCTGCCGAACGGCACAATGATATGTTGCCTGATGTACAAAAGCACACACATCAATATCAGAAAAATCGCCCCGAACACGCTGTTGACGATCATCAAATCGTGATGATTATTTTCGGTCGTATATTCCACACGATAGAGCGTATCGTTCCCATCAATGATGACATACGGCTCATCGGAGGTGTACAAGTCGTCGCCTGTAAAAACGCCTGTTAAATGCGGATATTGCGACAGGTCATAAGAACCAGTCTGTGTTATTTCATCGGTGAGCCGTTTCACTTCCACACGGTAGATGCCGCTGCTGTTATCCGTGCGCAAAAGGCATACATTCAGCACTGCGGCAAGCAGGACAAATACTGCCGTTATCGTTATGCAAAGTTTACGAAATGCTTTCATACGAATTTGTACCCCACACCCCAGACGGTAATCAGCCGCTTTGCATTTTTCGGATCATCGCCTAATTTCTGCCGCAGTCGGTTGATATGCACATGAAGTGTCTGCAATTCCGAATTGCTGTCACTGCCCCATACGGTGTTGAACAGATATTCCTTTTTGAGTGCCTTGCCTTGATTTTCCATCAGCAGTTGCAGAAGGTCGAATTCCTTTGCCGGCAGTTCGACAGGCTTGCCGTCAATTTCTGCCGTGCGGTCGGCGAGATTGAGCGTAACGCCGTTCACAGAAAGAATGCTGCGCTGATATCTGCGCTTGAAAATGCCTTTTATCTTTGCAAGGAGAATGTCTATATCATAAGGCTTTTCGATATAATCATCTGCACCCAGGTCAAAGCCGTTCAGCTTGTCCGCTTTATCCGTTCTTGCACTGACGATCAGTATCGGCGTGTCCGCATTTTCACGCAGTTTTGAACAGACCGCAAAGCCGTTCACATCCGGCAGATTGATGTCCAGGATCACAAGCCTTGCACCGTATTTTTCAAAAAGCGCAATGGCATATTCGCCGCCTGCCGCTGCTGAAACAGTATATCCCTCATTACGCAGGAAATCGGTCAGCAGCGCAGATAATTCTGTATCATCTTCAACGATCAGTATGTCTATCATAATTTCATCACCTGTAAATATTTTACCATAAATTGAGTGCGAAATCAAGGGGCAAAACCGAAATTCTGCCCCTTGCGATTTACCAGCCTTGTTCCATCAGCCAGTTATTCAAGTCACGTTCACGGTCACGCAGTTCCTTATCGCTGCCGTCAAAATGACCCATTTCCTTTTCGCCCATGATACCGCCGTCCACGATGTACAGTACCCGGCTGCACTTTGCAGCAACTTTCGGGTCGTGGGTGACACACATGACCGTTGTGCCGTCATGGTTGAGGGAAAGCAGTTCGTTCATGACTTCATCGGAACTTTTGCGGTTGAGTGCGCCGGTCGGCTCGTCTGCAAAAATCATCTTCGGATCGTTTATCATACTGCGGCAGATGCAGGCTCTTTGCAGTTGTCCGCCGGATACCTCATTGATATCGTTGCTGCCGATATCGTCAATGCCCAGTCTGTGCATGAGTGTCCGTCCACGCTCCTCGATCTGCTTTCGTGTTTCGGTGTTCTTCTTGGATTTCACCGCCGGGAGAATGATATTATCCAGTACAGAAAGATTTTTCATCATGTACATCTGCTGAAAGATAAATCCCATTTCATCCAGGCGGAGTCGTGCAAGCTCCTTGTCACTGCGTTTAGTGATCTCTCTGCCGTCAAAAAAGACATTGCCTGCTGTTACTCTGTCCATGCCCGAAACGCAGTAGAGAAGTGTGCTTTTGCCCGAACCGGACGGTCCCATAATTGCTACTATTTCGCCCTCGTGGATGGTCAGGTCAATGTTTTTCAGGACGTTGTTCTGGCGCTTGTTTACAATGTACGTTTTGCAAAGTCCTTTTGTCTGTAAAACTGTATTCATCGGATTTTCCTCCATTATTCGATGCTTGCGGTATCGCTTGCTTTTATTGTTTTTGTGCAGAGTGCAGTGAGAAGTGTGCCTGTCACGGTAGCTGTGAGAATTATGACAGGGTATAAGCCGAATATCTCTGCGGCATTTATCTGATAGGCTATTTTTCCCGTTGCTCCCATGCGCCCAAATATCGGATCTATGATTAGATTCATAAGCGGCATGAGCAATGCCGATGAGATCATGATTGCGATAAGTGTAATTGCGGTAAAGCGTAAGGTGTGATGCAGAATAACAGACCCGTCACTGAAACCGACTGCTTTCATCAAAGCGATCTCTGCTTTTTCTTTTGTGATAAAACTGCGTTCCATAAGCACTGCCAGCAATATGATGATGACAGTTGAAATGGCAAGCACAAGGTTTTTTACCGAACGGATCGTCTCGCCGGCACTTGTACTTTCCATGACAAATTCCGTTGTATCCATGATATTTTCATTGTCAAATATCTTTTTCATTTTTTCGATTCGTTCCGAAATAAGGGCATCATCCGGGGCATCGTCAAAGTTTATCTGATAGGAAAATGCAGAAGACATCAGCGTATCAGGGATTTCCAGGTCTTGATGAAATCTCGCACATTCGCCAAGATTATTGAAACCCTGGAAGTATGCCGTTATGATAAACTCCTTTTTCTCATTACCAATATTTACCGTCACATGGTCGCCTATATGTGCATTCAGCTTATCGGCGATCTGCTCTGTAACAGCGATCTCGTCCGTACACATCGGCGGTATGCCGTCCGTGTATTCATAATCGGTCGTCTTTGTATCCTTGCATTTCAGAAAGGGAATATTGAAATTTTCATTCTTTGATGTGACCGGCAGTTTATACCATGTCTCCAGATACACCGTTCCGGGCATATCATGTTCAGCGAGAATATCCTCTATCTCAGTTTCTGTTTCTTCCAGCGTTTTGATGCCTGTCATAACGTCATGCGCTCTTTCTGAATCAGACATATACACATCGCTGTTTGTCACAGAGAGTAGGTATAACAGACTGTCACTGTTAAGCGTGTTTGCCGTGACAGCAAGTATCATTACCATAGATGTGCATACTGCGAATACCGCTGTGAGGATACCGTACTGTTTCGGCTCGCTTACAACATCATTTAGTGCGAAAAATCCGCTTGTCGGCAGCTTTGATTTTCCAAGGTGAAGAATGCTCTTTTTCCCAAAGCGTTCGCCCGTCTGACCGTTGCGGACTGCATCGATCGGAGAGAGTTTGTTCACTTTTCTTGTGCTTTGCCAGCTGAACAGGAGGATCAGCAGTACTACGGCGATACAGCAAAGAATACTTACAATAATGCTGTTGTCATTTCCAAGCATCATGTTTTGACTTATACTGTTGATGAGCATTTTTCCGAACGGTATGCTGCATACATATCCGATGCCTGCGCCCACAATCGCTATCCCGAAATATTTTACGATATACAGGGAACGTATTGAAGTATTCGGCAGACCAACTGCTTTCATTACGCCGATCTCACGAAACTCTTCTGAAATGGTAAACCTTATCGTAAATTTCAGCACAACAAACGACACGATAATCAGACCTATGCTGATGACAAGAATCACCATTGCCACAAGCGTATTCATGATATAGGTCGTTTTTATCATAGCATTGCTGCCGGAAAAGTAAATGTCTGAAAGCCCTGAAATATCCGATTCCAGTGCAGATGTGTCATCGGAATCAATGTAGTAAATATGTCCGATTCTGTATGTGCTTATTGTTTCGTCTTTAAGGAGTGTTTCAAAGTCCTCGTGGTTCATAAGCAATCGTGGATTTGCCATCATTGCAGAACCAAAAAGCGCATCTTTTGCGATACCTTCAACTTCAAGTCCGATCTCGGTACTGTCGAGTTTCAATCTGAATTTATCCCCGGCTGTAGCGCCCTCTCTGATCGGCACATATCCCGTTATATACACCTTGCCTTTTGGCACGTCACTGACGATATTGTTGTCTCTGTCAAAGAAATTCAGATTGGTGTCGGAAATATCGCATATCAGCAGGACATTGGAGAAATCCATAAACTTGTTTTCTCCGTCACGAAGCGCCTCAGATGTTGCATCTATCATTTTTTCAGAACGCCAGTCCTTAACATTGGCGCTTGTTTCAAGCAGATTTTCTACCGTTCCTTCACCATTGCCGTCATGAGCGAACAGATAGTAGTCTGCCATGCCTGCCTTTTCAAAATAATAATCAAGACCGCCGGTTACAGCGATAATGTTATTTACACTTGCCGCTGCAAATGTCGAGCAGAGTATCACGAATATCAGAAGTATCACGTTCATGGTTTTCTTGCGTTTTAGGTCTTTTTTCAGTATCCTCAGAAACATAGTCTTTCCCTCAATTCTTGTCATTGGCTTTCTCTGTACTATGATTATAACATAAGAATTCTTAACAAGTCTTTAACTACTGGGAAGATGACAGATAATGTGACTCTGTTTCTCAAACTTGATGCTTTTTAGCGTACATTCCGAACGTTGCAATTTGAGTGATGTAGAATTCTTCATATTTTTTTGATACAATACTGTTATTCTTCTGAAACTCTGTAGAACTGTAAATTGGAAGGCATCATAAAACGAGAAAAGAGTGAGGTGGAGCAAATGAACCGTAATACTCCGGTTGAACTGACAAATATGTGCATGATCTATGACGATCAGGGCAATGTGCTTGTTGAAGAAAAAGTTGGTAAGGATTATAAAGGCATCGTCTTTTCTGGCGGACATATCGAAAACGGCGAACCTATCGTTGATTCTGTTATTCGGGAAATTTATGAAGAAACAGGATTGACTGTATCCAATCTTGAACTTTGCGGTGTAAAGGATTGGGTCAAAGAGGATGGTAACAGGTATATCGTGTTTTTATATAGAACGAATACATATTCCGGGACAATTCAATCATCATCCGAAGGCAATATCTTTTGGATGTCATTAGAAGAACTTCAAGCAAGAGAACCATTCTGGCACATGGACAAAATGATTGAAATTTTTTGCCATAAAAACTATAGTGAGTTGTTTTTAGATGGCAGCCATGGAAATAGAGTACCGATTTTGAAATAAAAGCAGGGACAATCACGGGGGAAACTATCGCAATTACTGATGCGGAAAGAGAAAGCAGGCACTTTACTAATATAAAGTACCTGCTTTTTGTATAGCCGTTTTCTGTCTGTTCTAAAAGGCGTTCTTGTTCCTATGTAATATTTATCCGCATATATTGACATTTATATCAAAGTGATTTATAATAAAAATAATCAACACATCATATAGAATCTTATGATAATTAGAGATTTATGATGCGTAAAATAAGTGGAATTACAGAAATTATTCTCGAAAAACAATCTGCAAAAGGAGAAAAAATGCGAAAAAGAATCCTATCCCTTACCTTGAGTTTTGCCGTTTTGCTTTCATCTATGTCCATGTCAGCGGTAAGCGTATCTTCGGCAAACGTGGAAGAAACAGCAGGAACGCAGCTGCAAACGATTCTGTTGGACAACGATGGAAAAAATCTGTGGGTAACAGAAAGCTGGGGCGGTGCAAACATTATCCCGAATACGATCTGGACAACATCTGATCTGTACGACTATTTTTACAACGGCAGTCTGTCGTTTGAGGTGCAGAGCAGCGGACAGACAAGTTTTCCGTTTCGTATCGGCATCACGTCTCATTCTCACAATGAAGATGTGACCGTCAACTGGACAGACCTGGAAAAATATCAGAACGCCGTAACCGCATCCCCGGAATGGACAAGCTATACCTTGCCTTTGTATGATCTGGCAGAGATCATCTCGGAGAAAGGGTTCGACAAGCACAACGTGTGGAAAATCAGCGTTGGCGCTGTCCCGTCCGGGGAATCGGCATCGTTCCGCAATATGAAAATATCTTCGGATGATGAGGAAAGGCAGTATCCCTTCATTAAGGTAAACCAGGTGGGATATACCTGTGAGGGCGAGAAAAATGCCAAGGTTTCCTGCTTTGCAAAATTCGGTTCTCTGAGCGGCAAGAGGTATGAGGTCGTAAACAAGGATTCTGGAAAAGTCGCCTATTCGAATATGCTTTCTGATGCTGTCGCAGATGAAACGATTTCGGGGGAGTCCGTCTACGAGATCAATTTTGATGCCGTAATAGATGAGGGTACTTATTTTATCCGGATACCAAATGCAGATCTGAACACATCTGCGCTGACCCCAAGAGATAAGGAAGAAGATCTGAAAACGGATACCATCGTTTCAGTTCCTTTTGAAATCGGGGATGACGTGTATGATGAAATGCTGTCTGATATGAGCAAATACTACTACTATCAGCGGCAGGGAATTGACCTGGAAGAAAAGTACGCCGGGGAGTTCGCAAGAAAGAATCTGCACCCCAATGATGTCTCTGTCAGAAGATGGTCAGACAGGGACAACCCCAATGCCGAAACATTTGACGTTTCACAGGGATGGTACGATGCCGGAGATTACGGGAAATATGTTTCTCCTGCAGCAACCTCGGTCGAAAATCTCCTGCTTGCCTATGAACTTTTCCCGCAGGAATTCCGAAAGCTCGATCCCAATATTCTCGAAACGGATAAGACAAGTGATCGGTATTCCGATTCTCCTGCGATTCTCAGCGAGATCAAATGGGAACTGGATATGCTGCTCAAGCTGGAACATCCGGATAAAGACGGCTCGTTCTATGTCGCTGCCAATTACAAGGACGGTACGATCTACATTGAAGATACCTTGTACAGCACTTCGGATTACACTTCCGGCGCCCAGGAAACTGACCTGCGCTCTCACCTTGCAACAGCGGATATGGCGGCAATGCTTGCCCATGCGTATCTCGTCTATAAAGATATTCTGGCGTATGCCGACTTTGCAGAACAATGCCTGGAAACTGCTGTCCGTGCCTGGAACTGGGTCACAGATTCTTCCAACGAAAAACATATGTCCATTGGTGCGGCAAATCGTACCTATACATTCACACAGGATGAACTGGACAGAAGTATGTATTGGGCAGCCGGTGCTTTGTATCGTGCCTCCAAAACTGCCGGAAACAATGCAGATGTGTATGAAAACTATCTGATTGCCAATTGTGAAAACGAAAACGTGAACACCTGCTTTACCGGAAGTTCCCTCGGATACAGCCATAAGGGAAGAGCATTCCTGGGATTTTTCCACTATCTGTATCAGAATGATGCGCCGTCAGACAAGATAAAAACCGTTTTCAGTAAGTTTGAGCCGTGGAGAAAGCGCATCCTGAATTATGACAGCTTTGGAACAGATTATCCCGACTGGGGCTACTGGTGGGGTTCCAACATGGTTCTTGCACAGAGTTCCATGACGCTGCTGCTCGGTAGTATGGTTACGGAGGGAAGTGACAGTATTCCCGATGCGGTGCTGCATTCCAACCAGAGTGCCTTCAATTATATTCTGGGCGTAAATCCGGTATCTTTCAGTTACGTTTCGGGATACGGGGAGAACAGCGTAAAGAATATCTATAGTGCAATCTACACCAAGGATGCAAAACTCACGCCGTACAAATGCCCGGATGGATACGTGACAGAAGGCGCAAATTCCACAAACAACAGACATCTTTCGAAGTATAACGGCAAGTGCTACATGGACAGCGATGCCGAGTGGACGACCAACGAAAACACGATCTATGGCAATGCAGCGTTTATTCTGCTGACCGCCGCTGTTATGTCACAAACGGAGACTGACCCAGTGCAGGGCGATGTTAACGCAGACGGGAAATTCGACATCGCAGATATTGTCACCCTGCAAAAATGGCTCCTCGCTGTCCCCGGTGTGCAGTTGGCGGACTGGAAAGCCGCAGACCTGTACGCAGACGGGAAAGTGGATGTGTTCGACCTTTGCATGATGCGGCAGAAGTTGTTCCCGGCAGAGAATACAGCCAATCAGATTCACGTAAAAAATACAGAGGAACTGAAAACGGCTCTGGAAAATGCAAAGGCAGGGGATGAGATAATCCTTGCCGAAGGTTTGGGAGAAAATCCTTTGTTTGTGGGCTTGCGTCGCCTATTGTCAGAACTGCGAACCAAACTCGCACGCTTTGCGTGCTCAAACAGTGGTTCTCCGTTCTGACGCTATGCGCGCCCACTCACGGATTTTCAAACAAATGCTTATTCTGTCATGTGCACCGGCGGCTTTCTACGTTATTGGCAATAAAAAATGTAGGAGCAAACCAATAAGCAGTTTTCATGTGGGTGGGGGATTGTATTTAAGTACGGCATTTTTTATGTGACCTATCCAATACAGTAGAAAGGGCTCACCCATGTATAATAAGCATTCGGTAGGCAATTTTGTCCATTTTGTGAGCATAGCTGGCAGGTTGGAGGCACTGTTTGAGCGAACGCAGTGAGCGAGTTTGCCGGAGACCTGCCTAATCGGCGGCGGAGCAAAATGGACAAAATTGCCGTGAATGCGTTTATACATGGAGGAGCCCTTTCGGACCCTATTGAACTAAATCCTAATTTCGAAAACGATGTACT
>OGWT01002722.1_pt1 | contig 11721 bp, 15 predicted proteins | sample 1576101 | NCBI WGS metagenome assembly OGWT01 (sample SAMEA3541481, study PRJEB24748) | human gut metagenome | biome: human gut; feature: human-associated habitat; material: faeces | place: China | collected 2012 | reverse complement strand
TCAATGGCAGCCTGCGCCACTTACGAACTTATATGATTATCAAATAGTTAAATATCTTTCGTAAGTGTTTTGTAAGTGATTCCTCACTAAAAATGCACAGACCGAAGAATTTTGGTGTTATTCTTCAATAGCAGCTTGCGCCTCATTAATACACATTTGATAATCAATGTGTTTTAAGTCGTTTGTAAGTGATTTGTAAATTCTGTCACAACCAATCCTTACAGTTTCATACACCTAATTAATATATTAAGGTGTAAGTGCGCTATTGAGGTCTAATCATTGCAGCATCTGTAATGGAGTACTACACGATTATTGAGTTTCTGATTTCTGTTTCGTTATGAGTTCCTTTCTTTTAATAGTCTTATAATTTCGTCCTTATCCTTCAAGTTGGAGTCAAGACGGTTTATCTGCGTATTCAAATTATCAAGCTGTTCTTTTAAGAGCCTGATAGTTTCTTTTTGAGATTCAACGACAGCCTGCTCTTTGGAAAGCTGTGCCGCAAGTTCATTATCGCCAATAGTATTATGTGCATTACCGTTCAATGTGACGGCCGCAAGGTATGCGGAAATCTGATGCGACATTGAACAGAACAGGGCAAAGAAATTAAAATCCAAGGCTTGACAAACCTTTATGAGTTTGGTGGTTTCCATTGTTTCCCGTTCAAGGATGCGATTGACGTGTTGTTGGGGTACGCCTATTTTGCGCCCGAACTCAGATTTACTAATACCCAGTTCAAGGCGGCGTTTGTCAATTGCTTGTCCGATATGTACAGGTTTTACGTCTATATCCATAGCTAAAACATTAATTATTGAAGATTAAAACAGAAAACATCAAACAAATATTTGGTAGTATAAACCATTTTATGTTACTTTGCCGGTATTATAAGTTGTATTACCGAGTACAAAGTTAAACATTAAATATTAAACATCCAAAGATTATGGTAGAAAACTTAGAAAAAATCCGTCCTGCGCTCACCGCCCTCGAAGTCGGCGATGCTGTCGTGTTCCCCATTTCGCGTCTGAAAAGTGTCCGTACCCAAGCCTCCGAGTTGGGTGCCATCTTCAACCGCAGGTTCAAGACGAAAACAAACCGAGAGAACCAGACGATTACCGTTTCACGGATTTCTTGAAGGAATGAAGTTATGTAATATGGAGTTCCTTCAATTCTTCGACCGCCTTATCCCCTATGATACATTCATTAACGACCTGTCCGCACGGATTGTCAAATTGCTGAAATCAGACAATGACGATCCGGAGTTCATCAGCCAACGAAAGGCATATGAACTGTTCGGGCGCAGGAATGTGGAACGCTGGAGACGGCAGGGAAAGGTGGAGATATACAAAAGGCCGGGAAAAGTAGAATACAGAACCGCTGACCTCAGACTTCTGCAACGCACGTCTCAGGATTATCTTGAAAATGGCAGAAAGAAGTAGAATGTAAACGTAAAAATGCACCGAAGAAACAAACATTATTATGGTTATGGTATAAGAACAAACCATTTTATAGCGTAATCATAGCAACGATTCTTTCATAGGGCGACAAATAGTATCAACTCGGACTGCATCGGATTTGATTTCAAACCATTGCAGCCACAACAACAATGTTTCAAATGAAAGAATTAAAGCCCAAGTGCGACCCAAACGGTGTTTATTCCGTCAAGCAAACCTGTATGGAGCTGGGGATTAGCCATAAGACGCTCCGTAAGTACAAAAAATGCGGTTACATCAAACCGGTCAACCCCAATAATGTTTGCCGTCCCAAATACTCCGGCCAGTCAATCATTGACTGCTGGCTTATACTGACCGCACTATGATAAGTGAATCTACTCTGAATAAAGTGAGGGATCTTTCCATCGGGGAAGTCCTGAAGCCCTATGTGCAACTTTCAAGGAAAGGTGCTGCATGGATGGGGATTTGTCCTTTTCATCCGGAACGGACAGGCTCGTTTTCTGTATCACCCCAAAAGAACCTGTTCCATTGTTTCAGTTGCAACCGGGGTGGCGATGCCATCACCTTTATCATGGAAAAGGAGAACCTTCCTTTTTGGGAAGCGGTCAAATTCATTGCCAAGAGCCACCACATACCTATAGAATATATGAATGAAGAGCGTTCCGAAGAACAGATGGCCGAAGCGAAACACAGGGAATCCTTACTTATCGTGTTGGATCAGGTACAAGGATATTTTCTGGAGAACCTGAGAGTGAACGAAAGTAGAGAAAGCCAAGCTGCCCGTGAGTATGCTTATGGCAGATGGACGGAAGGGTTCTGTTCCGTGTCCGGCATCGGTTATGCCCCTAAAAACGGAAGCGATTTCATGGAGTACTGCCGCGGAAAATCGCTCAACGAGGAAGCCTTGTTTGAGCTGGGTCTGTTGAAGCGTGGTGAAGACGGTTGTATTTATCCGGTGTTTCGGCAGCGCATCATGATTCCGATTCGGAACAGGTGGGGACGCATCATCGCTTATACCGCCCGGTACATTGGTGACAACTCCAAAGCCCCGAAGTATATCAACTCGGCAACCAGTTGTATTTACTCTAAGGGAGAAACTTTATTCGGCATAGACCGGGCTTCCCGTCAGCGCGATGCAGACTACTACATTATAGTAGAAGGCGCGCCGGATGTGCTTCGGATGCAGCAGGTGGGTTACGACAATACGGTAGCCGCACTGGGCACTTCATGGAGTGAAAGCCAGTTCGACCAACTAAAGGCATACACTTCGTCTTTGTGCTTCATACCGGATTCGGACATGGCAGATGGAAAGACTTTCGGGCCGGGCTTTGAAGCGGTCATGGCAAACGGAGCCACCGCCATCAGGAAGGGATTCTATGTGACCGTAAGGGAATTGCCGTTCGCTACGGTTGTCGGCGATGATGAGAGGCAACAGAAGAACGATGCTGATAGTTACATTCGTTGTAAAGAGGATTATACTTCACTTAAAGAGAAGCACTTTATTGTCTGGTTGGCTCAAAAACGTTTCTTCGTTGCCGATTCATTGGTGGAAGAGCGTAAATGCGTGGCTGAGATTGCCGACTTGCTGCGTTATGTAAAGGACCAGTTGGTATTTGACCAGTGCATCGAGCAACTGGCCAAACTGCATGGCAAAGTAAAGCTGTGGCGTGATGCCGTGGCGCAAGCCCGTGGAGAAGCGAAAAAGAGAAAGGATAAAGTCTCCTCCATGAATGACTTGCAACGTGAAGCGGAACTATTGCGCCAATTTGGATTGTTCGTTCGAGAGAGCTGCTACTACTCCACCGGAGAAGAGGATGAAGAACCGTCCCGAATATCCAACTTCATCATGGATCCGCTATTCCACATCGAAGATGAAAGCAACGGAACCCGCATCTTCCGACTGCACAATATGTATAATGCGTGCCGGGTCATAGAACTGAAGGAGTCCGAACTATGTTCATTGAGCAACTTCCAACAGAAAGTCGGCTCATTGGGCAACTACGTTTGGCTTGCCAAAATAGACAAGCTCAACCGTGTCAAGGAATACCTGTACTCCAAAACCGATACGGCGGAGCGCATCCGCAAATTGGGTTGGAACGCAAACGAGGACTTCTTTGCGTTTGGTAACGGCATCCTGACCGATGATGGCGTATTCAAGAATGTTGATGAACTGGGTATCGTTCGTAGTGTCAACGGCAAGGCTTTCTATATTCCGGCTACTTCCAAGATTTACATCCACAATCAGGAGATATTCCAATTTGAGCGACTGATGATACACGAAAATCGAAGTGGTGTGAAGTTGCATGACTTCGTTTCAAGGCTGATAGAGGTGTTTGGCGAGAATGCGAGCATTGCTTTCTGTTACTTATTATCCACCCTGTTCCGGGACATTGTGTTCAAGCGTACCCGCCACTTTCCCATTCTGAACCTTTTCGGTGAGAAGGGAACAGGTAAGACCACGTTGGCCACTTCACTGCAATCATTCTTCCTGCACGGCGTGGACCCGCCTAACTTGGGAGTAACCTCCATTCCGGCGATGAACGACCGGGTGTCTCAGGCGGTCAATACGCTGGTAGTATTGGATGAATACAAGAACGACCTTGACATCAGAAAGATTGCCTACCTTAAAGGACTTTGGGGCGGTGGCGGACAGACCAAGAAGAATACGAGTACAGACGGCATGGCGGCACAGACCATTGTGACTACCGGTGTGGCACTGTGTGGGCAGGACAAGCCAACGCAGGATATGGCACTCTATACTCGTGTCATCTTTCTGGCCTTTACCAAAACCTCATTCAACCAACTGGAAAAGAGGCATTACGAAGATTTGGTATCTGTCTGCAACATGGGACTGACCCATCTGACCGTTGAGCTATTGAAACATCGTGAATTGTTTGAAAAGAATTTCCCGGAAATCTATTCTATCACGAAACGTGAGTTGGCAACCAAATTGGAGAATGACACCATTCACGATCGCATCTTTGGCAACTGGGTGATTCCGTTGGCCACATTCCGCACGTTGGAAACGGTTATCGAAGTGCCGTTCAGCTATACGGAGTTGTTTGACACCGCTGTAAGAGGGATGCGCAATCAGAATGAACTGGCACAAGAGAGTTCGGAGGTGGCGGACTTTTGGAATATGCTTCAAGGTTTCCAAACTTCAGGGAAATGTATCGACCGTGCGCACTACCGCATCAAGTACATGAAATCATTCCGCCCCATTTCGGTCAAGGAGGATATGGAGTTCAAAGAGGCTCGCCCCGTCTTGTACCTGAATATGGCTGCGGTGGCTTCCTTGTTCAACAGCCGGAACATGAATACGACTGCCAATCGCTCGAACTGGTCTACCATCATGTCCTACTTGAAATCACATAGCTCGTATTTAGGCTTGAAGCAAGACCGGTTCGTTATCCTTACCCCCAATGGCTTACCGGACTACTCATTTGATATGGTCGATGGTGAGCAAGTGAAACGAATCAAGGTAAATCGCCCCAAGGCTCTTTGCTTTGATTACCTGCAACTGAAAGATGCGTTCGGGCTGGAATTGGAAACAGAAGTGGTTAATGACACGATGGATATGATGGAAGATGTGAATGGGAAAAACAATCCCCCAACAAATAATCCGGCGCAGGAAGAATTACCGTTTTGAGAGTGATAGCATTAAAGAGACAGGAAAAATTGCCTTTGTTCATAATTTATTTTTGTTCATAAATTCGTGAACACAAGGAAATAGCGAACAAAAAGTTTGCGTAATCAAAAAATGTTCACTAATTTTGCAGTGTTCATAAATTAGTAAACACTCACAAGTAGTGAACAAAACATATAGATAGTATGAAAACTGAATACTTGGAATTACTTCACACTGCTATTACTAATCTGAAAATAGCAACAGGATTTGACTCTGTTGACGTGAGCGATAAGAATGAATCGTTCATCAACATCAATGGTATAGAGTTTTGTTACGAAATCAAAAAAACGCTCAGCAATTCAAACATACATTCCACCATTGAACAAACCCTGCAAAATCATTGTCAGCAGAATACACCTGTTGTTTTGATTACCAATAAAATCTATCCTAAATTGGCGGATATGCTAGTCGCAAACCGAATCAATTGGATGGATCAAGCAGGAAATTGTGACATCAGGCATGAAGGATTGACCGTTAAAATAGTCGGCAGGAAGAACGATGTCGACAATCAGGCAAAAAGCGCAAAGAAATTGAGTGAGGCTCAGATTAAACTCATTCTATTCTTTCTCCAGCATCCTAACGACACGAACTTGCCTTATCGCGAAATTCAAGAAAAAGTTGCCCTGTCTCTTGGTACAATAACCAAAACATTCGACTTGCTCAAAGAGAAGAAATATCTGGTGCAAACAGAAAACGGTAGGCGCATTTCTATGCGTCATGAACTCATCGAGTGGTGGCAACAACAATACAATGAGTTCTTGAAACCAAAGTTGCTCGTAAGCAGGATGTCGTTTCGCACACCTGAAGTGAGAATGAAATGGAAAGAAATAGTTTTGCCACAAGGTATGTGTTGGGGAGGAGATTGCGCCGCCCATATTGTAGATGGTTATCTGTTTCCCGGTGAATATGAGATATACTCTGATATAGTAAGCACGCAACTTCTCCGCACAGGTGCAGTCATGCCTAATCCCAATGGCGAGATACGCATCTATAGAAAATTCTGGTTGGGTGATGTAACAGAAAATATCGCCCCTTTATTAGTAATATATGCGGATTTGATGGGGGCCGGTGATAGCCGTTGCCTTGAAGCCGCTTTAAGAATCAAAGAAAATGGAATATAAGATAACACGTGAAGCCTTGCAGAATGATTTGCTCTATGAAACCCTAAGTGCATTGAGTAAGGTAATGAACAGCCTTCAACTGGAGGTATATGTAGTTGGAGCGTTGGCAAGGGATATAGCGATGGAGATACTCAACATGCCTCCCTCACCTCGCAGAACCGCAGACCTTGATGTGGCGATTGCGCTTAAAGACTGGAGTCAGTACGACTTATTGACGGAGCATTTGTTGAGGAATCATTTCATCAAAGGGCAAGCCAAGCAAAAGTTCTATTACAAAGGCGAAGATGGTGCTAATGACTACGAGATAGACATAGTACCTTTTGGCGAATTGGAAAACAATGAAAAAGTTGCATGGCCTCCTGAGGGCAATCCTGAAATGTCCGTGAAATGCTTCAAAGACGTAATGACAACAGCCGACACTGTTACCATAGATGGTATATCCGTCAAAATAGCTCCACTCTCTGGGCAGTTCCTAATCAAATTTGATACTTGGCTCGACAGACATCTGCAGACAGACAAGGATGCCCATGATATGCTTTACATTATGGATAACTTCTATTTGGCGTATGTGTCATTCAAGCAACCAGTTCCTGATGATGTGCAAGAGATGAGCGAAGATTTTGATCTGCTAAATGGTGGCGCAAGATGGATAGCCTGCGAAATGAGAGATTTCCTATCCCAAGAGCATCTTCAATTCTATATCGAGCAGTTGGAAGAACAGATTGGTTTGGATGAGAATAGTCCTCTAATCAGGTCTATGAGCAACAAGCACTTTGCTTCCAACTCCCACCAGCTTATCAAAAATGCCCTTATAGGAATGGTGGAAGTTCTAAATAAAGAAATAAAAAGATGAAAATAAGCAGTTTCTCAAAGGAAGGCAAGTTCTATCCCAACGAAGATAGCTTGTCTATATGTCAATTAGAATCGGATAAGGCAATTGTCGCATTGGCCGATGGCATGGGTGGGCTAACTTTTGGTAAGGAGGCAGCAGACTTGATTGTAACCACACTGTCCTCATTTGTCCGTGAACACATAAATCGCCAACCCGTTTCTGCACTTTTGCATGAAGCGTTGAAGTACGCTGACGATACCATCGCAAGAAAAGCCATTGAGTGCCATAGTAAAATGGGAGCAGCTGTTGCTTTAGCGTTCATTGATGTCAATCAGATTCATTATACATGGCTTGGAAATGTACGAGTCTATTCGTCAGACCTTAATGGATTGGAGCTATTGACCACCGACCACCTTTTGGATGCCGGGTATGGTAAGCAATTATTAACAAGATGTATCAAAGGTTGTGGCTTACGAGACGAAGTTCCCTATAATTGCATAGAGGTAAAATCCGGGTACACACTGATACTCAGCACTGACGGATTCTACAAACAACATATTGGCATGGACTTGCTACTTGATAAAGACTCATGCCTACGCACCGATTACGAAGATGATGCTTCTATGATACGAATAGATTTTTAATCGTAGCTAATCTGCGAATTACACAGCAACACGATACAATAACAGAGCGTTTTTTGTAGATTATCTGCAAAAGTCGCTCTGTTGTGTACGATTCAGCACATTCATTATTCTACAGTATTTCCACCTTCCCCCACTACACTTTGAAAATATAATATGCACCTATTTTTGAGTTGACAGCGTTGACAAGGCTCAATCTACTCTATATCAAATACATTGTATCAACAAGGTGCGTTGACAAACGTTGACAAAGGTAGTCACTTTTGGAAAAATCAAAAAAGTTGGAGCCAATCGTTGACAAATCACAAACTACTTATCTATATATTCTTTTAGAAAGAAAAAAAGATAATATATTGTATTACAGTGGCTTTTCGTTCCAGATTATTCGCTTTGCTGGTCGTGTCTCCAGTGTCAACGCTGTCAACCCTGAAATATATGCCTTTTTCTATCCGGGAAAAACATATATGCTTCTTTGGCTACTTTCATTGATGAGCAAATCATAGGATGAGCCATAGCGAAGTCCTCCAAAATCTCACAAAATCCCATGATTTCCTACATTTTCCCATGTTTAACCTCTTGTGGAAGCTACTCACCATCAGTATTTTTACAAGAAAAAACGAATTTTGATGACACGGAGATTTATAAATGAAATAGAACCGGAACAAGCTTATTCCATCAGTAGGGCAGCACGTTACCTTGGCGTCCACCGGTGTACAATCTATGCTTATATCAACCATCCGGTTTGCCCACTACCTTTTATCAAAGTAACGGAAACTGGGAAGCTCATGTTTAACGGAAGCGATTTGATTGCCTACAAAGCAGCAGGCCTTCCCAAGAGGGGACGCAAACGGAAGAACGGAATCAGTTAATTCCGTTCTTTGGAAGTGTTGCCCATACCGGCTTTCCGCTTATGGCTTCGGAGAGTTCACAAGCAAGCAGCCACGCTTCGTTGCGGATGCCCTCCATATCCGCAACGGCTTGCAAGTATCGGCTTGCTGCCAGCCCTCCCGACTTAACCATCCATTCTTCGGCACAGATTTCAGGTTCGATGGCATCCACGAAAGAAACGATTTCGGAAACAAGGCTTTCCGTCTTATCGTCTGTTATCTCAGCGGTGAACCTGAAAGGTACACCGCTGGGTGTTTTCCGGTGAAAGTCAAAGCATAGGTATTCTCCTTTGAACCTTACCGACACGTCCCAGCCATTCTTGGCTGTAACCGCATAAATTTTATCATCTATCATTCTTATATTGGGATTATTCGTTATCCGTTGGTTGTCGAATAGTTTTGCCGTACCCAACTTGGATATGGCAAAACCATGTCTGATTTTTTAGTTATCACTCCAGAGCTTTGATTGCATCAAGGAGCGTTTCTATCATCTTTTCCGCTTCCTCCATGTCATCCAGCACGTCCCTCATGCGATAGGGTGCGCCATTCTTGCCGTGTCCGTTGCTGTCAAGCCACAGATAGGCTTCGCTATCCACGTCAAAACCTTCATAGTATTCCTCCACATCTGTAATCAGGCTGTCAAGGTAGTTGGCTGTCATTGTTGCCCTGAAAGAAAAATCCTGCCCAGCCGGAGTGTATTGGGAAAATTCAAATAGGGTCGAGCCTTTACTTTGCTTAGTGTCCGCATCTACTTTCCATCCCTTATCCTCGGCACACCGGACTATCTTATCTATCAAATCCTTCCTTCTCATAATAAACTGGTATTGTGTCAGCCGTAACAAAAATGCTACGGCCGACGGGTTGTTACTCTACTTTTCAAGTTCTGCCAAAAAGCATTGAAGCCTTTGGTCATTCAAGTCCCTCAATGGGGTTGGCTGAAAATTCGGTTGTTGCCGTACTTGAAGTGTTCCCAAGCCTTGTGATGTAAGGTCTAAACTCAGTTCCGACAGCTCATTCAACGAGATATACCCATATTCATCCTCCATCAATCCGATGACGATGCCAAAGAGTATGATGTCCCTGCCGTCCGCTTCGCCTTCAAGAATGAACCAGCGAACCGAACCAAGCGCGAAAATTGCACGACACACAGCATCTTTTCCCTTGCCGTCTTGGGAATAAAGCGGAAAACCTTTCAAGGCTTCCTTTAGTTGGGTTGTCAATAATCTGCACATATCAATCAAATTCTATTTCGTCCTCATATACTTCTATCTCTGCGCCACTGCTGAACTGCACGATAAAGCCTCTTGCAGTTTGGGCGATGATTGTTCCCCTATGGTAGCCACGCCAAGGGGTGATTAATTCGCATTGCCGTCCGTATTCCGGGAAATCTGTATCATTCATAGCACTACTTGTTGAAATTAGGGTCATAAATCAAATCACTCTCAATCAGACGGGTGTACGCTTCCGATGCAAGCCGTGAAGCCCACTCGTTGCGGTCATCGTAAGCACCTTTCTGATAGTTGTATGCCAACTGGCGCATGAAACCGACAAACACCTTGAACATCTGCTGTTGCAGATAGCGGTGCGCTCTGGTCAGTTCCCTGCCGGTATTGTCGGCGGAACACATCCGTCCGTTCACGAAGTTGGCGAACTCTTGGGCAAAAGCCTTGTCTTGTTCGGAGATTGTCACTCCTGATAATTCTTGATAATCCATACTGTTCAGATATTAATTGGTTGCTTGGTGATAAACTTGTGGCTCGGATGATACATTATATATGTAGTCACCACAGCGCACTAACAGACATTTGTTACCATAGTAGAGCCTTTTCATTACTCGTACACTTCCTGTCTTGTGAAAATTGGGAAAGCGGTTAAGTCCAGCCCTTCTGCCTTGCTCGATTGTCATTTTCTTTACTCGCATAATCATTCAATTTTTAGGGTTTCAATTCTTTTCCCTTTTGTAAAGCCCCTTTGGGCTTCGTGGTCGGGAGAACCGTTTTTCGTGCAGGGTAATCACTGCGGACTAAAGGGAGAATGAGACAAGTGTGAGTTCAGAGAGTGCAGACGGAATACCCTAATTTTTGAGACACGAGAAAATTTGTGGAAGGCTGCCGTCAAGCCCTCCGAACGAAAGCATTGGCATCACTTGGCGTTTCTCCTGTCCGCAGTACCTTTGCACGGATAAAACGTCATGACCACGATGTTCAAATGATTATCAAGAGAAGTTCATTTTCATTCTTTCGGAGAAAAAGTCGGCTTTTGCAGACAAACATTCAAAGCTAAACCTATATCCCTAAGACTATTGCCATTGTGAGAACCCGCAAAATGAAACAAAGTGCAGTCTTGCTGGTTTTCTCTATGGCAATAGATTTGAGGCATCCTCCAGTTGCAAAGCTAATCAACTAAAACTTGCTCGGTGTCGCAGATACGGAACAAGTTAGTTGACTATATTTTCCAAATGGCTTATGACTTTCGGCATTGCATGAAATACAAATAATCGAAGGTTACAAAGTGAAATTTGTAAATTAACGTATTAAACAGTCTTTATTGACCTTAAAAACGCCCCAAAGATGACTACTATCGTTATTTTCTTTCCTTTTCTTTCTCTATTTTAGAATATTCTTCCGATATTTGCATTTGGACTATGTAAGTTTCAGATGTTATCATTGAAGATGTACTCTTCTAAGACCACAAATGAAACGCCTACGCCGAGCCAAGTGCAAATATTGCATGAAGCGGGCTATGGGTGGGATAATAATAGTCCATTACATATTTAAGGCGTTTACTAACGCTCTGTTTAAGACGAGTCGAATCTTGCAAATTCATAATTGTTGTCTTGAACTTAGCAACGGTAGATGTCCCGGGTGTGATTATATCAATCCCGTGGAGACCTTGTAAGCACGAATTGTACCTTTTCGGGCACAATGTTTTGTTTATACAGGTCTCTTAACGGCAAGACTATATTCATATCGGCGTGGGCTCTGACGTTGTCTGTTCAACAACAATAGGCAATGCAAGAGCCTCGACTCGTGGAACGGACAGCAGAACGATTCCACGCTTTTTTATGTGCTATCAACTGAGTTCTGTCTAGAATAAAGTTAGCA